>Ga0214921_10009156_pt1 | contig 12606 bp, 9 predicted proteins | sample LL1505_MetaG_FD_177992 | JGI IMG/M metagenome (GOLD analysis project Ga0214921, IMG submission 177992) | Freshwater microbial communities from Lake Lanier, Atlanta, Georgia, United States - LL-1505 | ecosystem: Environmental > Aquatic > Freshwater > Lake | place: USA: Georgia | collected 2015-05-28 | reverse complement strand
TCACCCGTAGGACCCATTACGCCCGTTTCGCCAGTCGGACCCGTATTACCCGCATCCCCCGTTTCGCCAGTCGGACCCGTATTACCTGTGTTTCCTGCGTTGCCGGTTACTCCCGTCGGTCCGGTAGGACCGGTTTCGCCGGTTTCGCCAGTCGGACCCGTATCCCCCGTAGGACCCATTACACCCATGGTTCCAGTTACACCAAGATTCGCTTGAAATCCCATGGACCCCGCGTATCCGTTTTCGCCAATTACACCCGCAACACCCGTAGAACCTTGGGAACCCACACTACCGACATATCCAATGGGTCCATGTAAACCGGCGTTTCCTTCGAATCCGTTTTCTCCGACAAGCCCAACCTTCCCAGGTACACCCATGTTACCCATGTCGCCAATTGGACCCGCATTCCCCGTGTTTCCAGTTTCACCCCTGAACCCAGTTGGACCAGCGTATCCGTTGTCGCCGGGGTCTCCCGTAGGACCCATTGCACCGACTGGTCCGGTAATCCCGCGTTCGCCCATTTTTCCAGTAGCTCCTATCGCACCTTGACTTCCGGAAGGTCCTTTGGGTCCCGTAGGTCCCGCCGCGCCAGGTTGACCGGCAATACCCGTAGGACCCACTGCGCCAGGCTGACCGGCAGTACCCGTAAGCCCTCGAGGACCCACAGTACCCGTCGGTCCAGTTGGACCAGGAGGAGCAACTAACACTTCTGTTCCGGGAGTTTGTGTAATGTTTTGCCCAGTAATTTCCGAAGTGGGCACGGTCGATTGCAAAAAGGTAGGGTTGTTGTTGAATGCGATACTTGCGTTCTGTATATTCGTCGTTTGGTACGAGGTGTTGGTGAGATTGCTAGCAATTAGGGTCACGTCACTGTAGAGGGGGACGGTTTTATTGATGGTCGCCGAAATCACCGTGTCGTAGACAGCGCGGCTCGTGTTTGCTAATACAAAATCGCGGAATTGAGAGAATGGAACTATGCCATTGGCATCAGGGGTTAAATCGGAAGAACGTATGCCTCTCGAGACAATGGAAAAACTCGTTATATGAATCGTGATATCGCTTGGTAATACATTCGTGAATGGACTTAGTCCGGTGGATGCGACGTTTGCAAAAGCGGTTTGTAACACCAGTATATCGGTATTGGTTAATACTGGATTTCCGCTGGCATCGAGATTGGTTGTCGTGTAGTTAATATACACCGTAAAATCCATCGATAATTGATAGACCGTTTCACCAACATAACCACTGGATAAATTCTCTAGACGAAGCAAGAGAGGCACTTTCACGACACGTGTAATCATATTACTCGTAACCGTGGTCACTTGAGAGAAATAACCGTTGGTGTAATCGCCACTGTGCGTGGCGACAAAGGTTTGTCCAGAGGCAGTCATTTGGACATTGTTGGAAGGGTCGTCTGTGTTGGTGATGGCGCATTTCAGCGTGATTTGACTGCCGGTTGGCACGTAAATGAGATCGTACATGAGAAAGCCATTGCTGATGTTGGCGCCAGTTTGTCCCGGTCGATTGTTGAATGGGTTGTATTGGTTGGCAAATCGCAGCAATGCATTAACGTGTTTGATACTAATACTACCTTTGATGGAATTTACGTAAGCCCCGTCTGGACCGATTTGTTGGTAATTCATGATTTGAATCAACGCACTTGCGTCAAAGACCCCTCCGTTGATATCGATTTGACTCTGTATGGTGAACAGCGAGTCGAACCCATCGGGATACCCAAAATAATCGTTTAAAAACATTTGAAAGTCGGAATAAAGGGTAGTGTATTTTCCTACAGAAATCACTTGACTTGTATTCATTCCAGCTAAAAACTCAACCGCGCTTAAAGACACGTCGTTTACTGGAAAATGGTTGGTCTCTGGAATGTAGTCGGAACTGATAATGTTGATGTTGGATGCGTCTTTCAATAGCCCGATTTTTTCATTAAATACGCGCACGTCGAATTTCACTTGTAATGTATCGGTTAAATCGTATTTGTTTATTTTCTCGTAGGGAATCATTACCACGTTTGGTAATCCCTCTTCCATTAAATATCCTCCACTTGCCAAATACGCATAGTAGAAGGAGACATAAGACGCATCTTCCGCGACAATTTGATTTTGGTAATACGGATCGTATATTGGCAATCCTTGGTACAATGCATTCGCCGGTGGAGGCGAAAGCAGCGATTGGGTGTATACAACCCCCCGTTTATACGTATCCCACGGCATTATATACTATGCAAACATTACTACCACCGATAATAAAAAAGATGGAATGAATCCTCGATTCTCTATTGTGTTTTGGATTTTTTGCGATTTTCCCCCTCCAACAATGAGGCAATTTGAAGGATATCTTGGTCGAGGCTAAGGAGGGTGGTTGGTAACACTGGCGAATACCAAAATCGGGGGGTGTTACAAGTCATACAACATGGTGAATATGAGACAAAAAGAATAATTGGCATTGTTCATGTCTAAAATCCGACCTCGGTCGTCATACAATCGAATTCTCAGTCTCTGGATATCCACGGGTCCAAAATACTTGCGCGGTTCGGTTACAATGTTCAAATCGTTCTCCATCAATAAACTAAAATAACTTCCTTTGAGAGATATTCTGGCTAAAATATTGGGATTCAGAATGGAATGACTAAACGCAGTTACAAAATGGTCGTTTACACTGTTGTGAAAATCGTCAATGGCTAAATACACATAGCGAACAGACGCTGGTTCAATAATCGTGTCGGAAACGTAGTTGGTACTTCCTGTATAGGAAGGGCGAGTAAACCCGAGATTCCATCCAATCCGATTGGGCACTTCCCCGTTATTCTGGTTCCCATTGATATCCCGTGTAAAATCCATGCGAATGTTGGTAATTTGGGGTCCTTTGATACCCGTCGACGAGAGAACTACTTTGCCTGTGCCGGAACCACTTTGCATGATATCGAGTGTGAATTGTACGTAAGAGAACATATTGTTGGGATTCGCTATTTCGTCCAGACTGTTCAATGGGCATATGGTTTTATTTAATAGCGTAATGAAATCCCCCGCGTTATAATTCCCATCGGGAATCGTAAACACGTTGGATTCCGTGATGGAGTTCGAAGAAGAATCCGTGTAGGTGATTTCCAAAAACAAGAAATGATTGCCGTATTGTTGAGAGATGCCGTAAAACGTGACGGGAATTTCAATGGAAGAGAGTTGCATGGAAACCACTTTCGAGAATTTCGTCGGTAATTGGAGAGTGAAATCGGAACTTTTGCTCGAATAGTAATTTTCGCGAAACCGCGTATCGATATTCAAGCATTTCTTAATAGTGCGTGTAGCCAGGGGGTTCATGACACCGGCGTAATACTCACTACTAAAGGTGTTTACATAGGGCGTCTCGGGTCTGCGTATCAAATTCTCTTCTTTCGGTGTGGATTTCTCTAGATACGCGTGTTTGTCTAGACGCGGTTCTTTCGGTAACGAAGTCGGCGGTTTTGACTCGCATTTGACACGTATCAACATGTCTTTGGCTTCCGCCAAAAATGCAATCAAGTCGGATTTCATTCTCTTGTTCACATGTCCACTTTTGAGCAAGGTTTCGCGGATTTCGTATTCGTGTTGTTCAATATCTGCTGCGGTATATGTTTTCCCGGATTTCATTTGAAAAAACGTCTCCAAATCATTGATGCTGTAATTTCGAATATCCAAATCCAGTGTTGCCATTTGTATATCGTAAATGGACATTTGAATCGGTATTCATTCGACGAACTCGCTCGAATACTATCATTCAAGAAAACCAACATAAATACTATGGTGTATGGCTTTCTACACTACATCAAAGATGGACCGAGGCGAATTCGTACGTGTGATTCTTGAAATCGAGAGACATTCGAACCAAAAATGGGAATACGATCGAGAGAATGACACGTTGTATTTGGACCGCGTGTTGCCTTATCCGTATTTTTATCCGTATGCGTATGGGTTTTTCCCCCATACGGTGGGTAATGACGGCGACGAACTGGATGTGCTGTATATTACTGAAACGCCGGTGGTCAATTACAATACCATTCGAGCCAAAATAGGGGGATACATTGTTGGCGGGTTGGTCATGGAAGACGAAAAAGGAATGGACGAAAAGATTTTTGTCGTGCCAGAAAACGAAATCGATGCGTATCTATGGATGGGTCACGAGAGAAAAAACGAAATACTCGAAGACATTGTCTGGTTTTTCTCTCATTACAAGTCCAAAGACGAGGGGAAAAGGTGGAGTAAAGTACATCGAGTTATTGATGCGTGGGAAGCAACCGAGATTTACAAGTGTAGTGTTGCCCGTTGGAAACCTACTCCCATTCAGCGTCCGTCTTGTACAATTTAGGTGTAGAGTATATATGCCATACACGATTCGACGAAGAAAAGGGTGTTACCAAGTAATGAACCGTAAATCGAAACGGTTTTTTTCCAAATGCACCACCAAAGAACGAGCGCAAAAACAAATACGTCTCTTGCGCGCCATTGCATACAACAAGAAGTTTACGCTTCGGCGAAGACCGTCCCCATAACCACTTTATGTAGTTCTGAAAACTACATAAACTATTCGCGATGCACACCTAGTAGATGTCAAGCCATGCAACCTGCCAGCGAAGAACAGAAGGTTGTCATTCGGCTTATGAAAGAAGGATACAATGTGGTGGTAGATGCAGTTGCGGGGTCGGGTAAGAGCACCACCATTCTCTCGTTGGCGAGAGAAATGCCAGAAAAACGGATATTGCAAATTGCGTACAATGCCATGTTGCGAAAAGACGTGGAATCGAAGTTGAAACAATTGGGGATTATGAATGTAACCGTTCATACGTTTCATAGTTTGGGTGTCTCGTTTTATCTGGATACGGCGCATACCGACACGGGTCTCCGTAAAATCGTGTTGGAAAATAGGTTGCCGAAACGAGAGATTCCTTCGTACGATATTATCGTGCCGGATGAATCACAAGACATGTCGTTCTTGTATTTTCAGTTTCTAGTGAAGTTTGCGTGTGATATGGGAACCCAATTCCAATTATGCGTGTTGGGAGACTACATGCAAGGTTTGTACGAATTCAAAGGCGCCGATATTCGGGCTCTCACTATGGCGGACCAGATATGGGAGACGCATCCCTTTCTCCAGACCCAAGTCTTCCACAAATGTACGTTGAAAACTTCTTACCGAATCACGTCTCCCATGTCGTTTTTTGTAAATGAAGTGTTGTTGGGGCAAGAGAGATTAGCGGCATGTAAAGCGGGCGAACCGGTGGTCTATATCCGTAACAGTCGCCGAAACTTGGAGATTGTCGTGATTACACAAATACTCGCCCTGTTAGCAGATGGCGAGTCGCCCGGTGATATTTTCGTGTTGGGTGCTTCCGTCAAAGGAGTGAATAGCCATATACGGAAAATGGAAAACGCATTGGTGGAGCGCGGTATTCCGTGTTATGTTCCGACATTTGATACGGAAGGAATGGACGAACGGATTACGAAAAACAAAGTGGTGTTTTCCACATTCCATTCCGTGAAGGGACGCGAGAGAAAGTACGTTTTTGTCATGGGGTTTGACCAGTCGTATTTTTCCATTTATGCGCAAAACTTGCCGACCGATAAATGTCCCAACACGCTTTATGTCGCGTGCACGCGTGCCACCAAACGGCTTTTTCTCTTGGAAATCGACGAGTATTCAACCGACCGACCTCTCGAATTCTTGAAACGGACGCATCACGAAATGCGCGATTCGTCTTATGTGTCGTTCAAAGGGATACCTAGAACGATTTTTTACGAGAGAACGGAAGACAATGCCGCGGTGCAGCAGCCACAGAAAGAACGATTCCGCGATATTACACCAACCGATTTAGTGAAATTTGTGCCAGAACACGTCATTGAAGACCTCTCTCCTCTTCTCGACACGGTGTTTATCCAAGAATGTGAGCCGGACAAATCATTCGAACTTAGTATTCCGACCATGATTGAGACGTCCAATGGTATGTATGAAGACGTGTGTGATTTAAACGGTATTGCCATTCCGAGTATTTATTACGACCATCTCTATCGCACGTTTTCTGTAGGAGAGAATGTGGGCGCGAATATACTCAAACAGATTATTACGGAAACCATGAGAGATACGCGAGACGGCGATTATGTCTATTTAAAATCCATGTTGCGCGATATGCCGGAAGAATGCCGGTCCGCGTCGGATTATTTGTATCTCTCGAATTTATTCGTGGCGGTCAAAGAGAAACTGCTCTTTAAAATGAAACAGATTGAACGAGGCGATTACGGGTGGTTGGCGGAAGACACCATTGAACAGTGTATGCGGAGATTGGATGCGGTGATTGGCGGAGATTTGACGCAGCAGCAGCAACACCCGAATACCGCCGAGCCTCCTTTGATTGAGTACCCGATTATTCAATACGATATGGACAATGCAATCGAGAGATTGAATCAAGTGTTGGCGCCTCATTTCCCGAATATGGAGAAAAAGTTCCGGTTTTCCGCGAGATTGGATTTGGTGACTCGCCGATGTATTTGGGAACTCAAATGCACGTCGTCCATTACCGTCGAACATAAATTACAGGTGGCATTGTATGCCTGGTTATGGAATATCGTGTATTCTGCCAATGCCCCCACCTCCAAACACGTTTGTTCCAATCCGAGAGAAACACGGATTTTCAATATTCGTACGGGAGAGAAATGGTTCTTGAACGCTTCGTTTCACGAACTCACCACCATTGTCGTGGCTCTTCTCAAAGGCAAATACGACAAACCCGCGGTGAAACCCGATGACGAATTTGTGGCAGATTGTCGACGGTTTATCGCGACACAAAGGCAAGTCCCCCGTCCAAACATATTGTGAAATACACAAATAAATAGAAATCTATGTATTTGTGTAGTCAATCGCTAAACATGAAACTCATTCACGAATTACGCAATGTGATTAGCCAAACTATCGCCCGGATTCCCATCAGCGAACTTACAGATATCGAAATTCCATGGACCGCGGCTCTTTCACTGAAAGACCTGGTCTATTCGCGTGCCTATTGTTCCACCATTCTCTCTCAATTGTTGAGAGAAGGCGCAGATTCCTTTCCGATTTCAAATTCGCATATTGAATCGGCTGTCGTGTTTTTTATTGTGTGGACGGCATTAACCGCGATGAACCGGAAAAACGAAACGATTGTCTCTCGATTAGGGAATACCATTGAAGTGTATTCGGTGCGAAGGAACGCGTCGCGTATCCTCTTTGTTCTCTACATTATGTTTTGCAAGAGTGTAGACAATGCAATCTAATGTCTAGACTTATTTCCTGTTCGACATTCCCGAATGGAGCTGCCCATATTCGTTAATGTCTGAACATATTCTCTGCTCTCCCTTCGGGAGTGTCGAGCAGAAAATCTGTTTAGTCATATACGCTATCCATATGTATCTTTGATACATATGTCTAGACGTTAAAACCGAATATGTTCAGACGCTAATTTGTCGATTTGATTTTTCTCTCGAGAAACTCGTCCATGATTTCATAGAATTGGTCGTAGGAGAGATTCGGCAATGTGTTTTTCCCCATGGTCACCGAACATCCTCCGTCGTTTAAGAGTGACACATCGAATTTATTGATGTGTTTGTTGAAACAGTAAAAGAGAATCTGTTTGAGTTCTCTCCAATTGGCGGGAGATACGTGGAGATGGAGAGATAATTTGTAGACAGGCATACCAAAAAACAATAGGGTGTCGAAAATGTACTCGAAATCTTCATACAACAGCGTTCCCATCGTATCGGAAATACACAATTCACTGAAGTCGTAGTTCGTGTGATAATGCAACAGTTCATGAACGATAAAATCGTTGTCGATTTTACCGGATAACGGGCATTGATTGATGCAAGAGATATAGAGTTTGCGATGACGAGTATTCCGATAACAATTGAGTGTCGTTTCCATCGCCTTGAGTTCTTCTTTGGTTTGAACAATGGTTTTGTTAGTGTTTTTCAGCTGGAACGCATTCGATACCGAAGTAATGAACGAGAAATTCCGCATTCCGTTGGAAATCGCCTGGTTCAAGTATTTCTCATTCGGCACCAATACATAGGGTGTAATGCTAGATGCATTTTCGTCAATCACATTCATGGCATGTTCGTGTAAGTTGACCGTGTCTGCCATGATTGGAAGTACTTTGGACGACACCATGGAGCCTACTTCGATTTTTGCAGGGGAATAATGGTGGAAAATTTGATTGAATATTTGTTTTTTTGTGGGAGTGTCGTATTTGGCAGGGTCCGCTGATTGTATGCCATCTCTCAACGACACATCAAACAAGACCGGGCGAATGGCTTGATAGATGGGTTTCTTGAGAGAATCCGAGAGAATCTGTACTAATTTGGGCGAAATACGAATATGTTGATGCATGATGATGGGTTCGATGGGATTACACATGGATACGTCTGTCATTTTAATAGGGTTTCTTATATTCTATTTCGAGAGAATGCACTTTGCTCTAAAATTGAATGAGTGTGGGGTTTGCGCGTAATAGAGTGTTATTATCCCTGTGATTCGCCAATACAAAATGTCGCGTGTTCTCTCTCTTCTCAAACAAATTCCAAGAGATATTGCATGTTGCGTGATAGCATATGACGACCGATATTCCGTACGAAACGATAGTATTTATGAAATTAGGCGTATTCCCCCGACAGATAACCGATACACCATGTTGCGATGGATGTTTCGCGAACGAACCCTGCATATCGAATGGTTTAAATTGATGCACGGATGGAACGGAACCCAACCGCAATTGGTGATTCCCATTACACGTCAACATCAGTTGGTGTTGTGTATTTACTTGGCGGAATACTATTCCGATTTCCTGGGAGAACCGGAACTGAAGTGGGTGAGAGAAGTGTCTTCCGTGACGTCGTTGCATGATAATAAACTCATTTGTGAATACTAGGTTTTGCAAAAGGTAGGTAATCAGTTCGTTCATTGTATTTGCATGTTTTTTATTGGGAGACAAACTCCCTCAATAAAAAACGGGGTCTATTTTATTTATGCTGAATGGGTGTTAATTCCATTAAACCAGCATATTTTCGCTGTATGAGGTCATTCAACACGTCGACAGATAAAATACGGTCGCGTTTCAAGATATCCGCACCTTCTTGGATGAGTTCTCTCGATTGTTTCAAAATAAAGGAGGCATAACTGTGGGCAGAAATCAAGAGGTCACTCACTTCTTCGTCTATTTTGGCTTTGTATTTCTCGCTTTTGCTTGGGTAAATGAGGTGTTCCCCCATCCCGTAATAGACAATCATCTTCTCGGCTAATTTGTGCGCCTCTTCGAAATCATTCAGTGCGCCAGTACTGACCGATTCCTCGTAGAAAATCTCCTCCGCTATACGTCCGCCGAGTAAAATCATCAAGTGCTCAAACAGCGATTCTCTCGTGTGAATGTTTTCCGCGTTGGATTCGAATACCGTGTAGCCGGGACTCGTGGGTGCCGACAAGTTAATAATCACCTTGCGCATTTTCGCGTGATGTTTTGCCAAACACGCCAATATGGCATGACCCATCTCATGAATGACAATATGGTCGATGATGGAATCGGAAAACTTATGCTCAATGGGTTGCCAGCCCACCAAGATTTTGTTCATGATATAATCCACATCTTTGGAAGTGTAGGTTTCGCGATTCTCTCGCAACGCGTTCAACAAGGCTTCATTCAAGAGATTTTCGATTTGTGCACCGGATAATCCCGCGGTCATTTCCACCAAATCGTCCATTGCAATGGAGCCGTCATTCGGTTTCCCGTAACTATGTATTTTGAGAATGGATTTACGTGTGATTTCGTCGGGCATACCGATGTAGACACGTTTGTCGATACGACCCGGACGCAACAGTGCGGGGTCCAACAAGTCCGCGCGATTGGTTGCGCCAATGAGAAACACACCCGTCGTATTTTTGAATCCGTCGAGTGCCACCAGTAATTCATTCAACGTGTTGTCTCTCTCCGTAGTGGAGGATTCGCGATCGCCGGACCGTTTTCTTCCCAGTGCGTCAATCTCATCAATAAAAATAATACAAGGCACGTTTTTCTTTGCCAATTCAAACAGTTCGCGCACACGGGACGCACCTACGCCCACATACATCTCTTGGAATTGGGAACCAGAGACGGGAATGAAGGCAGTGTTGGCTTCTCCCGCAAGCGCTTTTGCCAAAAGCGTTTTCCCCGTTCCAGGTGGTCCTTCCAAAATCAATCCTCTCGGTATACGCACATTGTATTTGGCATATTTGGTATGATTCTTGAGAATATCCACACACTGTTCTAATTCGAGTTTGACATTGGCGTATCCACCCACGTCTTTGAATGAAAGGGGCGATTTCATGACCACTTCGAAATTTTCGGATTTTTTATTTGCCGGTGTATTCGACCTAGCCGAACCGGGTTGGTTCTGTTGAAACAAGGCGGACAAATCAAACCCGTCGCTTGACTTAGGAGCGTCGTCGTCGTCGTCTTCTTCACACTCATATCCATGTGTATTGATAATGATTTGTAATCCATTGACACGTGTTTGGTTACGCTGAGGAGTTCTCTCGTATATATCATTGATACCCGTGTTGTGAAGTGTTTCGTTTTTTCCATTCAATCGCCTCAAATATTGTTCGAGGTATTTTTGAGAGAGCGGATATCGGCGATTCATTGAATGAATGGGATTGGGATGTCGATTGTACGCGCCGAAGGCGCGTGCTTGTACCAGCAAGCCCAACAGGAAAAAACAGAGAGATAACATGGTATATTATGCATAAGGGGACATGTGTTGAATACTTTATATACTTTCCTGGAATGAACGTCTAGACGTTAAATCGATACGAGTTTCGTCCATCTCTCGCGTTCTTCGTTGGGGAGTCGTGTTTTGGCGAGAATATCGGCGAATCTCTCGTAGTCCGTGGCGGTCATCGGGGGGCAAAGGCGTGGGTCTTCTTCATAAAGGGCTATCATGGACAAGACACTTGCATAAATATCCGTGTTGGGTTTGTCGATGGAGGAGAGACGTGTAAACAATTTCTTGGATTCGGCAAAATGGGTTTCGCGTTCGTTTCTCTCGAAACGCTGAATTTGTTCCATTGCATATTCATCTTCAATGGAACGCATCACTTGTTTCATGTATTCTTCTTCGACATCGTGGTCTTCCGTATCGGGAGACCATGTCGGAACCGGCATATATTCGTTCGAGTCTCCACCAAGGAGACGTTCACAGACCACTGAATCGGGCGGTCTCACGTAGTCGTCTTCTTCCGGTTCGTAATCGCGTGGGTCGTACATATTGGATAATCTATGGGTACAAAGATGGAGAGATGACCCCTAGTGCCAGGTTATCTCACGTTCAAATCAATTTTGGGTGTCGGTTCGCACTGTTCAAGGAGAACTGCCGGAAATGTTGTATCCGGCTAGTTTGTTTTTGAGTTTGTTGGTGGCGGTAATGAGTGTTTGTGTCGTGTTTTTCAGCTGGTCACTTGTTTGTTTGATGTATTGGATATCCGGGTTATTGGACATGGCAATACTCACACCTTGTTCGCACAACGTGTTCCAGCTTTCAATGGTGGAAACGGCTTTGTCGATGATACCTTTTTCATCGGCAGAGAGGTCGGCGGACGAAGGAGCGGCGAAAGAGGCGTCGACAAAATGAGAGATGTATTTCATGGCGCAATTTACTTGCCCCACGACTGATTCCAAGACGAGTTTGGTATCATGGGCAGATTTGGGTAATTGAATACTGGAAGTTGCCAAGATGGTTTTTTTGAATTTGCCGAAGACTTCCGAGAGATTCCAGATTTTCTTGAGTGCAGTGGCGACAGACGCCAAGAACGCCGCATCGTTGATGATACTGACATTATCTAATTTCACAATAAAACTGGTGAACAATTTCGCCAAATCATCCGCTGCATTCGCGAATTCGTTGAATCCTTCAATGTCCACATCCAATTGCATCTGTTTGGACTCGTTCGCTATTTTGGCAGCGGCATTGAACAGTGCACTGTAGTCGTCAATGGTACCTTTGCCGTGGAAATCTTCACACTGGATTTTGCCGGCGTAGAGTTGGATTTCACTCAAGACGGCAGCAGTTTGTGCCTCTTGTGTGTTGTCGTAGTAGGCAATCACTGACCCGGACAAATCTTCAGTGACTTGGATATCGGATGTTGGGTCCGTCGTGACAAACGTCGTATGCGTGATTGCATTTCCCGATGCGTCTTGTCCCTGCTCGTTAGTAACGACGTATCCGGGACCTACCACGACATTACTGAAATCAAAGACGAGAGAAGAAGAAGATGACGGTTCAGAAGTAGGTGTTGATGGGCGCGATGAAGACGGCATTATATAATATGCGGTGCATATTATAAAATACTAAATTAGTATCGCTGCATATATGCAGTCGCAATTGTATTTCCATAATCTACAAGTGTAATGGAGTGTGGATAGGCACGTGTTCGTCTTTTGCTTTGACGACTAAGGATATGGTCGTTTCTCTCGATAGTTTCCGGTAGCAACCGCGTTTGTGGGCGGCGAGTCCTTTCAAGGTACCTACATGGAATTGGTTGCATAGATCGCACGTGAATCCTTGT
>Ga0214921_10009155_pt1 | contig 12607 bp, 9 predicted proteins | sample LL1505_MetaG_FD_177992 | JGI IMG/M metagenome (GOLD analysis project Ga0214921, IMG submission 177992) | Freshwater microbial communities from Lake Lanier, Atlanta, Georgia, United States - LL-1505 | ecosystem: Environmental > Aquatic > Freshwater > Lake | place: USA: Georgia | collected 2015-05-28 | reverse complement strand
CAGATCAACCGGCTTGTGATAGCGCCACATGCGGGTGGGCTCAGCGTCGGCGACGACCTGTCCGTCCACGGTCAAGATATCACCAGGGGCAACCTTCACAGCCGGGGTGGTGAGGACGTGCCCGTTAAGCCTAACGCGGCCTGCCTCAATATAGCGCTCGACCTCGCGGCGCGAGGCCACGCCAGCACGGGCCAAGGCCTTAGCCACGCGCTCACCCTCGATGCCGGACATATCCTCCGCATCAAAGTCTTCGGGGTCCAGAGCACGAGGCCCTTGACCAAGGACGTCCCAACCGCTTGGGTCTTTTGTATGACTAGCCATGATTTGCGCACCATGCGCATTGCCCTCGCCTGTGCGCAAGCCGCAGCAGACAATGGAGAGACCCCTGTAGGGGCTGTTGTGGTCGATTCTGCGACTGGAGAGGTGATTTCAAGCGCTGGGAACCAGCCTATCGGCCTGAATGACCCGACTGCACACGCCGAGATCCTCGCCCTAAGGGCTGCTGCCCAGAAGGTTGGCAACTATCGGCTAACCGGTTTGACGCTGGTCGTTACCCTCGAGCCTTGCGCTATGTGTGCCGGTGCCATTAGCCATGCCCGCATCGGCAGGCTTGTGTTTGGGGCGGACGATGCCAAGGGCGGCGCGGTGGTTCATGGCCCCCGCTTTTTCGAGAGCGCCACCTGCCATTGGCGCCCCGAAGTTCAGGGCGGCGTCCTGGCGGATGACAGTGCAGCCCTGCTCAAGGGTTTTTTTCGGGTACGCCGCGCTAAGGGCCAAGTCTGAAGTCACCAAAGGGCAGCACAAATTCCATCTATGGGTATTGATTTATTCTTTTGGTAACCATAGATAATCATCATGTTGAAGTTCCGACTCGCTTTAAGGGGTGAACCCAAATCCTCGTCCGTCGCGGTTAAGAGGCGCCATGTCGCTGCGCGCGATCAGGCCTTGGTTGCACACAAGGCTGCGCTGAACGAACTGCTGCAACGGGTAAGATCGCGCGAGCCGATAAAGGACATTGACCGTACCTTAGACTATTCAATCTATAACAGTTGGCCACTAAGCCGCCGCTCGCCATTTCGTTTTCCGGATGGGCAAGATGCCTTTTTAAGTATCATTCAAGCCTTTTTCCGGGCCCGTCCTGGGTGCGCTTCCCTATTTTTGTCAGTCTACGGTTTTGAATTATTGAGTGACAGCAAAACCGTTGTTAGTTCTCAATTAAAATTTTCTCGATTTGAAAAAAGCTGGACCATAGATGCTCAAAACATGAAACATTCCGATATGTGGCACCTGAAGGACGCCATGAACAATGAGTTCATTAATTTTTCATTAGAATATTCAAAAGAAAATAATGTAGTTTATTTAAATCGTGGAATTGGGAGCATAGAATTAGTTGAGCTATTGATAAAATTTATTGAGGCGGCCAAACAGACCGTCAATAGGCCAATAGCAGTGTGACATTAAACCGCGCCGACTGACCCTTCCGTCAGTCGAAACTCCAGACGCGCCTTCACCGCTGTCCATTCGGTATTGATGATCGAGAAGACCGCCGTGTCGCGGACATGGCCTGTCCAGGTAATCTTATGGTGCCGCAAGACGCCCTCTTTTTGCGCGCCGAGCTTTGTGACGGCGGCCTGACTGCGGGCATTTCGCACATCGACCATGAACTCGACCCGCACCGCGCCGCAATCAAAGGCGTGATCGAGCAGCAAGAGCTTGGTTTCAGGATTGACAGGCCCGGACCGCGCGTCGGGATGGAGGAAGGTCGCACCGATCTCGACACCGCCATGCAGCGGCCGGATCGCAAGGAAGCTCGTCGTGCCCACCACCCGGCCATCGGACTTGCGCCGGATGGCATAGCCAATGCGCTCGCCCCGCTGGGTTTCGCCCAAGGTCTGCGCCCAGAAGGTCTCGAACCCCTCGCCGCATCCATTGACCGACATGATCTCCCACGCCTCAGGATCACAATCGATCGAGGCCTTCAGGGCCTCTTCATGGGCGGGCCTAATGGGTTCAAGCCGAACATAACGGCCTTCGAGGGGACGGCTGAGGAGGTGCATGGCGAGGGGGCGGGTCCTATGGCGCTGGATCGAACGATCCGGAGCATTGCGAGTTTGCACTCTTGAGAGATCAACTCGTCGAAATGAGGATTGGTAGCAGTCTATTTGGCGAGCCTGGACTCTGACATGGCTCGTTCGCCTATTTGGCCAGAGCCTCAAAGGTCTGTCGGTACCTGGCCATGAAAGCTTGGCCCGCCGCAATCTGCGCCTCGACGGCAACAGACTTCTCAGGTGAGATTGGCTGTGCCTCGCTTGCAGCGTTACACGCAGCCGCACGCTCCGCGACAGACAGGGCGTGCTCGGCGGTGAGTTTCAGATTATCTTTTGACGTTCCAGCGGCCATCGCAGTCTTCACACTCAACATCAGTGGGATTTTACCCCCTCCCCACCTCGACGTCAAACCGTGCCGCTCGCCTGATAGATCAGGCGCAGATAGGCCCAGAGCGGTGTGGCCAGCGCGATGCCCATCAGGCCTTCGAACAGGGTGGCGAAGAAGTTGAACCGGTTGGCGGCCCTATCGAGCGCCATAGATACGATCCGGCCCAGTGCGGCGCCGGACCAGGCCAGACCCAAGGCCGCTGCCATGCACGCCCCGATCTTAGGTGATGAGACCAGCGCCAAGGCGACCCCGGCATGGGAGACAAAGAACAGACCACCATAGGTGGCGCGGACTTCTGACAGGCTATGACCCACCCCTTCCGTCAGCGAAAGTCCGACCATCTTCAGCACCCGCGCGGGGCGGGTCAGGGCCAGAACGCCCAAGCCACCGCCGATCAAACAGGCGATCACCGCCAAAAGCAGGCTCAGGTGAAGCGTGGTCACAGTCATTTCCTCTCATGGCGGTCAGATTGGCACCACCGTGCCCCAGACCCTTCTGATATGCGCCACCTGCCGCACAGTTCCAAGGGAGCCGTCATGAGACTTTTACAAAATCATCGGAGCCCGGCCCTTGACTCCCCGGCTCAGGGTCCATACCTGAACCTCGTTAGCACTCAAGGGTCCCGGCTGCTAACGCCCGGGTCCTCGTGCTACATCCCTTAAATGACAACCGTTCCTAACGGAGACTACAGATGAAGTTTCGTCCCCTCGGCGACCGCGTTTTGATTAAGCGCATCGCAGAAGAAGAAAAGACCAAGGGTGGGATCATCATCCCCGACACCGCCAAGGAAAAGCCACAAGAAGGCGAAGTGATCGCTGTTGGCCCAGGCGCGCGTGACGAAGATGGCAAGTACATCACCCCGGACGTCAAGACCGGCGACCGCATCCTGTTCGGCAAGTGGTCGGGCACGGAAGTGAAGATCGAAGGTGAAGATCTCTTGATCATGAAAGAGAGCGACATCCTCGGCGTGCTTCAAGCCTAAGCCACCGCCCATCCTTCCTATTTCCTCAGACGAAAAGTGAGAGCCCGCAATGGCTGCTAAAGACGTTAATTTCGGTTCCGACGCGCGCGACAAGATGCTGCGCGGCGTGAACATCCTCGCCAATGCCGTTAAGGTGACCTTGGGCCCCAAGGGCCGCAACGTCGTCATCGAAAAGTCCTTCGGCGCACCGCGCTCGACTAAGGACGGCGTGTCGGTTGCTAAAGAGATCGAACTGACCGATCGTTTCGAAAATCTCGGCGCCCAACTGATCCGTGAAGTCGCTTCGAAGACCAACGACAAGGCTGGCGACGGCACCACCACCGCCACCGTTCTGGCCCAAGCCATCGTCGTCGAAGGCCTGAAGTCGGTTGCCGCTGGCATGAACCCGATGGACCTGAAGCGCGGCATCGACAAGGCGGTCGTCGCCATCGTCGCCGAAATCAAGTCGATCTCCAAGAAGGTCACCACCAACGACGAGATCGCCCAAGTCGGTACCATCTCGGCCAATGGCGACGCGGAAGTCGGTGCCATGATCGCTAAGGCGATGGCCAAGGTCGGCAACGAAGGCGTCATCACCGTCGAAGAGGCCAAGACCGCCGAAACCGAGCTGGATGTCGTTGAAGGCATGCAGTTCGACCGTGGCTACCTGTCGCCCTACTTCATCACCAATGCCGACAAGATGGAGGTTCAACTCGAAGAGCCTCTGATCCTGCTGTTCGAAAAGAAGCTGTCGAGCCTGCAGCCCCTGCTTCCCGTGCTGGAAGCTGTGGTCCAGTCGGGTCGCCCGCTGATGATCATCGCAGAAGATGTCGAAGGCGAAGCCTTGGCCACCCTCGTGGTCAACAAGCTGCGCGGCGGCCTTCGGGTTGCTGCCGTCAAGGCTCCTGGCTTCGGCGATCGCCGCAAGGCCATGCTGGAAGACATCGCCATCCTGACCGGCGCGCAAGTGATCTCCGAAGATCTGGGCATCAAGCTTGAGAGCGTCACGCTCGAAATGCTGGGCAAGGCCAAGAAGGTCTCGATCACCAAGGACGACACCACCATCGTGGACGGCATTGGCGAAAAGGACGCGATCGAAGCCCGTATCGCTCAGATCAAGCGTCAGATTGAAGAGACCTCTTCGGACTACGACAAGGAAAAGCTGCAAGAACGTCTGGCCAAGCTGGCTGGCGGCGTTGCCGTGATCAAGGTCGGCGGTTCGACCGAAGTCGAAGTGAAAGAAAAGAAGGACCGCGTCGATGACGCCCTCAACGCGACCCGTGCGGCCGTCGAAGAAGGCATCGTCCCCGGCGGCGGCGTCGCTCTGCTGAAGGCTTCCAAGATCTTGGAAGGCCTGAAGGGCGACAATGCAGACCAGACCGCAGGCATCGCCATCGTGCGCCGCGCTGTGCAGGCCCCGATCCGTCAGATCGCCGAAAATGCCGGCGTTGAAGGCTCGATCGTGGTCGGCAAGGTCATGGAAAACGCCTCCGCAACCTTCGGCTTCAACGCGCAGACTGAAGAGTATGTCGACATGGTCCAAGCGGGCGTCATCGACCCTGCCAAGGTCGTGCGCACGGCTCTGCAAGACGCAGCCTCGGTGTCCAGCCTGCTGATCACCACCGAAGCGGCCATCGTCGAAGCCCCGAAAAAGGGCGGCGGCGGCATGCCACAGATGCCCGGCGGCGGCATGGGCGACATGGACTTCTAAAGACGTCTTTGACGTTCGAACTGAGAAGGGCGGGATCCAAGGGTCCCGCCCTTTTTCGTGGTGATAGTGAATGAAGAGGGCGGAGAAATCCCCCTCACCCAACCCTCTCCCCCAAGGGGGCGAGGGCTAAGAACCTCAAAGCCCTCTCCCTGTGGGAGAGGGTTGGGTGAGGGCCTTGTTTCTAGAACCCCCTACCCCGGCTTCGCCGGTACTTCCCCCAGAGGGGGAAGATTTGAAACTCCTAGATCTTCCCCCTCTGGGGGAAGTGGCGCGAAGCGACGAAGGGGGCCTTGTTTTCCCTCTCCCGTGTTCCCCGCGAAGGCGGGGACCCAGAACCTTTCACTCAAGCGAAAACCGGCCCGCCGCGCCCCTACCGCGTCATTGCGAGGCGCACCGCGCCGAAGCAACCCAGGGCAACATCCATTCAGGTCCGCGTCAGTCCTCTGGGTTGCTTCGCTTCGCTCGCAATGACGCAAATTCATTGTCCCCTCCGCCGCGTTCCCCGCGAAGACGGGGAACCAGTTGGTCGGTTACCGTCGGAGTGAAAGGTTCTGGGTCCCCGCCTTCGCGGGGAACGCGGTAAAACTACGGGGGCCTTTTTTCCTTTCACCTCACCCCAAATCCCCTCATTGACACCGCCCACCTGATCACCGCTAACTCATCCCAATCAAAGACATAAACGTGGGGAGTGAGCATCATGAGCGCATGGAATTTTGCTGACGTTTGGGAAGCCATTGCCGCCAAGACCCCAAACCGTCCGGCCCTAGTTCAGGGCGCGCGCGTGGTGAGTTGGGGTGAGTTCAATCAGCATGCTGACGCTCTTGCCCGCGCCTTTCTGGCCGCAGGGATGGTGCATCAGGCCAAGGTCGCGGCCTTCCTCTATAATGGCCCGGAATATCTCGAAACCTACTTTGCCGCCTTCAAGACGGGCATAGCCCCGGTCAATACCAACTACCGCTATGGGGCCGAGGAGCTCTATTATCTGTTCGACAATGCCGATGCCGAGGCCGTGGTGTTCCATGCCTCCTTCGCCCCGGTTCTCGAAGAGATTCGGGGCCGATTGAGCAAGGTCAAGCTCTGGGTCTGCGCAGCCGAGGCGGGTTACCCCTTGCCAAGCTGGGCCAAGGATTACCAAGCCCTGACCGAGCAGGCCGGTCCCCGCGCCATGGGGCCCTGGGGCCGCAGCGGCGATGATCTGCTCCTGCTCTATACCGGCGGCACCACCGGCATGCCCAAGGGCGTCATGTGGCGCCAAGACGACCTGTTCAATGTCTTGGGCGCGGGCGGCAATGCCAACCTTGAGGTCCCGCCCTTGGAGCGCGTCGAGGATGCCGCCGACCGTCTGACCCACCCCGATGAGCCCTCACCCTTTCGCCAACTGGTCGCCTGCCCGCTCATGCATGGCACAGGCCAGTTCTCGGCCTTTATCACCCTCAATATGGGGGGCAGCGTCGCCTCCCTTCCGTCGCGCAAGTTTGATCCGGTTGAGCTCTGGAACGAGGTCGAGCGACTGCAGGCCTCAACCGTGGTCATTGTCGGCCCAGCCTTTGCCTCACCGATGCTCGATTGCCTCAATGCCAACCCGGGCCGATGGGACCTATCCAGCGTCAATCTGATCTCATCCTCTGGCGCGGTCTGGAGCCAAGAGAACAAGCAAGGCCTCTTGGCCCATATTCCAGGCGCCATGCTCTATGACAGCCTTGGCTCTTCCGAAGCCGTCGGCCTTGGCGGCTCGACCTCGGCGGCGGGAGCAGAGGTCCAGACGGCCCGCTTCGTGCTCGGCCCCACTGTCGCGGTCTTTACCGAAGAGAGCCAGCGGGTCGCACCCGGCTCTGGCGAACGCGGCCTTGTCGCTGTCACAGGCTTTATCCCGGTCGGCTATTACAAGGACCCTGAAAAGTCGGCCAAGACCTTCAGGATCTTCGAGGGCCAGCGCTGGTCCGTCCCCGGCGACTTTGCCGAGGTCGAGGCTGACGGAGAGCTGAAGCTGCTGGGCCGTGGTTCTCAGGTCATCAATACTGGCGGTGAGAAGGTGTTCCCTGAAGAGGTCGAAGAGGCGCTAAAGAAACACCCCACCGTCTCTGACGCGGTCGTGGTCGGTGTGCCCGATGCACGCTTTGGCGAGCGAATCTGTGCGGTTGTGGACATCAAGCCCGACCATGAGGCCCCAACCCTATCGGTCCTTGCCGCCCATGTCCGCAGCCATCTGGCCGACTATAAGGCGCCGCGAGAGCTGGTCTTGGCCCCGATCATCCGGGCTGCCAATGGCAAGGTGGATGTGAAGGGCGTTCGAGAGCAGGCCTTGAAGGCGCTGGGCCTGTGACTCATCCAACCGTCCCTTTGAAGGCGATCCCTACCATCTGAACGATTATTAATGGTGAAGTTTGGTGACGATTGTGCAAATTGGCGACAAACATCCCTACAAGGACCTATTGGATCATGAAATCTCTCCTACTTGGTGCGGCCGCCGCCAGTGTCCTGCTAACCGCTAGTTTTAGCGCCCACGCCCAGACCGCACCGGCTGCGTCGGCACCTGAGGCCACCAGCCTCGCCGCCCCGAAGATGGGCATCTGGGGCTTTGACCTGTCGGGTCGCGACATGACCACGACGCCCGGTGATAATTTCTTCAAATTTGCCAATGGTGCCTGGGACCAGCGCACAGCCATTCCAGCGGACCGGTCGCGCTTTGGCGTCTTTGACGGCTTGGGTGAACTGTCCAATGCCCGCAGCCGCAAGGTCATTGAAACGGCAGCCGCAACGGCCAACGCCACCGGCGAAACCCAAAAGGTTGGCGACCTCTACAAGGCCTTTATGGACGAGGGAAAGATTGAGGCACTCGATGCCAAGCCGCTCGCGCCCTACCTGACCGCGATCAAGGCCGCCAAGACCCGCGCCCAGATGGGCACCTTGATGGGCAAGACGTCGAAGGGCTTTGGCTCGGCCTTCTTCGGGGCCTATATCGGTCAAGAAGCCAAAGACCCCAACCGCTACGCCGTCTATCTGGCGCAAGGCGGTCTTGGCCTTCCAGACCGCGACTATTATCTGACCGCACAGTTTGCGGAGAAGAAGGCCAAATATCAGGCCTATATCGCCACACAGCTCAAGGCCATTGGCTGGGAAAATCCAGAGGCTAATGCTGCCGCCATCGTGGCCATGGAAACCGAAATTGCCAAGGCGAGCTGGAGCAAGATCGAACAGCGCGATCCGGTGGCCTCCTACAGCCCCATGTCCATTGCCAACCTGACCAAGCTCGCCCCCGGCTTCCCGTGGGTCGCCTATCTTGAGGCCAATGGTCTGTCTAAGGTCAGCACGGTCATCGTCAGCGAAAAGAGCGCCTTCCCAAAGATCGCCAAGATCTTTGCCGATGCCCCCATCGCCACCCTTCAGGCTTGGATGGCCTTCCAGATCGCCGATGAAGCCTCGCCCTACCTGTCTGCACGTTTCGTCAACGCGTCCTTCGAATTCCACGGCAAGACCCTTTCTGGCCAACCGGAAAACCGTCCCCGTTGGAAGCGTGCCGTTGGCACCATCGACCGGACCTTAGGTGAAGCGGTCGGCAAGCTCTATATTGACGCCTATTTCCCGGCCCAATCCAAGACCATGATGGTGGGCCTTGTTGGCGATCTTCGCACCGCCTTGAAGGCGCGTATTGAGCGTCTGGCGTGGATGAGCCCCGAAACCAAGACCAAGGCCCTCGAGAAGCTCTCGACCTTTACCGTCAAGATCGCCTATCCCGACAAGTGGCGCGACTATTCGGCCCTGACCATCGCGTCTGACGATCTGGTCGGCAATATTGCTCGCTCTGCCGCCTTCCGCTGGAACCGTGACCTAGCGCGGCTCAACGGTCCAGTTGATCGCAGCGAGTGGGGCATGACGCCTCAGACGGTCAATGCCTACTACAATCCGCAAATGAACGAGATCGTGTTCCCTGCGGCTATTTTGCAGTCGCCGTTCTTCGATCCTGAGGCCGATCCCGCCATCAACTATGGCGGCATTGGCGGCGTCATTGGTCACGAGATCACCCACGGCTTCGATGATCAGGGTCGCCAATTTGCCGCCGATGGGTCGCTGAACGACTGGTGGCAAGCCGCTGACGCGACCAAGTTCAAGGTCCAGACAGATCGGCTGGATGGCCAATATTCATCGTTTGAGCCTCTGCCAGGCGCGAAGGTTAAAGGCCAACTGACGATGGGCGAGAATATTGCCGATCTCGGCGGCCTCTTGATGGCCTTGGATGCCTATAAGCTGTCCCTCAAGGGTCAGCCGTCACCGATCATTGATGGGCTGACCGGCGAACAGCGGGTGTTCCTCGGCTGGGCGCAGGTCTGGCGGGCCAAGAGCCGTGACGATGCCCTGCGTCAGCAGATTGCCAGCGACCCGCACTCGCCGCCCTTCTATCGGGTCAACGGCGTGGTTCGGAACATCGACGCTTGGTACGAGGCCTTTGGCGTGAAGCCGGGCGACGCCCTCTATGTGGCTCCCGAAAATCGCGTCCGCATCTGGTAGGATCAAAGGGTCGGCGTTGCTCAAGCGCACGCCGACCCGCTTACACACCGTCCCATTCTATTTTTATACAAGATGTCAAAATTCTAGCCCCGACATCATATCGGGACCGAAATGAAATAGGCCCGCTGCGGGGGATATCGCAGCGGGCCTATGATTTTTTATTTTAAGAGGGCGTTTCCTCCCCGAAACGCCGGGAGACCAAGGTTTCTGCTGACCCATGTGTCTCTCGCAAGATCAGAAAAGGGCATAATCATGCCCGAGTCAACGGCTTCGTCTTAGTTTTGCCACAGACCCGCAAAGATTTCTGACTCTGGCGGCATATTTTTAGCGCTGATGTCAAAAATACCGGTCCTGAAGGGTTTAACGCCCCAGAACGGCCCTAGCCAGTGCCTCAGCGGCGGGGCATGTGGCCTCAAACACATAGTCAGGCCGGGTCACGGTCATCGGGCCGACGCCTGATTCTGCCAAGGCGCTCGACAGATCGAACAGATCCGCCCCGGACACCAACAGCCCGTTGGCACGCCGGGCGGCACCGCGCTCAACAAAGACCTCGCTCGCCTCCTGTGCCGTCTGGTCCTGCTCGGCAGGCCAGATCACGGTCGCCAGCCCCCGTGCGCGAGACTTGGCCTCAACGACGCTCAACAACCGGCGGACCAGACCGAGCTGGGCCGTCGTCCAGGTCGCGGTCAAGGAGGCTGCAAGCTGAGCTTGGCTCTTCAAGATCACACCATCGCTGATGATCTTCAAACTGTTGGCCGCCAGGGTCGCGCCGGTCGTGGTGATGTCGACCACAAGCTCCGCCGCCCCTGTCGCAGGGGCTCCCTCGGTCGCACCGCTGGATTCCACGATCCGGTAGTCGGCGATGCCGTGCTTGGCAAAGAAGGCCCGGGTCTGGCTCATATATTTGGTTGCGACCCGCAGGCGCCGACCCGTGCGGGCCAGATAGGCTGCCGCGACCTCATCAAGATCAGCCATGACATCGACATCGATCCAGCTCTGCGGCGCGGCCACAATCAGATCGGCCCGGCCAAAACCCAGAGCCCGCAGCAGCATGACCCGGTTGTCGAGATCCTCGCCCCGCTCTCGCAGCAGATCCTCGCCGGTCAGCCCCAGATGGACTTCACCATCATCCACGGCCGACGCAATGTCAGAGGCCGACAAGAGCTGCACCTGCGCGCCGGGAAGGCCCGCAATGGCCGCGCGATAGCCGCGTGCACCGCCGACGGCTTCCAGCTTAAAGCCGCACTCGGCCAACCAAGCTTCAGCCTGTTCCTTCAACCGTCCCTTGGACGGAAAAGCGATGGTCAGGGGATTGGTCGATAGATCATCCATCACGCCGCTCCTGCTGCTGAACCATCAAAGGCGCGCCAAGGCCGGACCATACATCCCACCGCCCCGACCGACGGATCAACCTTGGCCCCAAGGCGTGCCAAAAGCGCGTCATAGCGCCCGCCGCCCGCCACCGGATGTTCCGCCCCCAACGCCGCGCTGGTGACCTCGAACAGGACGCCATCATAATAGCCAAAAGCACGGCCAAAGGCGGTTGAAAGACTCATGCGCTCAGGCGCGATACCCGCCGCCATCAGGCCATCTAACCGCGCCTGCCAACCCTTGAGGGGAACATCGAGCGAGGCGCCACCTTCAAGGGCCAAGGCGGCGACCTGATCCAAGGCCCGTTGGGGCTGATCGTCGATGGCGAGAAACCGGGTGATCAGGTCTGCCTGCGCAGCGCTCAGGCGAGGGGCAGACGCCGCCTCCGCGCGCTCCGACAGACGATGGACGATTTCGGCGGCAGAACGTCCGCCCACAGGTTGAATGCCCGCCAGACCCCAGAACTCTTCCAGCACGGCTGAAGCCTCAGCCTCGGGCAATCCGGCCAACAGACCGGCCAGACGATCCCCCGCGCGCGGGGCCTGCTCGCCCGCCTGCGCCCGCGCCAATTCGGCCCGAAGGACGCGCGGACGTGTAAAGGCCCGGTCAAGACGCGCCGCCAAGGCTTCTGGCAGGGCCATAGCGCCGATAAAGGCTGAAAACAGGGCGACATCACCCAGACGCATTAAAAGGTCCGTGCGCCCGCCCGCAAGGCTCGCCTGCCACGCGACAGCGGCCACCTCGACATCGGCCCCAACAGGATCGCGGGCCTCAAAGGCTTCTATTCCGATCTGCAAAAACTCTTCAGCCCGATCCGTGCCCTTAGGCGCAACCCGAAAGGCCTTGCCCTCATAGACATAACGACCAGACGCAGCGCCTGACGCGCCATGCGCGCGGGCGACAGGAATGGTGAAATCAGGCCGCAAGCAGGCTTCTGCCCCGCCCTCGCCCTGCACGATAAAGAGCCTTGCCCGCATGGCCTCTCCGGCCAGATCGAGAAGCTGGTTCAGGGGCTGGATAACCGGCGCGTCAATCGCCGTCGCGCCGAGCGCTGCAAAAGGTGCGCGGATGGCCGCAAGGGCCTTGGGCGGAACCGTTGGTTCAAGCTGCATGATCAGCCCTCCACAATGCGGCGAATGACACTGACCAACTCGGTCCGAGGCACAGTGACCTGACCCGGACGGCCTTCGCGCCATTCCTTATTGTCGGTCACGCCCTGCGCCATCTGACGACCCAGATCCAGATCCTTGACCGTCACGGTTCCCGCAGCGATCTCATCACCGCCCAGAATGACCACGGCAGGCGACATGCGCCGATCCGCATATTTCATCTGCGCCTTCATGCCCGAACCGCCCAGATAGACCTCTGAGGCGATACCCGCAGCGCGAAGCTCTCCGACCACGGCGAAATAGTCACCAAGCGCATTTTGATCAAAGACCAAGACCACCACTGGCCCACGCGCTTCGCTGGCCTGAGCCTGCCCGGCTGCGCGTAAAGCCGCAGCCAGACGCGAGACCCCGAAGGAAAAGCCGGTTGCAGGGGTCCGCTCGCCGGTAAACCGCGCGACCAGATCATCATAACGACCCCCGCCGCCGATGGAGCCAAAGCGCAGGGCCTCGCCC
>Ga0214921_10009154_pt1 | contig 12609 bp, 11 predicted proteins | sample LL1505_MetaG_FD_177992 | JGI IMG/M metagenome (GOLD analysis project Ga0214921, IMG submission 177992) | Freshwater microbial communities from Lake Lanier, Atlanta, Georgia, United States - LL-1505 | ecosystem: Environmental > Aquatic > Freshwater > Lake | place: USA: Georgia | collected... | reverse complement strand
ATGGAAAATCTCTCCCCCCGTCACCCGATCAAGGTTTGGCGGCTGACGCGGGATTGGTGTTCGAGCGCGCAAACGGGTCCCTCAAATACCGGAAAAACTCGTGATCCGGATTGAGGATCATCCGCGTTTCACCCGGACGCAGAGCTATTTCATAGGCCTGCATGGAGCGGTAGAAGCGGAAGAAGTCGGGATCACGCGTAAAGGCTTCCGCCAGAATTCGGTTTTTTTCCGCATCGCCCTGTCCCCGCGCTTCTTCGGATTTGCGCATCGCATCGGCGCGCAGCACCGTTACGTCACGATCGGCCCTTGCGCGGATGGTCTGGGAGACCTGTGACCCATTCGCCCGAATGTCAGCGGCTTCGCGCTGGCGCTCGGTCTGCATGCGCTGGAACACGGCTTGCGAGTTGGGAGCTGGCAAATCGGCGCGGCGCAACCGCACATCGATCACTTCCATGCCCAGCCCCATGGCCTCGCGATTGGCATCCTCCCGGATTTTCACCATCAATTTGGCGCGGTCGGTGCGCACCACCGCCATGAAACTGGCTTCGGCCAGAACCGTGCGGACGGTCGAATTGACGATAGAGGCCAGACGCAAATTCGCACCTGTCACATTGTTGACGCTCTGGTAGAAGCGCAACGGATCAGTAATGCGATAGCGGGTAAAGGCGTCGATCACCAACCGCTTCTGGTCGGCGGCAATGACTTCCTGTTCCTGCAATTCAAGATCCTGAATGCGGTTGTCAAAGAACACCACATTCTGGACAAACGGGATCCGCCAATACAGGCCCGGCTCCGAAATCGGGGCGCGGACAATTTTACCCAGTTGGAACACCAGCGCGGATTGCGTCTGATGCACCGTGAAAGCGGCGGAGAAAATCAACAAAAAGGCGATGCTGACCAGCACCAGCCATCCCATGCGCGAGGTCGAGCTCATTTCGGCGCTCCCTGATTACGCTTCAATTCCGGCAAAGCCATATAGGGCACAACCCCTTGTCCGGTATCGCGGTCGATAATAACCTTGTCGATATTGCCCATCACTTTTTCCAGCGTCTCGAGATAGATCCGCTGGCGGGTCACATCCGGTGCCTTCTTGTATTCATCATAGACTTGCGTGAAGCGGCTGGCCTGCCCGTTGGCTTCGGCCACCACGCGTTCACGATAGGCCTCGGCCTCCTGCACGATCCGCGCCGCCTCGCCACGCGCTTCGGGCACGACGCGGCTGGCATAGGTTTCAGCCTCGTTGCGCAAGCGGTCCTGATCCTGACGAGCTGCCTGCACATCGCGGAAGGCTTCGAGGACCTGTCCGGGCGGATCGACTTTTTGCAACTGTACCAGCCGCACTTCGACACCGGCTTTGTAATTGTTGAGTACGTCCTGAATCAGAAGTTTGACTTCCGCCTCGATTGCCGAACGGTCGGTGGTCAGCACCAGCTGGATATTGCGCCGTCCGATGACTTCGCGCATCGCTGCTTCTGCCACCGCACGGATCGAGCCTTGCGGATTGCGGATGTTGAAGGCGTAATCGGCCGCCTTGGCCGGATTGATCTGCCATTGCACGGCAAAATCGACATAGACGATGTTTTCGTCACCCGTGAGCATCAGGCTGGAAGCATCGCCGCGACCGGTGCGGTTGTCATTGACGCCAACGCCGACATCGGTGGTATTGACCGCCGTCACGCGCGGCTTGATGACCGAGCCGACTGGTGCAGGCCAGTTGTAATTCAGACCGGGCTGGGTCGAGCCTTCATAACGGCCGAACACCAGATTGAGACCGATCTCGTCGGGATGGACGATATAGAGACCCGTTGCCATCCAGCCGACAACGGCCAAAGCCCCGATCAGCGATGCACCACGGCTCGACATCGGACCATCGGGCATCAAATTCTTGAGTTGGTCCTGCCCTTGCTGGAACAGATCATCCAGTCCTTGCGGCCTCTGGCCATTGCCGGAAGGCCCACCGCCCCATGGTCCGTTACCTCCCGTTCCTTTGGGTCCGCTCCCTTTCGGGTCGGACGGGCCCGAGCCCGGCTTTTTTCCCCATGGCCCACCGCCATCACCTTGATTGCTCCACGGCATGAAGTCTTCCCTTTGTTGTCTTGTCAATCCGCTCCTTTCGGAGCGTTTGCGCTAACCTTACCTATGAAGTGGGGTCTTGTTTCTAATTCGTCAACGGTCTGTTGCACATTCATGTGCCCAGACGCTGATAATCGACAAAAGAATAGGCATATTCATCACGCGGGCCACTGGGAAAGTCCTCTTTCGAGGTCACCTTGAAACTCTTTTTATCCCAATCAGGAAAAAAAGCATCCCCATGCGGGGTGGCATGAACTTCGGTCAGATGCAGCCGGTCGGCCAGCGGCAGCATTTGCGCATAGATATCGGCCCCGCCGACCACCGCAATGCCCGAAGCCTGCATCCGCTCCGCCAAGGTCCGGCACTGGTCCAGTGCATCATCGAGCGTATGGGCGACATGCACGCCCTCGACCGCAAAAGCGGGATCGCGTGTCAACACAACAGTTTCGCGCCCGGGCAAGGGTTTGCCGATGGATTGGAACGTCTTGCGCCCCATCAGCATCGGATGGCCCAAAGTCATTTGGCGAAACCGCTTCAAATCCGACGACAATTGCCAGATCAGCCGGTTGTCGTCGCCAATCACCCCGTTATCGGCAATGGCGGCCAGCACAAAAACAGGAACAGTCATGCTTTGGCTTCCACTTCGGCATGGCCTGTGAAGGGCCCATGCCCCGCCAGCCGCCACAAAGCCTGATCGGACACGCGACAAATGGTCCATTCATCCATCAATTCGGCGCCAAGTCCTTTGTAGAAGGCGATGGAGGGCGCGTTCCAGTCCAGCACCGACCATTCAAGCCGCGCCAGATTTTCTGTGATGCAGCGTTGCGCCAGACGGTGCAATAGCGCCTTGCCCAAGCCCTTGCCGCGATGGTCTGGCTCGACAAACAGATCTTCGAGGTAAATGCCGTGGCGACCGCGAAAGGTCGAGAAATTGTAAAACCATACGGCCAGCCCCACCACCTGCCCGTCCTGCTCGGCCACATCGCAAAACAGGCGCGGATGCGGGCCGAACAGCGCTTCGGTGATCATCTCTTGGGTGGCATCCACCGCGTCGAGCAGATGTTCGTAATCGGCCAAAGCCCTGATCAGCGCATAAATGCGCGGCGCATCGGCGGGCACGGCGGGACGGATCGGGCTTGGATGTCGTGTCATGGTTACACCGCAACCGGTGCGCGGATGAGCGGATGGGGGTCGTATCCCTCGATCGCCACATCATCAAACGTGAAATCGAACAGCGAGCGCACGGCGGGATTGAGTTTCAACTGCGGCAGCGGCCTGATCTCGCGCGACAGTTGCAATTCGGCCTGTTCGAGGTGGTTCAGATAGAGATGCGCATCGCCGAAGGAATGGACAAAATCCCCTGCTTCCAGCCCGCTGGTCTGGGCCAGCATATGGGTCAGCAGGGCATAGCTCGCGATATTGAACGGCACGCCGAGGAAAATATCGGCCGAGCGCTGGTAAAGCTGGCACGACAATTTGCCATCGGCCACATAGAACTGGAACAGGCAATGGCAAGGGGCCAGAGCCATCTTGTCGAGATCGGCCGGATTCCATGCACTGACAATCAGGCGGCGGGAGTCGGGATTGCGGGCAATCTCGTCGACCAGCCAGCGGATCTGGTCCACCGTGCCGCCATCGGGCTTGGCCCAAGAGCGCCACTGCTTGCCATAGACCGGACCCAACTCGCCGCTCCCGTCCGCCCATTCATCCCAGATCGACACGCCATTGGCCTTGAGATAGGCAATATTGGTGTCGCCCGCCAGAAACCACAGCAATTCGTGGATGATGGATTTCAGGTGCAATTTCTTGGTGGTGACAAGCGGAAACCCCTTGGCCAGATCAAACCGCATCTGATGCCCGAACACCGACAAAGTGCCGGTACCGGTGCGGTCGGTCTTGCGGGCGCCCTCGTTCAAAACGCGGCGCAAAAGATCATGATAGGCAAGCATGGTGATCCGATTCTCCCTTGACGGAGCGCACAATACGCCAGTCTTTTTCGACAAGCAAAAGCCCCTTGGACGCTTTTCCTCAGATCAGGCCTTTCACCGGACACAATCTATCCCTATATTGGGTCCGTCATCGAAAGATGACTATGGCGATAAACGGACATCGAAATAAACCATTCGGACCCGGGGGCGGTACCCGGCGCCTCCACCCGAACCCAGCGGGCCAATCAATTGGCCTGTCAAGCTGGGCTCCGGCGGGGGCGAAACAGGATCGACGAGGGTGTAAAGGGTGCTCTTTTGCTCGGCATGGTTCCACCGTTACCGGACCTTTCTATAGTTGCCAATGACAACTATGCTCCGGTTGCTGTCGCCGCTTAAGCGGTGCTGGTGCCGAAATCAAAGTCCTTGCGTTTAGCCGCGTAAGGCGGGGCCCGGAGGTGCCTGGCAACAGAAACCTCCACTTCTCTCCGACAGTCTGCAGGGCACCTCCCGTTGTCATTTGTGGAATATTTGGGTGCCTGGCAACGGAAACCTCCACTTTCTTTATTTTGACATTGCTACCGATCCGAAGGCCCGAAAACTTCTGACAATAACAAAACCTGCCCGATTCATGCTTGTTGATAACAAGCCTCTCCACATTTGCGTGCGACTCACTATAGTGCTTGCCCATGACACATGATGAAAATACCCACGACCTGATCCGCTATGACCTGCTTGTGCAGGATGCCTTGCGTTCCGTTGTCAAAACCGTCCTGACCGACGCGGCCCAAAACGGCCTGCCGGGCAATCACCATTTCTTCATCACCTTCCGCACCGATATGCCGGGCGTGAAGATTGCCGATCATGTCCGCGCCAAACATCCCGAGGAAATCACCATCGCACTGCAGCACCAGTTCTGGGATATGCGGGTCGGTGATAACTTTTTCGAAGTCGGCCTGTCATTCGGCGGCGTGCCGGAGCGGCTTTATGTGCCATTCGATGCTCTGACCGGTTTTTGGGACCCTTCCGTCGATTTCGGCCTGAAATTCGAAATGGCGATGGACAGCGAGCCCGACAATGACGAGGATACGCTGCACGGACCGTCCAAAGACGGCGCGGACAAAGACGCACACAAGGACGAGGATGCCGATCGCACGGCCGCCGTTGTCAGCCTTGACGCCTTCCGCAAAAAGACCTGATGCCAAAGGGGGGGGCTGACATGACAGCCGAAGTCATCAATCTGCGCCAGTTCAAACGGGACAAGGCCCGCGGTGATCAGGACCGGCAGGCACAGGTGAACCGCGCCGCCTTCGGCCGCACCAAAGCCCAGCGAATTCTGGAAAAAACCCGCGTTTTGCAAGACAAGTCCAAGCTGGATGCCCATTTGCGCGAAGACAGCGGCACCCCGTCCGATCCCGCATGAGCGGCATCAGCAAACGCTCCATCGTCATTGCCGGACACAGCACCAGCGTCTCGCTGGAGCCGGAATTCTGGGACGGGCTGAAAGCCATGTCTGTCAAGCGCGGCATCAGTCTGGCGGCTCTTGTCGCAGACCTCGATAGCCAGCGCAGCAGCGCCAATCTTTCGTCGGCCTTGCGGCTGGCCGTTCTGTCCTTCTATCGCGACCCTCCGATTCCGTCCGATCCGGCCTGACATCCCTTTATTGCTTTTTGGCACCGTCGATCAGCTTTTCGGCCTCTTCATCCACAGCCCGCATGGTGAGAGCAGCAAAAAGCGCCGAAATATTGATATCACGCTCGACAGCCGCCCCGACAGGCTGGCGAAGCTGGATCAGCAATTCGGGAGCCGGACCTTTCCAGCCTTTGGGCGGCGGCACCAGCAGGCTGGCTTTGGCTTCCCATACAGGATTGCGCAGATCGAATTGACCGCTCGCCTGCAAAGTGGGCACGCCACTGCTGTCATTGACCTGTCCGGCCATGGTGATGAGCGACAGCCGCACCATCCCATCGGTCAAGGTCAGCGGAGCTTCGGCCTGCTTGAAACGGAAAGGGGCCGCCTTCAACCCCTGTAGCAACTCGGCCTTGAGCTTCAACGGTTCGGGAATGGCTTGATTGGTTGCAATCACCCGCAGCACGGCATCGGGGTCAAGGGCGGCAATACGCCCTTCACGCCAGACCAGTTTGCCCGCGCCGCTGCTGTGGCTGACCAGATCGGCAATGCTGTCGCCCGCCGCACCCAGATCGAGATCGAGATCAACCCGTCCCGCCAGACCGCTTTCGACCCCCGTCAGCGTTGTCCAATCGCTGTTGCGCAGAGCGATATTCGCGGTGACACCCACACGCCCCCCCTCGCGCTTCAGCCGCAACTGACCACTGGCCTGTCCTTCGGCCAGTGCCGCCTGTTCAAGCGCAAGGCCGAACTGGTCGTTGTCACGCGTCAAGCGCAAGACCACATCCGTCGCCTTGACCCCCGCACCGAAATCAAAGGATTTCAGACGCAGCCCGATTGCACTTTCAACCGCCGCATTGGGCGCGGATGCAAAACGCGCGCTCGACCAAAGCGAACCGGAAAGCGCAGGGACCAACGGCCCCAGCGCCAAAGGCAACACATCCGACAAAGCAAGCCTGTCCATCATCAAAGTGCCTTCGACGCGGTTGTCTTCGGTGATAATGGCAATATCGCCACCCAAAGCCGCACCGGCGACCGATCCCGTCACGGGCCCGAAGCCGAACCGTCCTTCGCCGAGCCGGATCGGCCCCGACAGATCAACCGGCCAGGGTCGCTCGGACTGTCCCGACAGTCCCAAGGATTGAACCAGAGGTGACAGATCGGCCCCGCTCAGGGTCATTTTTCCCGACATCTCGCCATTCTGGCGGCTGAGATCGGCGGCCAGCGTCATATTGGGCATCAGGAAACGCACGGCGTAGCGCGAGGTGGCCAGATCGATTTCGGCGGCAATCCGCCCTGTTTCAGGCGCGACCAGCACCGGAACGGCCAGACCAAGCTGGCGCAACAGCACGGGGAAGGACGAGTGATCGAGCGAGACCGTACCCTTGAAACCAGCCAAACCTTTGGCGGCGGGCATATCGCCGGTCATGGCGATCTGGGTGCCTGCCGCCCGGCCCGACAGGCTCAGACGCTGGCGCGCGCCGCGGGTGGCGGATTGGTCAATCGTCAGATCGAGCGACAGCGGCACCCATTCATCGGCGCGCCGCAACACAGCATTCGAGAGATCGGGCGGCAGGAAGCGTCCGAACAGTGCGGCAAGCATCCGCAACCGGCGGGCGTCGATATGGAGGGACAAGGTGCCGCCATTCTCGGTCAGACGCCCACCGCCGGTCATGCGGGTTTCATTGCCGTCATTGTAATCGAGCCGGTCGACCCGAAAACCGTTGGCATCGCCGAAAATACTGGCTGTCAGCCGTCCCGTCGCGGTTTCCCCCCCCACCCGAATGGCGCGTGCCTCGATGGCCAGCACGAGATCGCTGGAGCCAAGCGTCGTGGCGAGCGGCGACAGATCGGGCAGATCGTCCACCGTCAGCCGTTCAGAGGCAATCTGGGCCTCCAGACGGGGTCTTTGAATTCCGTCACCGGGTGTAAACCGCACAAATCCCGCCAGACTGGATTGATCCAGCGTCAGCATTTTGATGCGGCTGGCAAACACGCCGGATTCCAGCGTCACCTCGCCCTCGAACTGGATTTTGCGCAAGGAGCCCAAAGGCCGGAAGGCCGCTGCCTCCTTGCCCTTCACACCGTCCTGTTCCCCGCCCGAGCGTCCCGAAATCCATTGCGCAAAGCGGGTCGGATCATCCACCTGCCATTGCACCGGACCGGAAAACCGCAGATCGTTGAGAGTGCCTATATCGCCTTTGGCGCTCAGCTGGCTGCGACCGGGCAGGCCGACACCCAACTCGGTCAGTTTGCCGCCTCTTGGGCCGATCTCGATAGCCATTACGAGATCACGCAGATTTTCCGAACCCAGCGTCAGGCTCTGGGTCTGGTAACGCAATTGGGTGGTGACAGGATTGACCGCCCGCCGTGGTCCGCCCGCCGGCTTCGACGCATCCAGCCACGCCTTGACGATATCGGGAAGCCGTGCCCCGCCCGCTTTGCCGGCCACCGGAAAATCCAGATCAAGCGTGCGGCTGCTCAAATCAAGCTGCAACAGTGGCTGTCCGGTCAGATCCAACACCCCCGTGCCATTGGCTTTCAGCCCCGTATCGGGTCCGCCGTCAATCTCCAATTCGTCAAATTCGAAATGCCGTCCCAGCCCTGCCACATGGCCGGTGGCGGTCCATTGCCGCGGTTCGATGCTGCCGACCGTTTGCAGGTCGTATCGGGCACTCACACTCAATTGCCCGTCGATCTTGTTGTGTTGAGACCAGTACCGCCCGTCAAAACTCAAAGAGCGGCCCCTTTGCTCTGCGACCGAAAGGCCCACGCGCACCGATCCATCGGCTTCGGGCGAAGAGGTTGCCAGACGCAAATCAACCGGATGGCCATCCAGTGCACCGCGCCCGCTGATCCGCCAAGGCCCTGCCAGCGTGGCAGCCTGTACATCCAGTTCCAGCCCTGTCAGGATAAAGCCGGACCCTCCGACACCGTCATCGACCAGCAGGGTCGAACGGGTAATGACAAAGTGCTCGACAGCCACCGGACGGTCCGTGGCAATCGGGGTCGAAACGGCTCCGCCCATCAGGCTCAAACCGCCCTGCCGGTCATAGCGCAGATCGAAACGACCGGCCTCGAGCCGCGCATCGAGTATCTGGATCTCGCCTTTGAGCATCGAGGCGGGAGAGATTTCCAGTGTCAACCCGTCTGCCGAAAACACCGGACGGTCAGCCAGCTCGCCGAAACTCACGCCTTTGAGATCGAGCACGGGGGTCGGCAGCAAGCGCACATCAATGGCACCCGACACCCTGACACGCTGGCCAAGCACCGCAGACAATTCGCGCTCGACCAATGCCCGTTGGGCATTCCAGTCAACCAGCATCGGGCCGACAAGTGCCGCCAGAATCAGTACGATCATTGCCGCAGCAAAGGCTGTCAGAATATCACGCAATCAACGGCTCCCAATGCTTCGCTTCAAAACCCCGCTTCAGGCGGCGGGCAACATCTTGCCCGGATTCATGATGCCCAAGGGGTCGATCACACCCTTGATACCACGCATGATGTCGAGCGCGGCACCGGAATGTTCCATCCCCATATATTTCACTTTGTGCTGGCCGACACCATGTTCGCCGGTACAGGTGCCTTCCATCGCCAAAGCCCGTTTGACCAAGCGTTCGAGGAACGGCTTCACCTTGGCCATTTCGGCTTCGTCATCGGGGAAGAACAGCAGGCCCAGATGGAAATTGCCGTCGCCGACATGGCCGACAATCGGAGCCGGAATCCCGGTTTCGGCAATATCGACCTGCGTGGCTTCCACGCATTCGGCCAGACGCGAAATCGGCACGCAGACATCGGTGGCGACCGTTTGCGCGCCGGGGCGCAGCGTGAACGAGGCCCAATAGGCATCATGGCGGGCCTGCCACAATTTGGTGCGCTCTTCCGGCTTGGCTGTCCACTGGAAGGGACCGCCGCCGAATTCGTTGACGATCTCGCCGAATTGTTCGGCCTGTTCCTTGACCCCGTTTTCGGTGCCGTGGAATTCGACAAACAGCACGGGCGTTTCGGGCAGGCCGAGCTTGGAATAGAGGTTGAAGGCCTTGACCTGCAACTGGTCCGCCAATTCGATGCGCGCCACCGGAATGCCGCTCTGGATCGTCAAGATCACTGCATCACAGGCCGCTTTGACGGTCGGGAACGAGCAAATGCCGCCCGAAATCGCTTCGGGAATTCCGTAAAGCTTCAAGGTGATCTCGGTAATAATGCCCAGCGTGCCTTCCGAGCCGATGAACAGACGGGTCAGGTCATAGCCTGCCGAGGATTTTTTGGCGCGCGTGCCGGTTTTGATAATCCGGCCATCGGGCGTCACCACCGTCAGCGACAGGACATTGTCCTTCATCGTGCCGTAACGCACCGCATTGGTGCCCGAGGCGCGGGTGGCGACCATGCCGCCGATCGAGGCATCCGCCCCCGGATCAATCGGGAAAAACAGGCCCTGATCGCGCAGCGTCTCGTTGAGCATTTTGCGCGTCACTCCCGGGCCGACCACGCAATCGAGATCCTCGGCATGAATGGCCACAATCGTATTCATCTGGCTCAGATCAATGCAGACACCGCCGATCGGCGCATTGACATGGCCTTCCAGAGAGGTGCCGGTGCCGAACGGGATGATCGGCATCTTATGCGCCGCGCACAGCGTCACGATCTCCGCCACTTCTTGGGTTGTTTGCGGCCAGACCACGATGTCGGGAGCCTGTGTCACCAGATAGGTGCGGGTATGGCCATGCTGCTCGCGCACGGCCTGTCCGGTCGCCGCACGGTTGCCGAAGCGTTCGGACAGAGTGGTCACCACCGCCCCGACTGCTGCATCGGAAGGGCGGGCACAGGTGAGTGGCTCGGATGAATGTGACATCATGACTGAACTTTCTGATTTCCAAAACGCTGCTCCGGAAAACGGTCCTTGATCCGCTTCAGCCGGAAATTTACTTTGACGGTCCGATTTGAACAAACTGTTAAACATTCCCGCATGATACTGCGGTTATTCGCCAGAATGCCTCCCCGTCAAATTCTGCGCCTGTCCGCGCCCCTCGGCAAGGGGGAACCGGAGTTTTGGCACATCTGAGATGGGGATGGCGCAATAAAAGGGAATGATCGTGCCGACCAAAGCCCCCGGCCATGTGTTCTTTTTCGCGCCCTTCGTCTCCTCGGTCATGCGGATCGAACCGGCGTGGATCGACAATAACGGTCATCTCAACATGGCCTGGTATCATCATGTGATGGATCGGGCGATTGATGAAAGCCTGCTGATGCTCGGCCTTGGCCCCGACTATCAGAGCCAGCGCAACGGCTCCATTTTCATGGCCGAAACCCATGTGCAGTTCAAACGCGAATTGCTGGTCAACACACCGGTGCGCACCACCTTGCAGCTGATCGATTATGACGAAAAGCGTATCCATTACTGGTGCGAATTGCGCCATGCCGAGGAAGGCTGGCTGTCAGCCACCTCCGAAAACCTCTCGCTGCATATGGACATGACCGAGCGCAGGGTCTGCCCCTTCCCGCCCGATATCCTGACCAATCTGCAGGTGATGAAAGCCGCCCATTCGGCCCTGCCAAGACCCGAACAGTTGGGGCGGGTGATGGGCATCCCCGCACACAAAGCCAGCGGCAGGCCCAATATCCACTGATTGTGCCCTCAAAAAGCCATTGCGTGCGTATTGAACAAGGGCTTGTCGGATATTCCGGCTTCTTTCATTGTTTTCGTGATCGACAAAGCGGCGTTTCTGCCGCATCTTGCGTGCAGATTCGCGAAATGTTCTCATCAAGTCTGGTTCTGTGTCTGGTCCTTTTAACCCGTTGATCGATCTTGACGCCCCCGCACCGCGCCCCGGTGGTCTGGCTGCGCGGGCGCGCGCCTCGGTGACCGCTGCCGCCCCCTATCTCGACGGGCTGAACGAAGAGCAACGCCGCGCGGTGGAAGTCACCGATGGTCCGGTGCTGGTGCTGGCGGGTGCGGGCACCGGCAAAACACGGGTGCTGACCACCCGCATCGCCCATCTGATTGCCACGGGGCTGGCCCGTCCGGGCGATATTCTGGCAGTGACCTTCACCAACAAGGCCGCCCGCGAGATGAAGGAGCGGATCGGCCATCTGCTCGGCTCGGTCGGCGAAGGCATGCCGTGGCTCGGCACCTTCCACGCCATCGGCACCAAGATTTTGCGCCGCCATGCCGAACTGGTCGGCTTGCGCTCGGATTTCACCATCCTCGATACCGATGACCAGATCAGGCTGATGAAGCAGGTCATCCAGGCCGATGACATCGACGAAAAGCGCTGGCCCGCCCGCGCGCTCGCCTCGATGATCGACGGCTGGAAAAACCGCGGCCTGACGCCGGACAAGGTCTCGGCCGGCGAAGCGGCCGCTTTTGCCAACGGACGCGGCGGCAAGCTCTATGCGGCCTATCAACAGCGGTTGAAAGACCTCAATGCCGCCGATTTCGGCGATTTGCTGCTCGAAAATCTGCGGCTGTTCCGAGAAAACCCCGATGTGCTGGAAGGCTATCAGCAACGCTTCCGCTATATGCTGGTCGACGAGTATCAGGACACCAACGTCGCCCAATATCTGTGGCTGCGCCTGCTGGCCCAAGGCCGCCGCAATGTGGCTTGCGTGGGCGATGACGACCAGTCGATCTATGGCTGGCGCGGGGCCGAGGTCGACAATATCCTGCGCTTCGAACATGACTTCCCCGGCGCGACCGTGATCCGGCTCGAGCGTAATTACCGCTCGACCGGCCATATTCTGGGCGCGGCCTCGCATCTGATCGCCCATAACGAGGGGCGGCTCGGCAAAACCCTGTTTACCGATGACGAAGCGGGCGAAAAGGTCACCATCACCGGCGCTTGGGATTCGGAAGAAGAGGCACGGCTGATCGGCGAGGAAATCGAGGCGCTGCAGCACAAGGGCCACAACCTGTCGGAAATGGCGGTTCTGGTGCGTATTTCCGCACAAATGCGCGAGATTGAAGACCGTTTCGTCACGCTCG
>Ga0214921_10009153_pt1 | contig 12609 bp, 15 predicted proteins | sample LL1505_MetaG_FD_177992 | JGI IMG/M metagenome (GOLD analysis project Ga0214921, IMG submission 177992) | Freshwater microbial communities from Lake Lanier, Atlanta, Georgia, United States - LL-1505 | ecosystem: Environmental > Aquatic > Freshwater > Lake | place: USA: Georgia | collected... | reverse complement strand
ACCAATGAGACTGCCCAATCGCTTCACAGGGCGTCACAATCTCATTTTTGTAGGTACGCTAACTCAGTAATCAGTTTGTCGGTCCCAGAACCGAATTGTTTGCCTTCCCAGCGCATACAGTAGTTTCCAAATGCTTGGATTTCAAAGTCTGAGTTTGAAATTTCCTCAATGAATAATGCTGTTTTGGCAGACGATTTAAATGCTCTCTGTGCAAAAGCATTCATCTTGTCTTTAGTTCTTCTTTCGAAGTCTTCAGTCAATTGAGATGGTTTTTCAAGAAGTGCGTGTACATGTGTTGCGACTTCCGTGTTGACTTCACCTCCCCAAAATGGCAGGAATACGAGATTTTCCCCATCATTGAATTCATTCTTCATATATCCCACAGTCCATTTGATTGTCTGAAAAATATGCTTTCTTGACTCTGATTGTGAAAAGAGGGCTCTGTTTGTTGGATAGACACGGAATGTGCAAACCAGCCAGTGGCAGTCTTTATTCTGAATAAAGTCAATCATCCCTCTTTGGGATCGTTTTTTGAGAGATGAAATTGAGTCCATATGTGTTTGTTGAAGTTCTAATGTATTTAGACTTTCAAGTATTGGTTTTGAGTACATTTTTAAAAATAATTGCATCTTCACCATAAAAAAAGCCACCTCAAAAAGGTGGCATTCTTTGCAGTAGAGAACTGACTATGCGGCAAGCAATTCTTGCTCCCTTATGATTTCATAGTACTTTGCGACACCAATCGAAAGTAGACCGCAAATCTTTCGAATTGACATTCCTTTGGAGCGCAACTCAAGTACGGTTGCCTTTGTTTGAGGATTGCAGTTTGTTGGTCTACCAAGCCGAACGCCTTTTGCTCTTGCATTTGAAATTCCGGCTTTTACTCTTTCGCAAATTATTTCTCGCTCCCATGAACCCAGAGCACCGAAGATTCCAAAGAGCATTTTTCCTCCTGGTGAATCTGTCGAAATACCATTTTTCAAAAGTTGAATGTCAACTCCTGCCTGTTCCAAATCTTGTAGGGTTGAAATTAGATTTCCCATCGAACGCCCAAGTCTTGAGATATCAAAACAAATTACCTTGTCAAATTTCCCTTCTTTTGCATCTCTAAGCATCTGGTCAAGTGCTGGTCTGTCTGTGCGTGATTTGACTCCGGAAATTCCTAAGTCCTCGTAGACACTTATCAAAGCGTCACCATTACTTTGAATTGCTTCTTTTATGGCAAGCAACTGTGACGAAGTATCTTGGGAATTGGTGGAAATTCTGCAATATGCGGCAACTCGTTTCATGTCGTTTCTCCTCTGAGTGGTGTCTTTCAAGAGGAGGGTAACGGTCTGGGAGGGAGGGTCAAGTGTCTGTGTTGGGAAAGCCCAATGGTCTGCGAAATTTATACATATAAATTTTTCCTTTGTCTACCGTCCTACGACATAGATGCAAACACGACATCTATGCTTGCTCAAGTTATTGTTTTGTATGGCTTTAGACGGTAGAGTGGCGATAGTAAGTAAAATCCTTTTTGAGGACAACAACTTAGCCACTTTTTGACACAATTTCAGCCCTTGAATTATGCAAACATTCTACAAACTTCAAAAAAGTCTATATGAATCATGTAGTTGCAAAGCATCTTTCATTGAATGGGAGTGATAGTAAGATTAAATTCTGTTTAAAATCAACGACTTGCATTATTCAAAGTTTTTACATACACTAGACACTTCCATTTAAATTCAAGCACTTAGCGCAGTTGGAGGTTACAAATGTTGCGAACTAAGAAAACTATCTCTAGCGATAGAAGCGAAGTTGCTGAAATACCGAAGCGTGTCCGTGCGGCACCTCGCATGAGTGAGGTGACGGAAATTTATGATGGAAAAATTCGAATATTTCGAACCACGCACAGCGGTGATGTGTGGCAGATGCGGATGTACATTCAAAATGAACAAAAGTACATCAGAAAATCTCTAAAGACTCGGGACAAAGATTCCGCAGTACGAATCGCACAAGATGACTTCATTAAGTATTCTGCAAAAGTCTTGAACGGAGAAAAGATTTTTTCCCTCTCTGCAAAAGAACTTCGGGAAAGATATCTAGCCCATGTTGAGACATTAGTCGCTGATTCTCAAATCAGTCGTGGACGAGCCAACAACATAAAGACATTCACCAAGCATTACATGGAGTTTGTTGGTAGTACAACAAAAATTCAAAATGTCTCGCAGAAATTCTTTCAAGGCTATCGTGCATATCGGCAAAAAAAGATAGCAAATATTACGATGACAGTTGTAGTCAATGAGTCAATAACAATAAAACAGTTGTATAAATGGGCGATAAACGAAGGTTTGATGCCGCCGACTTATCAGCCGGACTTTGGCAAGATTATTGTGAAGAAGAACGAAGTTCGCAGGGAATCTTTTTCCGTTGAAGATTACATGCACTTGGTAACTATTGGAAAGCACTGGCACACGAAAGTCCCCCAGGGGCATCCCACCCGAGATGAGGAAATTTACTATCGGCGTTCCATTCAAGACTTTATCGTTCTGATGGGAAATTTTGGCTTCAGGACTGGCGAGTTATTGTTATCGAAGTTTAAGCATGTTCGAATTAATCCCAAAGATGAATCTGCGACTGTTCTCATACCGGCAGAAAATACCAAAGTTAGACAGCAACGTGAAATTACCGGTAGAAGAGGAGAAGTATTCAAGCGCAGATTGAAATATTCTCCTTATACCGAGTCGGATGATTTTGTCTTTAGTCATTACCGAAAAAAGGCTGTTATGACCAAAGAAATCTTATACGACTACTACAAGGCACTAGTAGGAGAAGTTAAGAAAAAGCATCCATCGTTTGATGATACAAAAACACTTTATTCGTTGAGACACTTTTGGATAACAGTTCACCTATTACTCGGAAAAGTTGATGTTTACAAAATCGCACGATATGCCGGTACTAGCCTCACACAGATTCAGAAGCACTATGACAATGTAAAAGACTTCCAAGTATCAAAGGAAATTACTGCAGTCAATTTTCGATTCGACAAAAATAATGAAATTGAACTTTTTGACCCACAGAATTTAACAGAACTGGAGCGGTCTTAGAAAACCATAAACGGAGCCAACCATGTCCGCAATCAGACAAAAAATAGAAGCCCGATTAGATGAACTTGAAGCCTTGATGAAAGCGAAGAACTATGCAGAAGCAGAAGAACTACTTCCAAGCATCACAAAGTTCGCATCTGTCATGACGGATGAACAGCGGGATTTTTTAAATGCAGTCAGGTTCGCAATAGCAGAGAATCTTGACTGGACTGCGTAGTTCTTAAGCGGAGGCTCCCTAATGTCAACTTGGCATCGTGCAAAAATTAAGTTTCAGTACTCCCCTAAGGGCATTCCGAGTCACCGAGTAACAAACTCCGTGACAACGCAGGTCTACGGAAACACAGAGAGTGCGGCACTTCAAGCACTACGCAAGATGTACCCAAGTTGGCAAGATTTCGTGATTCTGGAGTTGGATTGGCAAACCTGAATTGGCTGAAATCTGGTAAATTTAAACATGTATATATTTTTAAACTAGCCTGACATTTACGGAGACCATCGATGGTAAAGACTAGTCCCACTAAACAGCAAGTTGCAGTTTCTTTTGCTAGCAAAGTTGAAAAACTAGTCCTACGCTGGGAACCTATTCGTAAAGAGTATCAAAGACTAGCAGAGCGGCATCTTCAATTTGCAGTAATGATTAAAGACCTCTGGCTTGAAGCGAAAGACCTTGATAAGGGCTCTGGCGAACGCAAACACGCAGACTTTATGCGTGAAAAGTTGAGAGTTCTGATTGATACTGACGATGAATCAATCCTCACAAGATGGCGAACGATTGGAAAATTTTCTGACCAACTGCTTCCTCATGCCAGTCATTTGCCTTCAGACAGAGACCATCTGTACGAATTAGCACTCGCTGTGAAACAAGACAAACCTCTCGCTGAGTGGGTTAAGTCAAAAGAAGTTCATCCCGCAGTTCAAGTTCGCTATATCAGAGACTTGAAGCGAGGTACTGAAAGGAAAAAATCAAAAGCGGCAGACACAAGACGCAATGTTGTCCAAATTCGCTTTATAGAAGGTGTAACAGCAAAAGAAGTTGCATTACTACTTGAGAGCGTCATGGTGTCAGTCAAGGTTGAACAACTTCGTTCAGCAACACCTGGCTTTCAGGCTTCTGCTAAAGCGAATCTGAGAGAAAAATTTCAAGCAATTGCACACAAGTTTCCACAATCTGCGAAGGCTCTGAAAAAAAGCAGTAGCGTGAAAAAATGAACAGAGTTTCGGGAAAGCAAAGCGATGAGAAGTGGATTGACTATCCGCTTCAAGGAACTCGGTTTGATGTTCCGACAGATGAAATTCTTGAACTTGATGACTTAGACAGGCACGATTACATCATTGAAGTTTTAAAAGCACTTGCAAAGTCCATCGAATCTGATGAGATGGCACTTAAAAATCGAATCAATTTCAAAAAGGAAATTCAAGATTACAGAACACTTCTAAGGCGCCCAGCAGACTCCTATTTGCTGACGGATGACAAGACCTTCACGCAGAATCTACTTGCGTCAAAGAGCCCTGGCAGTACGCACACAACCCGCTCTCGCCACAACATGTGGAAGATGGTTACAAAGCAGGGTTCATTGGAAGAAATTATCCGCAATCAAGAAGAGTCTCTTGTTCGCAGAATTGAAAAACTCTTTGACTCAAAAATTGAAGGCAAAGCGCAATTCAGAAAAGATGGTGCACTTGATACCATCTACTCACACTTGCAGATGAACTTCAGCGTTGGAGCGGCATTTCCTCCTTTCCACGCTAAATTCTTTGCAGATAAATTTTTACCAACAACTGGCGAATGTCTTGTGGTGGATCCATGCGCTGGCTGGGGTGGAAGGCTTCTTGGCACTCTTTGCGTCAAGCGGAAAGATAAAGTTACCTATGTAGGCATTGATCCCGAGACACGGAATCAAGAGGCATATGAAACACTTCAAGGGCTATACAACAAGTACTTGAAAAAAGAATCAAAATCGGAACGTTCATCTCAGATTTACTACGAGAAGTTTGAAGACTGGATTGATACTGATGATGCGGCACAGTATTTCGGCAAGACTGACTTAGTCATCACAAGTCCGCCGTACTTTAATGCAGAACTCTACAACTCAGAAAACGAAAATCAGTCAGCCAATAGTTTCAAGACATACCCTGAATGGCGAGAAAAGTTTTATCGCAAACTAGTTCAAGGCGCATTTGACTTGCTAAAGCCGGGTGGCACTTTTGTTCTGAACATAGCAAATGTCAGTTCTGCCGAATATCTTGAAAAAGACGCAAGAGTTTTAGCAAAGGAAGTTGGATTCAAGGGTGCGGGATTTTTTAAGTTAGCGATGAGTGTGATGACTGGGACAAGCGGGAGTGTTCGTCACTCTGTCGTTGTCGAAGGTGCGAAATTTAAGATTGAGCCTTGCTTTGTATTTGAAAAATCAACAGCGCCAGTAAAGCGTTCCATTGCAAGAACAAAGAAGACGGCAATAGTAAAGACTGAAATTATCAAGAAAGCCAAGTTGCCACCTAAGAGAAAAACTGTGCCGTGGGAAGCAATCAAGCAACACTACAAATCATACGATGCAACTTGTTCCGACTCTTTCAAGCGCATCAAGCAAAAAGACAAAGCGAAGTTCATTTTTTTGAATGGTAAACCAGTCGCAGGATTTGTTCTGAATCAACGCTCTTCAGCAGGGCACGAATGCTTGTACAAAGGCAAGAGTCGTTCTGTTCCCAGCATTGCTTATTTCAAAGGCGACACAGAAGTCACAAAGTTTGCTGTCTTTGATGCTGATGCTAAGAAAGTGATTGTAGAAACGCTTGCCGGATTGAAGCGTCCCTGCATTGTTGAAGTCAATGCATCTTCAAATACCGAAATTGCAATTTTGCAGTCTGCAGGATTTGAGTTTGCAGATGCATCTGTGAATTCGTTCGGTGACATTTATCACATGTACATCGACAAAGCGCATGTGAAAGAGCGACTTCTGCCAGTTGAGTCTGCTGAGCGCATCAATCTGAAAAGACTCTCTAATCTAGATTTTTCTGCGCTTGCTACGAAGATTGCAAAGCGTCTAGAGCGATTGGAAAATTCGCTTGAATTTGCTGTGCATCCATCAAACTACAACATCAATGAAACATGGAGTGCAGTTGCTTTGCGTGGCTATCTGCCAGCCCCTGAGTTCATTGAAAGTCTTGAAGAGAACTCTGCGTATCAGAACAAGCACAATGAAAAGTGGTTAAAACTTTTTAAGAAATCTCAGCATGGACTTCAGAACACATCGCTGATGGCACAGTTTCCAGAAGTGCAGAAGATTCTTGATGCAATTGTTCCGCAATCAGCAAAGAACGGCAACTCTGCTTTCAAGCGAGTGCGCTTTATGAAACTTGCCCCCAAAGAAGGGGAGTTAGAGCGACACACAGACTTGACTGACACAAGTCTTGGGATCGAAGAAGGCAGAACAATTCGACTGCATGTGGCAATCAAGACAAATCCAAGCGTGAAAGTGACTTCATGGGGACTGGACAATCAAGAAAGCGTCAAGCACTTGAAGCAGGGTGAACTCTGGTACTTGAATATTCGCTGTCCGCACAAAGTCATCAATGCTGGCAAAACAGAGCGAATTCATCTTGTCATCGATGTTGTATCTAACGAGAGCATTCGTTCTTTGATTACTGGTCCGACTAGCAAGACACTTAAACCTGTCATATCAAAATCTGAAGTTACAAAAGACGCTGACTACTATCTGAAATTGGTGCGTGGATGGAAAGACCCAAACCCAAAGCCAGTCATTGAGAACTGGGAAGGCTTTCAAGTCGTTCGTGATGACTTGCTTGCTCATGGAAGCAAAGAAAGATTTATCGACTTCATGGTGAAAACTGCAAAAGAGACTGAGTTCGTTTTTGGTGCTTCAAACAAAGTCGGCTGGGGGGCAATATCGCTCTCTGCTGTTTGTCGCAGGTACGGCAAAAAAGCAGTCTTCTTCATGGCAAAGACAGCGAATCCGACATGGCATCAACAAGAAGTTCTTCGACTTGGTGGACGCATCGAATGGGTTGCTAACGGAATGCTTAATGTCACTCAAGCAAGGGCGAGGCACTACGCAGACAAGAACCCGCAGAAGCGGCGTCTGCTTCCCATCGGGCTGGAGGACGAGACTGTCCTAGCAAGCATCATCAAAGTAGCACAAGGGCTCAAGATTGCTCCGAAAGAGGTCTGGACAGTTGCAAGTTCTGGGACGCTGTCTAGGGGGCTTCAATTAGCATTTCCAAAAGCGAAGTTTTTTGCCGTTCAGACGGGGCATTCCCTCACAGCGGAGTCTGCTGGACGTGCGGAAGTACTGGTTTCTCCCTACAAGTTCGACAAGTCAGTCAAAGATTCCGATGCCCCTCCTTACCCGTCTGAGGCGTTTTACGATGCAAAACTGTGGCAGTTCTGTAGAAAACAGGGTGCTAAGGGCGCTTTGATTTGGAATGTTGCTGGTTAGCAGTTGAAATTCTGCTCAGATGGAGACAGAATAAGTGGCAAAAGCATTCTAGGAACGACTAGGACGGGTTCTAAAAGCATATCCGTTGGTGTGATAGTGCAATTACTATCTACTAGTGAACTGCCTTTAAATCAACAGATTTTAGGGAAACGTGCTGATACTGAGACGAATTTTTAAAGGAAGTTTTGCATGAATCTACTTCGATTTTTATTGCTTATTTGCACTATTCAGTCATTCAGCGTAATGGCTCAGCCTAATCAAGTGTTGTCAAAAACTGATCGTCAGTTTTGCGCTAGGTTTTCTGGTGTAGAAAAAGAAATGTGTGATCAAAGCAATTATCCTCCTTGCAACACCGTCAATACTGGCAAATGTTTTGGAGTTTTACAATATCAAAGCGGCTCTAAGTATGTCGGAGAAAGGAATGGTAATTTCAGATTTGGTATGGGACAAATGTCTAATCCAGGTCTCATTATTACAGGGCAGTTCGATAATGATAAGCAAACTGGCTGGGCAACTTATAAAGGGGAAAACTATACAAAAAGAGGTTACTACATCACCCAAAAAACAGTTATCGAACATTTCTTAATGAATGACTCTGGTGTAGCCATCATAAAAGACAATTCATTAGAGGGAAAAGAGATTACAATTTTTTGCAATAAAACGGGTGAAATTACTTCTAAAAAAATTAAAATTAATAGTACCGAAAACTCATCTCCAGTAACTTCTTTGGATAGCGAAACGTATCCATGTGGCGCCAATGAGTTTAAAATAAAATATCAGAAATATAATCCCGAAACTGGTATTAATAATTTCTGCGATAGATTAAACGAGTCAAAAAATGAAAAAAGATTTGCGTTTCAAGTAAAACAGTTTAAGTGGAGGATGGGAACTTTAGATGCTCTAGAAACAATTTATAACTCCGGTGCGAAAATCGTCTGGTGGGATACAGACAGAAAAATAGGAGTAGCAACTGATATTGTGGGTTTAAAGCGATCTTCCACATCACTACAAATGTCGACTGAGTATTCTCATGTTAATGATGCAGAGTGGCGTAATTGGTATTTTAACAAATTTGGAATTAATCACATAGATTGGACTATTGGTGGCTTACCAATTAATATTTTGAGAACGGATGCACCTGAGTTTTTGGGCGAGAGATTAATAAGTTGGAAAACCGATGATCCAAATCGAAGTGGCAGCGGGTGGGTCAACGACTACAACTACGATAATTCGTGCCCAGCATTCCTAGTTGGTCATCCTACACCGGATGAAATTGAGGGTGCGATATCAATTTACTCTAAACAATACGGCGAGCCAAAAATTAATAATTTTATTTCTTACAATAAGGGCAGTCAAATTCAAAATTTTACTGCAGAATGGTTTCTAGAAGATGGAACATTTATTCGATTGACAAAGTTCATTAATTTAATGCCACAAGAACAGTGGCGGAAGACGTACGATTTCCAAAACTGTTTAAAATATCAATCAGATTACTCTGGTCTATATCCAATGTATTCAAACAAGACTGGTCACCCTGTGCTTGAAACCATGAATTGGGAGTCGGCTTGGAGAAATCCTTGTTCGATCGCTGACCATCCAAGAAAATCTCCGACAGGCGAGGTAATATTTATTTCTCCTTCGGTTGCCGAAAAATACATAACGGCTAATAGAAATCGTAAGAAAAATGATTTTTGAAGATTTAATTTTTTAACCAAGGAGATATTATGAAGAAAGTTACTTGCTATATTTTGTTATCAGTTGCAATTTCCGGGTGTGGTTCTTTCGGTATGAACTATCAAGATATTGGGAATGGGAAGTTCACGACACGGGGTTGGAATAATGACGAGGCTGACAAAAACGCAATTGCACATTGCAAGAGCCAAGGAAAGTCAAGAGTGGTTGAAAAACTGGTCCCCGCACTTAACCCTAACTGTACTGGCGCTGGTTTATGTGACTCTGCAACTCTTACTTTTTCCTGCAAGTAAAAAGCATGATTAATTCGGTCAAGAGTTGCACTGTTTGTGAGTTATAAATTCCCTTTTGCGAAAATTAATCGCAGGATTTGAAGTTGCGTGACTTACACTCCTGCGCTAATTTTTGCGCATATTCAACTTCTACCCGTGACATTACAGCAGAAACAATGTCACGGTCTTTTTTGGCAACATCGCTGACAATATCACCGACTTCTAATGTGGCTAGGTCAAACCACATATACGCCTTTAAGTAATCCTTTTTAACTCCTTGTCCGTTACCGTACATCAGTCCAAGACTGTGTTGTGCCCTGCCTGAGCCTTGCGATGCGGCTAGTTTGTACCAACGAATTGCTTCTGCGTAGTCCTGAAAAACACCCCTCTGATTCTTGTAACTGTTACCGAGGTTGAATTGTGCTTGTGCATGTCCTTGTGCCGCCGCTAGTTTCCACAATCGGACTGCTTCTACGTAATCTTTCACAACACCTAGTCCGTTATCGTACATGTTGCCGAGGTTGAATTGTGCTTGTGTATGTCCCTGTGCCGCTGCTAGTTTCCACAATCGCACTGCTTCAAAGTAGTCCTTTGCAACACCTTGCCTTGTTACGTAATCAAGCCCGAGTTCGAATTGTGCATTTGCATCGTTTTTAGTAGCCGCATCAATGCCCTGTGCGTAAGCACTCCCCACCATCAGGTTGAAAACAATTAAGCGCAGTAGGTATTTCATCGCATCACATAGTTAGTTGAGTCGCTAATTCTGACATTGTATTATTTGCTTTTTTTGTATTCCACTTAACCTCTTTTTCATGCACAAGCGGTTGATGGGGCAGAAAACAACTCGTTTTTGCAGCAAAGTGTAAGTTTAATTTTCATTGTATTTGAAAATTCAAAAGTAGCACTTCCACCGAAGCATTCTTCTTCGCAAGCACTTTCTTGATTTCAGCAGCCAAATCCCTGAGTTTTGAGTCCACGGCTGAAGTCTTCATTTCCGAAGTCAGCGTGACAGAGTGAAGTGCCACTTTACGGACTTTTGCAAGTTCTGATGCAGATAGTTGGCTCATTGCTTCACCTCTTCAAACAGCGATGACTTGTCTTTGATGGTTGCCAAGTACTGCTGGAATGCTCTGCGCCCAAAATGACTCAGACTCAAGTCATGTCTTTTGCAAACACTTCGGATTTCGTTCTCTAGCAGACTTGGCACTCTTACGTTTAGTGCATGGGATAGGGCTGGGACTTGATTTGTCTTTTTCCTTGCCATTGATGTTGCTCCTTTATTGAAAACTGTGACTGATGTATTTAGCCATTCATTTCTGCTGAAATCTCACGAAAAAACACATCAGTCAAAGTCTGAAAAGACATCATCCGAATCGCTCTCATCATCATCTTCAAATCGATTTTGACGCTTCGGTTGAAACGGCATCGTCATCTTGAGTGTCAAAAACGGTTGTCCCGTTGTATCTGATGCTTTTTTCCAACCTGCCACTTGCAGACGCAACGCTTTACCGCTGTCGTAAAGTTCTACTAGTTGTTCAAAGAGTTCATTGTCGATTTCAACTTGCCCAAGCAGATTGGGTGCAAGTGGATGTCGTTTGTTCTGGTTTGGTAATAACGTCCCAAATGACCCCTGGGGGCTGTTTTGCTTTCTCTTCTTTTGAGTCATGTCTGTTCTCCTGTTAGTTCTTGTTGTACAGACGCATAGATGTATGCATCTGTGTTTATTTAGACAAACGGAGATTTAGAGGGGTAGCAGATTGGCTGATGTAATCGAAATCAACAATAAAAAAAACAGACATGGAAGTCTGTTTTTAGTGCATTTAAGAAGGACTTTTGCTTAGTGAAATTGACTTGGCTGATCAGGGGTTTTTGGATACATCGATATGTGGTCAGATTTGTTTGCTGATGTTATTTGGCGCAAACTAAATTCAAAATCATTCTTTTAGCATTATTGTTAGGATCAGGACGCACTCGCAACCAAGAACCGGGTTTTGTTTTGATGATTGTTCGAATAACTGTCCCCCGACCCATTGCCTCAGAATGCTCGTAACTACTTTGCGATCTCCAGCGTTCTTCATAGCAGTCATATTCGTCCCTATTTTTCCAGGAAAGTTCACCATTTCTTCCGGGCATTGGTAAATTTGTAATTGTCCAAACCATCCGAAAGTTACCATCTTTTTTGATGCTGTCGTAATCAACAAAGTATGTTCTAGAGTCTTCTTCTCCAACTAATTTAAATTCAGCCCAAACAGATTGAACTGAAAAAAGAATCAAGATGAGTGCCAGTTTCAAATGTTTCATTTTATAAAATCTTTGGTAAATCAAGTTCAAAAGAATCATTTCCTAGAATGCTATCAAGTGTCTCAAGTACATCTACAAGACTTCGTTCAAGAGTTCTGTCACTGTTAATGCTATCAGTTCTGCTTGAGAAACAACATATGCTGACGTTCAACTTTGCGAATCAGACTCATGTATGTCTTGGCTTGTGATGCTTTGAAAGCGTTCATGTGCCAGATGAGTTCGTGGACTTGAGTGTTTCGAACGTTTGCGGCATTCTTCAAATCTTGTGAAAGTGTGCTGTCGATGACGTTCATTGACAAGAGTTCGTCTACTGATCTGGAAAACTTCTCTTTGTTTACTTTTGGACTTGGAAGCGCAGTAGTCTTGTTTTTTACTTGAAAGCATCTGATATATGCAGTCAGAGTTCGTTCTTCTAAGATGGAGAACGCAATGATGTTAGCAGCCAGATAGTCTTTGCTTGCAAGGTATGCGTTCAATCTGTCGAATGCTGATTTGATGACTTGACGCTTTTCTGATGGAGTCATCAGGAGTGCTTTTTGACTTCGTGCCATTTTGTTTAATCTTGAGTCTGATTTATGTCACTCTAACTCATTTTGTCTTGTTCTTTTCTTCGGTATCGGAAGACAACATCCTGCGATATGCAATAAAGCACATATAAAAACTGACTTGATTCTTGTACCAATGAGACTGCCCAATCGCTTCACAGGGCGTCACAATCTCATTTTTGTAGGTACGCTAACTCAGTAATCAGTTTGTCGGTCCCAGAACCGAATTGTTTGCCTTCCCAGCGCATACAGTAGTTTC
>Ga0214921_10009152_pt1 | contig 12611 bp, 13 predicted proteins | sample LL1505_MetaG_FD_177992 | JGI IMG/M metagenome (GOLD analysis project Ga0214921, IMG submission 177992) | Freshwater microbial communities from Lake Lanier, Atlanta, Georgia, United States - LL-1505 | ecosystem: Environmental > Aquatic > Freshwater > Lake | place: USA: Georgia | collected... | reverse complement strand
AAATCTAACAGTGGGCTTCGATGTCGCAGACAATCCAGTTACTGATTATTTGTACGGAAGAGTGAAACAAGACGATTTTAAACGATACGTAAACGAATATTGCGATTTCTATATAGTGAATAACGATCTTTGCAGACACGAGTTATCAAAGTTCACTAATAAAAAAATCTATGTAATACCTCATCATAATTGCAATTTTGCAAAAAAAATTAATAATCTAAAAGAAGGCGGTCCAAAAAGGTTAGGCTACATTGGGATGCCTGAATATACAGTCAATGAAAAATCGATGGAGTCTTTTTGCAAAAAAGCAAACTTGGTTTTTACTACTAAAAACCCTCAAAAGCATGAGGAATTAGAAGACGCATTTAATCAAATAGACATAGGAATCGTTTTCTTTGAAAAAGAATCAATAAAATCTGGCGTATACGAAAGAACTATCAAATATAAGCCAAATACAAAATTGACAAATTTTCAAAGTTTCGGAATACCAACGATTTGTTTGCCTTATGAAAGTTACAAACAGTTTGGAGAAAATCGATGTATCTTTGTAGAAGATTCAGAAGAGCTAGAAAACAAAATTATTGAAATTTCTTCTAACGAAGATTTATATTTTTCTTTATCAAAAGAATCAGTTAATGTTGGAGAAAAATACCACATATCAAAAATAGTAGAACATTATCTACAAATAAAAAAGGATTTACAGTGAAAACAAAAATCATCAATGATCTAGAGGTAGAAGAGCTTTCAAAAAAGTTCACGTCCTCATATCCGTTTCATTATATTGTTATTGATGATTTTCTTGATCTAAATCTAGCTAAAAGCTTAAAAGAAAATTTTCCAAAACCAGATCAACAAACATGGTGGTTGTATGATAACCCTCTTGAGAAAAAGTTAGCTTTTAATAAGATCGAAAATCTTGATGAGTCATTTTCAAGATTTTTTTCTTATGTTAACTCTAATGAGTTTTTATCGTTGTTAACAATCTTAACAAACGTTCAAAAATTGAAATCTGATAGTAATCTTCATGGAGGCGGTCTTCATCTAATTAAACAAGGAGGAAAGTTAGATATTCATGAAGACTTTAACATCCATAAAGGGTTGGGGATGTTAAGAAAATTGAATTTAATTCTTTATCTAAATGATCCATGGGAAGAATCGTGGGGAGGTCATTTAGAAATTTGGAACAAAGACGTGACGGAGCTTTGCAATAAAATTTTACCAAAATTTAATAGAGCCGTCATCTTTAGAACGGACATGAATTCTAATCATGGACATCCTCATCCATTAACATGCCCAGACGACAAATACAGAATGTCATTGGCAACGTATTATTACGTAGAACACTCGGAAATTGAATCGATACCATACAAATCTACTTCATATAAGAAATTGCCCGGCGAAGATGATGGGTTAGATGAATTAAGAGAATTAAGAAAAACTGGAAGATTACAAAACCTAACTAACTACAATAAAAAATGAAAGACGTAGCAATAATCACATACACAACTTCAAAATATCGTGATGTTTGGCCAATGCATTTTGGTCAACTAAGCATTCATGCTTCTGAATTAAAAAGCTATGCTTTTTCTGACGAAGATTCAAAGGATATTTGGAATTATGAAGATCATCAACTTATAACGTATGTTGAAGAAGAACCTTACTGGAAACAATACACGGGATGCTTAGAATCAGTTCAGGAAAATTTTGTAATTTATTCCCAAGAAGACTTCATACTATTTTCAAAAATTGATTATGAGTCAATCTCGAAGTATATAGACTTTCTTTCTTCGACAGATTATGATTACGTTAGATTGATTAGATGCGGTTATCAAACGCCTCTTGATCGTCATGTTAAAGATGACATTTATGAAGTTCACATGAATACTTCTGATGCATTTTCTATGCAAGCAACTCTTTGGAAAAAGTCATCGCTTAAAAAGCTTTATGAACATGTTAAATCTCAAAAGTGGCTAGAGTCTGAAGCTTGGAATACAGGCGCAAGAGATATTGGAATGAAAGGTACTCTAATTTATAATAATGAGTCAAAAATTGGCGCGTTTCATTATGATTCGAAAGTGTATCCTTACGTTTGCACTGCGATCAATAGAGGAAAGTGGAATATAGATCAATACCCTGTTGTTATGAAAGAATTATTCGAGCAATACAACATTGATCCCAGCGTAAGAGGAATTAGGAAAAGATAGTCATGACTAAAATATTCAGTCTTGTTTTTGATTACAACATAACAAAAATGCAACAAACAGGTCGACCTTGGGCAAATGTTGCGTATAAAAATAAAGACTTTATATTTGAATATTCTGCGGCATCAATTGCAACTTTTCTATATCACAACCCTCATCTTGAATATGAAGTTATGACAGATGATGTTAATCTTTTATCTGAAAAAATTTCTCACTACAAAGTATCGACAAAAAATTTAATCTTGCAAGATTCAACTGATTTAATTCGTGAATGGTCGTCTCACTGGTATTGCTTTTGGCCATTAATAAGTGTATTCGATTATCACGTTAATAAAGATGATGATTTAGTTTTAAAATTAGACAATGACTTAACATGTCTTAAACCGATAGATGACATGCTGAATCATGATGGCGCGATAGTGTGGAAATATGAGAGAATTTGTTCACAAGGAAAAGACAGATGGGGAGAAAAACTAGCTGCAAAATCCGCGTTCGGAACGGACGAGTTTAAAATTTGGAATACTGGTGTCTGGGGGCTTTCAAAAAAATTCCAAACATTATCAAAAGAAATACCGAGGCTATGCGAACAGCTGATATCAGTAGACATATCTTCAGTATCTTCATTTCCTGAATCGCCTAACGTGGTTTCAAAAACGTATAATACAAGCGATCAAGTTTCTAATTGCTACTTTTTACATAAAAATCAAATTCCAGTTCTAGAATCCAATAGATGGTTTAACCATCACTGTTACAGTCATGATGCAAAAAAAGATTGCATCAGTCATGCTTCATTTTTATTAAAAAGTTAATGTATAAGTGTAATTTTGTATCATGAAAACAATAAATTCAAAAAACTATGATTCTCAATACGAAAACTACAATCGATTAGTTTCTATTGAAAAATTAAAATGCCATTATAAAAAAGCTTTGTTTAATACGTTAGTAGAATTAAAACCTAAGTTTTGCTTAGAAATTGGAACTAATAGAGGAAGTTCTGCTGAAGTTTTCCAAAATTATTTTGACAAATACGAACCGAATGGGTTATTAGTAACTTGCGATATAAAAAAATACGTTGATCTAAATCATTTAAAGAATGTAAAACAAATTATAGTTGCACATCATATTAGAAATATTTCGATGCTTCACGACGTTAAAGATCACGAATTAAAATATGATTTTTCAGATTCTGTCTCAACGAATGTAAAAATATTAAAAGAGATTAAGGATGAGTATGATTTTGCGTTTATAGATGGAGATCATACAAAAGATTCATTTTTAAAAGATATAAAAATTTGTGAATCTGTATTAAAAGATCCTAAATACATTCTAATTGACGATACAAAAGAACCAGTTCATGATTGTTCTAACGTTTATATGAATGAAATAAAAACTGACGTAACAACATATGAATGTTACGATTTTGAAGATTGGCAACAGTTTGTTGGATGCTCTTTAGTGCTAAAGAAAGAATCTTGATATGGGATCATTAAATAAGCAAGTTATAGATTCCATATTTGAATCATATAATATAAGCTTAAAAGACTTTCCTGTGTTTATTGAAACAGGAACGCATATGGGTAAAACCTGTGTATCTCTTAGCGAGTATTTTATAAAAGTTTATACAATAGAAATTTCGAAAAAATATTTTGAAATTTCTAAAAAAAATCTATCTAATTTTTCAAATGTTGACATACGTTTAGGTGACAGTTCGAAGATATTACCTGACATATTAAACACATGTACTGATAATATAGTTTTTTGGTTAGACGGACATTTTTCTAGCGGAGATACTGGAAAAGGCGAAAAAGATTGTCCTGTTCTCGAAGAGTGTCAAGCGATCAACGAGTTCTTGTTAAGAACTAAAACTAAATCTATCATATTAATAGATGATTGTCGTTTATTTGGAACTGATAAAGAACATTTGTGGTCTGATATTACAAAAACCAATATTTTATCTAACTTTTCTGTGAAAATATTAGATGAAAAAATTGATTACTCACGAGACATGTACCAAATTTTTGCTTCAGGAGAATGATATTGAAAATTTATAGTAGTAAAAGAGATTACTCAGGAGGAAGCAACTCTAAACAAAATGGTGAAGAAAAAACTTGGGAATTTATACAAAAAAAGTTTTCTCCTAATGTTGTTTTTGATGTTGGAATAGAAGCATTTAGTTACATAGCAGACAATTTATTAAATGATAAAATAGATGTTTTTCTATTTGAACCGAACCTAAAATGGCATCAACAATTGATAAGTCGATATTCAGGTAAAAAAAATATTTTTTTACAAGATTTTGGATTTGGTGACAAAGACAATCAAATCATAAAACTATATCCGTCGACTGGGTCTATATTTTTTCGAGATAAAACAGTTCCAAGAAATCGATTAAGTAAAGAAAATATCGATATTAAAATTAGAACTATTGACGATTTTTGTCTTGAAAAGAATATAAAAAATATAGATTTTTTAAAAATAGATGTTGAAGGATATGAACAAAATGTTATTTTAGGAGCAAAACAAAGTTTAGATAAAATTGATTTTATTCAGCTAGAATTTGGTGACACATGGATCGACGCAGGGATCACTTTAGAAAAAGTATTGCAAAATTTTGATCAAAGATTTTTTTATGCAATTGAAAAAGATGGCTTAAATCATCTAACATTCTCAGATGCAATTAAAGAAAATAAATTTACAAATTTCTTAATATCAAAGATTGACTTAGGCAAACAGCAATGAATAAACTTTTATTAAATAGTATTGAAGAAATTTTTAAAAAAATTAGTTCAAAAAATTTTAGCAATGACTTATTACAAAAATGGGGAAAATCTTTTTGCCCCCATACAAATCAAGAATTATCTAACTATTGCTATAATAGAACAGACGAGCTTTCAAAACAGCTTGAACAAGAATATGAAGATTTCAACTCTCATTATTCATCTTTATCAAACGTTGAAAAAGACGTCATAAAACAGTGGTTATTAGATGTTCTTATTAAACCAGCATGGTCAAAAGGATTTGGCATTAGACCTGAATGGACATGGAAAAATTTTCTTTCAAAAAACGAAGGAAATACCAAGAAATATTTAGATATCGGCCCTTGTCATGGAATTCATAGCAACATTCTTTATAAAGAACATTATAAAGGAAATTTTGAATTTCATTCAGTCGACATACTTCCTTGCTATCTTCAATTACAAACTATGTTTGGAATAAAAGCAAAATACTTTGACGCAAGTAGAATGTCTTTAATTGATCTCTATGAAAATAACTTCGTCGACACGATTGTCTTTGCGGAAGTACTAGAACATTTAACACCAGAAGAAGGTGAAAAATTAATAATCGATATGGTCAAACTTTTAACCAATGATGGAGAACTTCTATTATCTTTTCCAGTCGATGCTAGTCCATTTAACCAAGAACCGTTTGGCCACATCCATCAACCAGATATTGAAAATGTTTCTAAACTTTTATCTAATCTAAATTTACGCTCGCAAACACGTGTTAAATTGTGGAGCGGAAAAACATACCAACACGTAATCATTGCAAAAAAATAAAAATTTATTATTACACCTATGATAGTCGTAATAATATTTTAACGTCTTATATGAAAAAAGCATTAGTTTGTGGAGCCGGTGGGTTTATCGGATCTCATTTAGTTAAAAGATTAAAATCTGAAGGATACTGGGTAAGAGGTGTAGATCTAAAGTTCCCTGAGTATTCTAAAACTGAAGCTGACGAATTTCTAATTTTAGATTTAAGAAATTTGTCTAATGTTATAACTGCGATGCATACGGACTCTTCATGGGATAAAGGATTCGACGAAGTTTATCAATTAGCTGCAGATATGGGCGGAGCAGGTTACATTTTTACTGGAGAGCATGATGCTGATGTCATGCATAACTCAGCAACAATTAATTTAAACGTTGCGCACACAGCTTCAAAATTTAAATCTTCTCCAAAGATTTTTTATTCTTCTTCTGCATGTATGTACCCAGCACACAATCAGGAAGATCCTGAAAATCCAAAGTGTGCAGAAGACTCAGCATACCCAGCAGCACCTGATAGCGAATATGGGTGGGAAAAGCTCTTTAGTGAAAGAGTTTACCTTTCATATGCCAGAAATTATGGGTTACAAGTAAGAATTGCAAGATATCACAACATTTTTGGCCCAGAAGGTACATGGCAAGGAGGAAAGGAAAAAGCTCCAGCAGCAATCTGTCGTAAAGTTGCACAATGTGATGAATGCGAAACAGTCGAAGTTTGGGGAGATGGACAACAGACAAGATCTTTTCTTTTTATTGATGAATGCATAGAAGCTACAAGACGCTTAATGGATTCAAATTTTTCAGGTCCTGTTAACATAGGATCAGAAGAAATGGTAAAGATTAATCAACTCGTTAACATGGTGTCAAGAGTCGCAAATAAAGACATTAAGATAAAAAATGTACCAGGTCCTGTAGGCGTCCGCGGCCGGAATTCAGATAACAAATTAATCTTCGAAAAGTTAGGATGGCAACCTTCAGAGCCTTTAATAAAAGGATTGGAAAAAACTTATTATTGGATTCAATCACAAATAAAAAATAAATGATAACTTCATACGGAAAAAACAATAGAGATCATATTCAAGTCTTTCAAGATCATTTATTAAAAAATAATCTTAATCAAAATTCTGTCTACGATCCAAAAATGTCGACTGAAAATCTTGGAAGAAACTTTTCTGCATTTCTTTACGAGAAAAACAACAAAAAACTTTTAGTTTTATTAGACATTGACGATGGAAGCGGCGGTACGCCAAGCGATTGCAAAATCATCTGGTCATCTTTGTTCGAGTTACAACAACGGTATAAACCTCATGACTTAATGATCTTAAAATCCCAAGTACATCCAAATCCAGAATACAACCAGTTTTATCCATTTAAAGAAGACGTTTATGCGATAGGAATATTCAGCAATGATCCTCAACGAGTTTTTAACGTAAGAGAAAAATTTTCTAAACCCGAAGTCCAAGATATCGACGTGTTTTACGCTGGTGGTATAAAGCACGCAAAAAACAGACCATATTGTTGGCCAAAAAACAGAGACATTAGAAAATGGTGGTCAGGGTCATCAATGCTTGGTTATAAAAAATTATTAGAAATACGAGATAAAAGACCTGATATCAAATTTGCATTATTTGATGAGTCATTACCTGCCAACGATTTCTATTCATTAATGAGAAGAAGCAAGGTTTGCATAGATTTACCAGGAGTAGGATTGTCTTCTAGAAAATTCTATGAATACATGGTGTTTGAAAAATGTGTTCTTTCTTTAAAACAACAATTTACTCCATGGCCTTGTGAAGAAAACATTCATTATTGCTCCATGGGCGAAGATCTTGATTACGAAACGATGGAATCTAGAATAGATTTTTTGTTAAAAAACAATGGTACAAGAAAGAACATTGAAGAAAATGTTTCCTTGATATCAAACGATTTAACGATGCATTCTATGATTGATAGAGTAGAAAAAATAATAAATCAAAAAATTGATAGTATAGAATCTTATGTCATTCAATACTAAGACATCGATGAAAAAGACGGTTTTGATAACAGGGTCTTCTGGATTAATCGGCTCAGAAGTTTCAAGATATTTCTTAAATCTAGGTTACGTTGTCGTTGGAATCGACAACAACATGAGAAAATTCTTTTTTGGTGAAGGAGGAGATACTTCTAGCGTAGCAGCTTCTCTTTGCAAATCAAAATCTTACATTCACAATGAGTGTGATATAAGAAATCATCAACAGATATTTGAAATTTTCAAAAATCATAAACCATCTTTTGTAATTCATACAGCGGCCCAGCCGTCTCATGATCTTGCTGCAAAAATACCGCACGAAGATTTTCATACGAATGCTACTGGAACTTTAAACGTTTTAGAAGCTGCACGACATAACTGTCCAGAATCTCCTTTTGTTCATGTCAGTACTAACAAAGTCTATGGAGACACTCCAAACAAATTAAATCTTACAGAAAAAGAATTGAGATTTGATTATGCAGATAAACAACTTTATGACGGTATAGATGAATCAATGTCTATTGATCAAACAACTCATTCGTTGTTTGGAGTCTCAAAAACTGCCGGTGATCTTCTAGCTCAAGAATACGCAAGATATTTCAACATGCCTATCGGCGTGTTTCGAGGAGGTTGTCTAACTGGTCCTCAACATGCTGGAGTAGAGCTACACGGGTTTTTATCATATATTGTAAAGTGTGCTGTTCAAGGAAGATCATATACGATAAATGGATATAAAGGAAAACAAGTCAGAGATCAGATTCATTCGTACGATGTGTGCACAGCATTCCATGAGTTCATGAAGAACGCTAGGGTCGGAGAGGTTTATAACATTGGTGGGTGTAGACAAAATAGCGCTTCTATTCTAGAAGTCATTCAGTCATTAAATGAAATAGGCCATAAGCTACACTACACGATTTCAGATACAGCTAGAGTAGGAGATCACATCTGTTATATTTCTAATATGAATAAATTTAAGTCTCACTACCCAACATGGGAAATAACGAAAGACTTGAAAACAATTTTAAGCGAGATTATAGAATCATCAAAGCTTAAATGAAAAAAGTAACATTTGGAATTGTTGGATGCAACCGACTCTTTTATTTTAAGAGTTGTTTAGAATCTTTACTTGACACAACTAAGAACTATGAAAATAAAGAAATCATAGTCGTTGACAACGCGTCAGTTGAACCAGGAACCTCAGAATTTCTTGAAGAAATTCAAGAAAGAGGCGTAACTGTTGTTAGAAAATTTGAAAGAAATCCAGCCAATGAATTTGCAATCGGATTAAACGAAATCGTTTCTAAGGCAACGGGCGATTACGTATGCATGCTGCAAGGTGATATGCAGTTTGTTCTTCCTGGATGGTTGAACGACGTCGTAGATTTTTATGATAAAAATTTAGATGTTGTAGGAAGCATAGTTCTCGATGCTCAGAGACGAATAACGAACGCTTCAAAGACATTATCACAATTTCCAGTAAATAGACAATCTACATTTTCAAAAAATAATTTTTTTGCAGATTTAACAAGAGATCCAATAGCTCCAGCTGCAGATGCTATTTTTAGCCGTCAAGTTATTGAACAAATTGCTCCTTGGCATGAAAGAAACGTTAATCATGAAGGAGGATTAGACTCAGAAAATGAAATGAGAAGTAAGGTAAATAAGTTAATGTCTGAAGGAAAAATCCCCAGATATGTTTCTGCTTTATCTGCAGTACCTCAAGCAATCGCAATATACACTGACGTAAGAGGAACGCAAGGCAGAGTTAGAGGAAATAGAAGATACGGAGATTATTGGCAAGCTAAAGACAGCATGGGATGGAAATACTACGATTACATAAAAGAAATTGAATTTGATTTATCAACACCAAACTCCATTGAAGACGTTGCAAAACCAATAGGTTTCAAAAAAATGTTAGACATCAATGGAAATTGGTTAAAAAATCCTGTAAGACCAGAAACTGCTGCGCGTGAAGATTGGGTTGAACTATAAGCTGAACATATCAAACTTACTCTTTTATTTTAAATCTATGAAAAAGAATTCGATTGCAGTAATAGGACAAGGTTTCGTCGGGGGTTCACTTACGACTGTCTTCTCAGAACGAGGCCTCGACGTCTACGCTTATGATAAGGCTGGAAAGTATTCAAAAGGATCTCTACCAAGCCATGGAGACCCAGTTGCAGGTTACCCAGGATCCATTGCAGAATTAATTCATGATAATGAGAATGGTGGAACACCGGGATTTTCTAATGTTTATTTTGTGTGCCTTCCAACGCCCATGTATGATGATGGATCAGCTGACCTCAGCATTGTCGAAGGTGCCTTGAAAGATCTATCTGCAGTCCCAGGCGAGCGAATTGCTGTTGTTAAGTCTACTGTTCCTCCTGGTTCAACTGAACATTGGAACAAGAAATTTTCAGAAACAGGCCTCCGCGTCGTCTTTAATCCTGAATTCTTAACAGAAGCTAATGCAGTCGATGATATGCGAAATCAAAACCGCATTATTCTAGGTGGACCTCGTCCGTGGATCAATAAGGTCAAACAAGTCTTTGAGTCAGCTTTTCCAAGCGTTCCAATCATTAAGACTTCAAGCACGACCGCAGAGATGGTTAAGTATGTCACTAATATTCACCTTGCAGTTAAGGTCTCTCTCGCAAATGAGTTCTACCAAATCTGTCAGGCTCTAGATAATGTTGGTGCTAACATTGATTATGACAAGGTAATTGAGTATGCTACTCTCGATAAGAGATTAGGGAACTCTCACTGGAAGGTTCCCGGCCCAATGCCGGCTGACGACACTGGTGAACCTGCGTTTGGGTTCGGCGGAAGCTGTTTTTGTAAAGATATTAATGCACTCATCTCAATCGCAAAGACTTTGGGGATTGATCCGAAGGTGATGAATGGAGCATGGCAAAAGAACATGGAAGTTCGTCCTCAACGCGATTGGGAAAAGCTGGTAGGCAGAGCAATCTCAAAGAAATCAAAGGGTTGAACTAACAAATAAGAGGGTGTTACTATTCCTAAATGCAAGAAGTAACACCCTCTTACGAGGTACTACCGACCGGTAAACAACATGTTTCATTTTCAGAAGTAAAGCTCTGGAAAGAATGTTCCTACCGTCACAATCTCATTCATATAAAAAAGATCGATCTTTCTAAACCATCTCCTGTTCTAGACTTTGGTACTGCAGTTCACGCTTCATGTGAGCATTATCTTCTAACGAGAGAGATGAAGCCCGAGATTGCTTTTGAGCACATGGAAAAAGCCTGGGCTAAACATGAAGGAAATCCAGACTTTAGTCCTGCATCTCTAGAAAAGTCTAAGAAAGAAGTTGAAGCTATTCTTTCTGAAGTTCCAAAGTTTCTTGATGAAACGTTTCCTGAATGGGAAGCAGTCGACGCAGAACATCAGCTATACGAAGCAGTAGAGAATCATCCTCATGCTTTCAAAGGTTTTATCGACGGAGTGATCAAGGCAAAAGGAAAACGAGGAGAAACAGTCTACTGGATTCTCGATTGGAAAACGACAGCACGAGGATGGTTTAGAGAGAAGCGATCAGACGACATGGTTAAGGCTCAGTTAGCTCTCTATAAGAATTATTGGTGCAAAAAAAACCCTCAGGTTGATCTGAAAGATGTCCGTTGTGGATTTGTTCTTCTGAAGAAAGCAGCAAAACCAGGAGAACATTGCGAATTATTTTCTGTTTCTCTTGGAGAAGTTCCAATCAAACGTTCATTAAAAGTCGTCAGCAACATGTTGACGTCGGTAAAACGTGGTATTTCTTTAAAGAATCGTGATGCATGTACTTGGTGCGAATTTAAAGGCACAGAACACTGCACTTGAAAAATTTTTAAAATTAAGCATTTTTATTACAATTTCTCAAAAGTGGGTAATATATCGTGGTGGCAGATAAAAAAACAATTTTGTTATTGTCAGATCATCCATTGAGCTCAAGTGGTGTTGGAACACAAGCTCGATGGTTGATTAATGGTCTAATCAACACTGGTAAGTGGAAATTCAAGTGCTTCGGCGGAGCTGTAAAGCATGAAGATTATAGGACGTTAGTTGTCAACGAAGATTTCATCATCAAGCCAACAAACGGGTTTGGTGATAGAAATATGCTTAGACAAGTTTTAGCAACTGAAAGACCAGATGTTCTTCTATTGTTCACGGATCCTAGGTTTTTTATCTGGGTTTGGGAAATGGAAGATGAAATTCATCAGGTATGTCCAATAGCATACAATCACCTTTGGGACAACTATCCATGGCCAGAATTTAATAAGGTTCTATATGAATCTACCGACCTTGTCAATTGTATCAATTGGCCAACCTATCAAATGGTGAAGGAAAGATTCCCAGAAAAAACAAATTATATTCCTCATGCAATTCCACAAGAGGTTTATCATCCGCTTCCAGAAGATCAACAAAAGAAGAACAAGGCAACATTGTTAGGTTCACAACGTGAAGACCATTTTACAGCGTTGTTTGTTTCCAGAAATGCTAGAAGAAAGATGCCGTCCGACATTCTAGTTTCATGGAAACAATTTATGGATGAACTAAAGAAAAAGCACGGTCATTCAAAAGCAACGCTAGTTATGCATACTGAGCCTCTTGATCCAGAAGGACCAAACCTTCACCATGTTGTTGACATGCTTGAAATAAAGGATTCAGTCTTCTTCTCAAAGAATAGAATCGAGTTTGGAGACATGAACAAACTTTATAATGCGTGTGATACAGTAGTGAACCGTAGTTGCAATGAAGGGTTCGGTCTTTCTACATTAGAAGCGATGATGTGTGCAAAACCAATCATTGCAATTAAAACTGGCGGTCTGACACGACAAGTAGAAGATTTAG
>Ga0214921_10009150_pt1 | contig 12614 bp, 13 predicted proteins | sample LL1505_MetaG_FD_177992 | JGI IMG/M metagenome (GOLD analysis project Ga0214921, IMG submission 177992) | Freshwater microbial communities from Lake Lanier, Atlanta, Georgia, United States - LL-1505 | ecosystem: Environmental > Aquatic > Freshwater > Lake | place: USA: Georgia | collected... | reverse complement strand
TGCCAGTGTGACAGAGGCATTTGTCAGAGCGGTCTGACCAGAGTTTGTTAAACGACCGGTGAGCGTTACCACATGTTTAGTTGTGGACTTGGTGGCTACATCGAGCCCAGAAATTCGCACTTGCGCATTAGGACCATCAGCAGCACTACTCATTTGTGGCGCACTCATTGTGGCGAATAGGGAAAAACCTACGAATAGCCATCTTGAGACTCGCGAACGCATTGTGCATGGCAGGTGAGTCACATGCTAAGAATACTTGTGTCTCAACCTCAACTGTGTGATTGCCTCTAGGCTAGGGGACGATATGAATGAGATTCACTCGCCAGAACTGATTGCTCAGCAGGTGGTAACTACTGCTTTAGGGCAAATGCCGCATGTCATGGCACTCGGTCAGTTGTTTGAAGAGGCTGGCTTTGAGTTAGCAATCGTGGGCGGACCGGTTCGCGATCTCATTCTGAATCGCCCCGTGAAAGATTTTGACTTCACCACAAACGCAATTCCTGAGGAGATCATCAAGGTCGTAACACCATGGGCTGACACAGTGTGGGATGTTGGAATCGAGTTTGGCACTGTGGGCGTGCGCTTTGGCGACCACCACATGGAAATCACGACCTACCGTGCTGAGAAATATGACTCTGATAGTCGCAAACCTGAGGTTTCGTTTGGCTCTGATTTAAGTGATGACCTTATTCGTCGCGACTTCACGATAAATGCGATGGCTGTGCGGATTCCACAACTGCAGTTCGTCGATTTGTTCGATGGAGTGTCCGATTTGGTGCGTCAAGTCATTCGCACTCCACGTGAAGCTGAACTTTCTTTCAGCGATGACCCATTGCGCATGATGCGAGCTGCTCGCTTTGCTAGTCAACTTGGTTTCCGTCCCGTGGCCGATGTGATCATTGCAGCTACTGACATGGCGGACCGCATTGACATTGTGTCTGCTGAGCGTGTGCGTGATGAACTGTCCAAGTTACTTCTTGGTGACTTCCCGGGTCTTGGACTTGAGATTCTTGAAGGCACAAAGCTGGCGGACCGTATTCTGCCTGAGCTGCCTGCGCTCCAGTTAGAGATTGACGAGCATCATCGCCACAAAGATGTCTATGAACATAGTTTGATTGTTCTTCAGCAGGCTATCGATCTCGAAACTGCACACACACCTGTGTGTGAGCCTGATTTAGTGCTGCGCCTAGCTGCACTTCTACATGACATTGGCAAGCCAAAGACTCGGCGCTTTGAGCAAGGTGGCGGAGTAAGTTTCCATCACCACGAAGTTGTTGGAGCGAAGATAGCTCGAAAGCGACTTATTGCACTGCGCTACTCAAACGAAATCATCAATGACGTAACAAAACTCATTGAGCTACATCTTCGTTTCCACGGCTATGGTCAAGGTCAGTGGACGGACTCTGCTGTTCGACGCTACGTGCGCGATGCTGGCGATCAACTTGTGCGGTTACATAAACTCACTCGAGCCGATTGCACTACGCGCAATCCACGCCGAGCTCTGGTTTTGGCCGCTACTTACGATGACCTTGAACAGCGTATTTCTGTCTTGCAAGAACAAGAGGAACTTAATTCAATTCGTCCTGATCTGGATGGCAATCAGATCATGGAAATCCTCAATATTCCTGCTGGTCCAATGATTGGTAAGGCATACAACCATCTGCTGAACATTCGTCTGGATGAAGGACCGCTGAGTTATGAGCAAGCCGTGGAGCATCTCAAGACGTGGTGGAGTGACCAGGCCTAACTGATTTGGCTAGTTTGCTTGTGGACCAACCACAAAGAGGCTGCCAGAACCAAGCTCAGCAATAGGCCGATAGCGAATGCCGCAACATGTGCATCTTGACGTATTGGTGCAACGAGGGCAAAGAGTGCGACACCTGCGACCGTTGCCAAATTGATGACCATATCGAAAATGGCAAAAGCCCGACCTCGATGTGCATCATCAATGTGGCGCTGAATTGTGGTGTCGGCATTAATCTTCATGAATTGCCCAGTAAGGCCCAAACTCAAGGCCGCAGCAAACATGATGAGTCGATGACCAAGCGCAACGGCAGTCACTGTCACGCCAAGCGCGATAACCGCAGATGCCGGCAGCATTCGGGCAAATGACTTGCGATGCTTGCTGCCAGTTTCATCAGCGATTGCTGAGGTTCTATTAAGTAGAAGTGCGCTAAGGGACGCAGCCAGAAAGATTCCGACTGCAGTGCTTCCTGCAGCTAGTCCAAAGTCACTCAAGGCTGCATCCGGTTCTGATACTGGATGCCATACCTGACGCGCAAGCAAAAGAGTTTGAACGGTCAGTGCTCCAAATGCGCAGCGCTGTGTAACGACGATAGACATGCTCACAAGCACTTGTTTATCGCGCACTATTCGAGCAACTGCGTTGGAGATTCCGGAGAACACATTGCGGAGCTCTGAACGCACTTCCACATCAAGTCCATGCGGACCAAGGACATGCTTTGGCAGTATGCGAGAGACACACTGTGCGGCAAGGAGTACAGAAATGCTGCCTAAGACAATGAGGCCAGCATTTGTGCCGTCACTATTTCCTGCTACATGCTGAATGCCCAAGCCGATAGCAACGGCCAGTGAAGATCCCACGGTGCCCAAGGGTGGGAATAGGGCATTTGCAGTCACGAGCAGCCCAGGGGCAACTACGTGTGGCAAAGATGCCGCTTGGGTCGCCAATATGAATCGATTGATTCCCAGGCTCGCTAGTACGAGAAGAGTCAAAATCAGATTCGCTGAGTGCCCTGCCACCGTCACGGCGATCAAAAGCATGGCGATCACCCGAATAAGGTTTGCCCGAAGCAGAATCTTCTGTCTAGACCATTTGTCGATTAAGACACCGACAAATGGACCCACCAGTGAATACGGAACAAGCAGTAGAGCAAAAACAATTGTGATCCGTGTGGGGTTTGCTTCACGCTGTGGAGAAAAAAGTACAAAAGTAGCAAGTGCTGTCTGCAAGAGACCATCGCCTGCTTGCCCAAACATTCTGGTGATGAGTAGCCAGCGCGCGTTGGATGGTCTAAAAACATCCAGAGTGCGTGAAGTGCTCATTTGGTAACAGTATCTCTAATTGAGTTTGTTGAGGTGTGTGGACATAAAAGTGGGGCCACCGAAAATCGATGACCCCACCTTAAGTTGTCACTAGACAGTAGCTACGCCGTTGATGAAGTCTTCGACTTCTTGACGGCACTTACCATCGTCGTACTGCTCCGGCGGGCTCTTCATGAAGTAGCTGGATGCAGACAGGATTGGTCCGCCGATGCCGCGATCCTTAGCAATCTTGCATGCGCGGATTGCATCGATGATGACACCTGCTGAGTTTGGTGAATCCCAAACTTCAAGCTTGTATTCCAGACTCAATGGCACGTCGCCAAATGCGCGTCCTTCAAGACGGACAAATGCCCACTTGCGGTCATCTAGCCATGCAACGTAGTCGCTTGGACCAATGTGCACATTGCGAGCGCCGATGTCATGCTTCAACTGTGAAGTCACTGACTGAGTCTTTGAAATCTTCTTGGATTCCAGACGGTCACGCTCAAGCATGTTCATGAAGTCCATGTTTCCACCAACATTGAGCTGGTAGGTGCGGTCAACGATGACGCCACGATCTTCAAAAAGCTTTGCAAGTACACGGTGTGTGATGGTTGCGCCAACTTGGCTCTTGATGTCATCGCCCACGATTGGAACACCGGCAGCAGTGAACTTGTCAGCCCATTCCTTGGTGCTAGCAATGAATACTGGAAGAGCGTTAACAAAGCCGACGCCAGCATCAATTGCGCACTGTGCGTAGAACTTGGCAGCAGCTTCAGAACCAACAGGTAGGTAGCACACAAGTACATCTACTTCGGCATCCTTGAGAGCCTGAACTACATCCACTGGAGCTTCATCTGATTCGACAACCATGTCACGGTAGTACTTACCGAGACCATCAAGAGTCGTTCCACGCTGAACAGTTACACCAGTTGGCGGAACATCAGAGAACTTGATGGTGTTGTTTTCGCTCGCGAAAATGGCATCAGAAAGATCCTGGCCTACCTTCTTGGCATCAACATCGAATGCAGCAACGAACTGTACGTCGCGTACGTGGTACGCCCCGAACTGGACGTGCATTAGACCTGGTACCTGTGCGGCTGGATCTGCATCCTTGTAGTACTCCACGCCTTGTACCAGTGAAGAAGCGCAGTTACCTACACCTACGATCGCTACTTTGATTGGATTCACTGTGGAGCCTCCTGTTGATTGTGCAGTGAAATGTCTTGACGGCATTTATTGGGTGAGTGAGTCTTGGGTAGTTGAACCTTTCAACTCACCCGGTTCTGTTGAAGAGTTCTTGGCAGTGATGCCACCTGATTCCTCACGAGAAATTAATTCGTTGAGCCAACGAACTTCACGTTCTAGGGAATCTAGACCGTGCTGCTGCAGCTCAAGCGTGTAAGCATCGAGGCGTTCGCGCCCCTTGGCCAGATTGATTTGCATTTGGCTAAGGCGGTCTTCAATGCGACTGCGACGGCCCTGCAAAATGTGGATTCTGGTATCTGCTTCTGTTTGACCGAATAGCGACATCCGGATCGCGAAGGATTCGTCATCCCAAGCGCCAGGGCCACTGTCTGAGACCAAAGATTCGAAGTATTCCTTACCTTCAGCGGTCAGTGCGTACACAATTCGGGTGCGCTTGGGGTACTTGCCAGAGGGAAAATCGTCCTGCTCAACGAGAAAACCTCGCTGAACTAGGCCCTTTAGCGTTGGATACAAAGCGCCATAGGAAATTGTGCTGAATAATCCAAGAACAGAAATGAGGCGTTTGCGTAACTCGTACCCATGTTGCGGGCCGTGCGAGAGGACGCCAAGAATCGCAAGCTCGAGAGCTGCCGATCGCTTTGCCATGAAAAACCATTCTTTTGATGTATCTAAATGATACATCTGCAGGATACATCAGAATGGCTGACACGCCAAAAGTGCCCGTTTTCCTTTAGCTACAGGGATGCATAGAGTTAACGCGTGGCTAATGACGCAATTCGGGGTTCGCGCATCGGCGGAATGTCCACTGAACCGCCTCGTCCAGTGCCTCATCCGGCTGAAGATGTGGCAGATCCCGCCCGCCCACGTCACATTATTGATTATGTTCTGGCTCGTCGAGGGGTCCTAGAACACATCAAGGTTGATGCCTTAGCCCGGGACGAAGTGTGCGATGCCGATCCCTATCTACTCCGCGCCGCAAAGTATCACGGTGAACAAACTGAACGTTTGTGCCCCATGTGCGCTAGGAGCGACCTGGTTCATGTGACCTATACCTTCGGGGACGACTTGGGATTCCGGTCAGGCTCGGTCAGCAGTTCTGCCGATGTAGCCACCATGGCGTACGAATATGGTCACTTCCGTGTCTACATTGTTGAAGTGTGCACGTCTTGTAGTTGGAATCACCTATTTATGTCGTATGTTCTAGGTGATGGCAAACCTCGCACGCCACCGCGTAAACCGCGTGACATTTTAGAATAGGCAAATGGTGAATTACCCGCGTCGTAATCGCACAGGTCTTCGGCGATGGATACCAAGCTTTAAGCAAATCCTTGTTTTAGGAGTTTTTGGTTTCTTCGGATTGTTTGTGGTACTTGGCATTGCGGTGCGACTTACGCACATTCCAGAGCCGAGCGAGGTATCGCAAGCTCAAGCAACAATTTTGTATTTTGATGATGGCAAAACTGAAATGGCACGTCTGGGTGAAGCCAATCGAGTTGTCGTGCGCATCGATCAAATTCCACTGACTGCTCAGCGTGCAGTTTTGTCAGCGGAGGATCGTCAGTTCTACTCGCATGGTGGATTTTCCCCCAAGGGTATTGGTCGCGCAATCTTTAACAACCTGACTGGTTCATCCACTCAGGGCGGATCAACCATCACGCAGCAATACGCCAAGAATGCGTACCTCACTTCAAGTCGCACAGTCGTGCGCAAGCTGAAGGAACTTGTTCTTTCTATCAAGTTGGAAACGGCAACGAGCAAGGATCAGATCCTTGAGCGTTATCTCAACACCATCTACTTTGGCCGCGGTGCCTACGGCATCGAGAGTGCATCCAACGTCTACTTCGGTCGCACTATTGCACATCTCAATGTTGAGCAGCAGGCAGTTCTTGCAGCAATAATCCAAGCACCTAACAGTTTGGCACCAGAGACCAATAAGTCCGGTTTGAAGTCGCGCTGGAACTACGTCCTTAATGGCATGGTTGCTCAAGGCTGGCTTGATCGAAGTGAACGCAAGCAGATGGTCTTTCCGGAAATTAAGCCGTACCGCTTATCCGACACTTACGGTGGTCCGCGAGGCTACCTCGTGGAGCAGGCTCGGAAGGCACTCATTGCGATGGGTATCACCGAAGATCAAATCAATCGGTCTGGCTACAAAGTTGTCACGACTTTCAATCGACGAGCTCAAGCAGCAGCAGTTACCGCCGTGAGGTTGCAAGGGCCAAAGACAGGGACAGAGGGCCTGCGCATTGGCATCGCATCAGTGCGTCCAAGCACAGGTGAAGTTGTTGCCCTTTATGGTGGCGCAGATTTCTTGAAGAACCAGGTGAACAATGCCACGCAAGCGATTGGTCAGGCAGGTTCAACGTTTAAACCTTTCGCACTTGCTGCTGGTCTTGAAAACAAGATTCAACTTTCAGATACATTCAGCGGCAGCAATGGAACGTATGTTGGGGACTACCGGGTAGTGAACTACAGCAACTCTTCCTTTGGTTCTCGAGTGACGATGCTAAGAGCGACTGAGGAATCAATCAACACTGCCTACGTGCAGATGACTGCGCGCATCGGACCCGAGAAGGTTAAAGATGCACTCATTCGTGCTGGAATCCCGGACACAACTGCAGGCTTTGATCCCAATGTCACCGTGACACTGGGCACAGCGAGTCCGCACGTAGTAGAAGTTGCTAGTAGTTACGCCACACTTGCAAATCGTGGAAAGCACTTGCCGCTCACATATCTGAAGTCGGTGATTACGCCAGATGGTGAAGTCAAGTTTGAACTTAACCCAGAGCCGGTTAGAGCCTTCACAGCTCGGGTTGCCGACACTGTGGGTTATGCACTGCAACGCGTAGTTCAGTACGGCACTGGGCGAACTGCACTTGCGCTAGGTCGACCAGCTGCTGGCAAGACTGGAACGACAGATGACAACAAGTCATCATGGTTTGCCGGTTACACACCAGAATTAGCTACCGCAGTCATGATGGTTAAAGATGGGCCAAACGGTGAGTCAGTCAGTTTGTCCGGCACTGGTGGCATGTCGAGTGTTTACGGTGGCTCATTCCCTGCGCGCATGTGGACGGCTTACATGCAGGGCGCATTAGCTGGATTGCCGGTGAGCAAACTGGCGCCACTTCCACCGAATGTTTCGTCTGGCTACAGCGCATCCCCGAGCGCTTCGGCTACTTCAGCCAAGCCCACAACTTCGGCCAAGCCTCTCCCAAGTGCCTCAACCACTGCATCGTCAACATCGCAGCCTTCCGTCAGCGTGCCAGGCCTGATGGGCAGCATTGATTCTGCTCGGGCGACCGCTGCCGCACTGGGACTTACCTTGAATGAAATCCCTCTGGATGAAACTGTTGACTTAACCCTGCCACTCTATGTAGTTGCCCAAGTTCCAGCGCCAGGAATTGTGGTTGCGGTCGGATCAACTGTTTCAGTGCAAGTGAGCAATAGTCCGAACTAGTTTCTGACTAGTTAAGACCAGTAACTACATCAAACTGTGCTGTGGTATTTCGCACCTTGCATGTGATCAAATCGCCAATGTTTGGCACGGAACCTTCACACCACAAAAGTGACACGTGCATATGCGGTGGCTCAGCAAAGAACAGATTCTGTCCAGCAAGTGAAAATGGTGAACGAACTTTTCCACGGACCTCATTCAGTCCTTCAGCAAGGGCGATGGCTTTGGCTCTGAGAGAGACTCGTGCGGCCGGAGCAGCAAGTGCAACTCCGTGTGCTGTGCCACCACTGACTACTAGAAGCCGTTGATTGCGAGCACTTTCAACCTGTCGGTAACCAACACGTTGGTTGCGAACAACATTATGAATAGCGAGCACCACTCCAGTGACTTCAAGTGCTTCGGGAGCACCTAGCCACAGGCTTGTTCCTAGACGCAATTCAAAAGTGAACTCAGGGTGCTGTGTTATCAGTTCCGCCAACTCATTGCGGTCAATGTGAGATAGCGAAACGTGGAGAGGTAGTTCGAGAGCTTCAGCCAGTTCGCGGTATGTCAAGAGCCACGAGTGGACCTCAAGTTGGCGACCTGTTGCAGTGTGACTTGTCTCAGTGGCACTGACATCTAGAACAGCGGTGTGCCGAATTGATGAATCCGAAATCGGTAGATGGAGGGCTAAACCGTGAATGGTCACGTCGCTGGGAATCGCTCGCATCACATGGATGATTTCATGTGTGGCTAAACCAAAGCGATGCAGAGATGTCAATGCATCGAGCATCACATTCTGGATACCTGCACTCCTAGCTGCGACTAAATCGTCCGATGCAATGGTGGCGATAATGCGATGTGCATGAACTCCAGTAGCCTGTTGCCATTTAGTGATGGCTCGAGGGTCAGTTGCACTGAATGGTTCTAAGACATGAACTTCACCGTTGAATTGCGAAAGTGCTTGCTCCAATTCCCAGACGGTTCCTACGGCTATGCGCCCAAGGCCAAGCAGTGCGGATTCCTGCGCCAAAATCTGACGTCCAAAACCGTACCCGTTACCTTTGATAACTGGAGTGAGTTGGGCCCCAAGGCCGTGAATGTGATCTCTGACAGATTCAAGATGGGTTCGGAATGCAACGGCATTGACATTAAGCGAAAAGGTCACGAGTACTCACCGCCGAGCCATATAAAAGTTGAACGCTTTGGCCCAGAGCGGAGAAATGACGTAATTCCATTCACCAACATATTCTTGAGCATATCCGCCCGTGCCAAGTTTGAATTGAATTAGTCCGAAGAGATGATTCTGCGCGTCTAGGGTGTCTGATATTCCGCGCATGTCATAGACGTGAGCGCCGACATCGAGTACGTCTTTCATCATGGTCCACTGAATGGCATTACTTGGTCGCAGGTCACGCGCTGCAGTTGTAGAGGCTCCATAGGAGTACCACGCATGCTGTCCGACCCGAGTCATAGTCGTTGCAGCAATAGCGCCTTGATGATCTTCGTGCTCAGCGATGTAGACGGTAATCCGGGTGGAATCCTCTGTACTCATCGCATCCCACATACTTTCGAAGTAACTCAAAGGGCGAGGTGTGAAGTGATCCCGAATAGCTGTTTCGACGTAACAGGCATGGAAAATCGGCAGGTCTGCTCGCGTACCTTGGCGCACTGTCACACCTTGCTTTTCTGCCTTACGAATGTTGCGACGCCAGAGTTGATTGAAACCTTCAAACAGATCTTCCGGTGACTTGCCGTCAAGGGCAACCTGAAAAACGTAACGAGGTTGATAGTCCCCAAAGCCTGAATCAGCTGCAGGTGGCTGTTGCCATTTGCTGGCACGCAGTTGTTTGATCAAATCATCGCCAGCATGGTTAGTGTGCGTAGCAGGGACTCGACTGATTGATGTTGCCATCTCTTGGGCAATGGCATTCTTAAGGTCCTCAGCATCCCAACGCTTTGTCCATACATGTGGACCCATCTTGATCTGGAACACCCCAATGGACTTCGCATAATCAGTTAGTGCTTCGAGTGAGGCTTCAACTAATGCGCTATTAGACCAATCAAGGTCTGGACCCTCAGGCAGATAAGCCAAGTAGCGCTCAACTTTGGGCACCTTACGCAGCAACATGAGCCCTGCGCCAACTAGGTCATCACCATCAAACCAACCTAATGATTCGTGACGCCATTCGCGTTTGACCTTTCCCCAGGCCGGCGTCTGCAGAAATGACACCGCTGGTCGCGTAGCAATGTACGCCAGATGCGCACTAGCTGTTATGGGTCGGACCTGCACTGAATAAACCTACCGCTGCCGGTATCTAAGCGAGTGCTTCTCGAAGCATCGCAATGTCAGCGGCGACACCATCTCGCGGCGTCTCCAGAATGACTGGTGCGTTCGCCGTGGTCAGACAGCGATAAATATCTTCAAGCTCAATCGTGCCGTTGCCAAGATTGGCATGCCGGTCTGCACCAGAATCAAAAGCATCACGACTGTCATTGCAATGTATAAGGTCAATGCGACCTGTGATACCCAAGATGGTGTTAGCCAAGTCAGACAACGCGATACCACCAGCATGTGCATGGCACGTGTCTAGGCAGAAACCTGCACCAGAATCACCAACAGCATCCCACAGCCGAGCGATGGCATCTAAACGTCGAGCCATGGCATGTTGACCACCTGCCGTGTTCTCAATGAAAACAGGCACCTTCATGTCGAGCTGATCTAACGCCTTTACCCAGTTGGCTACGCCAACACTTGGGTCGTCATCCTCGGTCACATGGCCGCCATGGACAACAAGCGCCTTGGCGCCAATGCTGGCAGCAGCGTCAACATCGGCTTGAAGCATTTTGCGGCTGGGAATGCGGACCTTGTTGTTACTCGTAGCCACGTTGATGACGTAGCGAGCGTGCACATACATGTCGATTCCAGCGGCATTTGCTTGCTTTTTCAGGCCATCCGCACCATCTGGATGTGGAATGACTGGTGCTTTCCAACTCTGTGGAGCGCCCAGAAACAGCTGAATGTGGTCAATTCCCAGCAATTGTGCCTGTTCAATGGGGTTTTCGTCGCCCACATGTGAGCCCAGTCGCAAATTTGCCATATCTGTAGGTTACCGCTCCTCGGTCTACCTGGTTTTCTCCTGCGGAATTTGTGCCCTAGAATTGGAAACCTTGATCCCTCCTGCCACGGAAAGACCGTGGCCGATTAGTCCATAGGAGGTGGGTATCAGTATGCGCCACTACGAAGTAGTAGTAATCCTCGATCCCGAGCTCGAAGAGCGAACGGTTGCTCCGTCCCTTGATACGTTCCTAAACGTAGTCAAGAACGATGGTGGAACAGTTGGCAAAGTCGATATCTGGGGTCGCCGCCGTCTAGCTTATGAAATTGATAAAAAGGGTGATGGCATTTATGCACTCTTGGACATCAATTGCTCAGCAGCAGCAGTAGCCGAACTTGACCGTCAGCTTGGTCTGAATGAGTCAGTGCTCCGCACTAAAGTCATGCGTCTCGACAATAAGTAGGAGTTGTAATGGCACAAGGTGATGTTGTTGTCACAGTAGTAGGAAACCTCACAGGTGATCCTGAACTACGTTTTACCCCAAATGGGCTCGCAGTTGCGTCTTTCACAGTTGCTTCGACAACTCGTGTACTTGACCGCAATTCAAATGACTGGAAAGACGGAGACACTCTGTTCCTTCGTTGCAGCATTTGGCGTCAATACGCCGAGAACGTGGCCGAGTCTCTCACTAAGGGAACTCGCGTCATTGTTACCGGTCGTTTGAAGCAGCGTTCATACGAAACCAAAGAAGGCGAAAAGCGAACAGTTGTTGAGATGGAAGTCGACGATGTCGGTCCAGCTCTCAAGAACGCTACCGCCAAGGTTTCTCGTGTAGCTCGTGCGGAAGGTAACGGTAATGGCTTCTCCGGCGGAGGCGCTTCTGCACCTGCCGATGATCCTTGGGCCGCACCTGCTATCCCCGGCGACGAACCTCCGTTCTAAGCCAACCTCAATTATTCGAATTAACTACCATTCCGGTTAACACCGGGCTCGTTAAGGAGCACCACAATGGCTAAGCCACCAGTAAAGAAATTCAAGAAGAAGGTATGCGGCTTCTGCCGTGAAGACGTACCTGCGATCGATTACAAGGACATCGCTACCCTGCGTAAGTTCATTTCTGATCGTGGAAAGATCCGTGCCCGTCGTGTCACAGGTAACTGCACTCAGCACCAACGTGACATCGCTAACGCTGTAAAGAATGCTCGCGAAATTGCGCTGCTTCCTTACACATCGACTGCCCGATAAGGAGACTGACAATGAAGCTCATTTTGACTCAGGAAGTCACCGGTTTGGGTGGCGCAGGAGACGTTGTTGAGGTTAAGGATGGTTACGGTCGTAACTACCTAGTCCCACAAGGTCTTGCAACATCATGGACTCGCGGTGGCGAGAAGCAGGTAACGCAGATCAAGCGTGCCCGTTCCAAGCGCGAAGTTCGTGACCGCGAACATGCATTGGAAATCAAGGCAACTCTTGAATCAGCACCGATTGTTATCTCTGCTCGCGCAGGTTCAGAAGGTCGCCTATTCGGCTCAATCACTGTCACTGACATTGCTGAAGCAATTCGCGTCGTCGATGTTGATAAGCGCAAGATTGTTCTATCAGCCCCAATCAAGGTTGCTGGCAAGCACACTGTAGCTGTTCGTTTGCTATCAGATGTTGTAGCTGAAGTCACCCTAGATGTACGTGGCAAGAAGAACTAAACGAATTACCTAAATGAGGTCCACGTGCACTGCGCGTGGACCTCATTTCTTTATGTGTGCGAGAATCAACTATGGCTACTTTGATGACATTGCACACAAACCACGGCGACATTCGAATCAACATCTTTGATAATCACGCCCCAAAAACTGCCCGAACAATCCTGG
>Ga0214921_10009148_pt1 | contig 12615 bp, 9 predicted proteins | sample LL1505_MetaG_FD_177992 | JGI IMG/M metagenome (GOLD analysis project Ga0214921, IMG submission 177992) | Freshwater microbial communities from Lake Lanier, Atlanta, Georgia, United States - LL-1505 | ecosystem: Environmental > Aquatic > Freshwater > Lake | place: USA: Georgia | collected 2015-05-28 | reverse complement strand
GCCGCCGCCGTTCCACCCCGGTGATCACCTCGACCCGCGGGGCATTGTTCCTAGTCATATCCATAGTCTTATTCCCAGTCGTTAATGCTCAACTAGGATGTCCGGTTCTTAAGGGGTGCACTACACTGATCACCCAGCTCGAAGCTCGTTAGCGGATGCATGCGAATGGTGCGAGCCCTCCCGCCAAGCAAGTTCACACCAGACCGACGGAGTTTTCTGGCGCTAGAACCCGTGAGTAAAAAATGAAGTTTTTGTTCTTCGATCAAGATTTGAACTTCATCCAGGAGACCCGGTAACTTTTGAATCTCATCGATAACCACAACTCCGCGATAGTGTTTTAACTCTTCGCGGATGCATGAAGGATTCTGGTTCAATCGAAGGAATGTACCGAAATCGAGGAGGTTATAATTCCGGCAGTCGGGCAAGGTTGAGCGTATGAGAGAGGTCTTCCCGGTTTGCCGCGGGCCGAGCAGGAAGTGTGATTTCTTGGACAAAAGGTCCGGCAGGTTGAGAAATCTCTTTATAAGCATCCGTTTTCCTTCGACTAATTTATGCCGCCGGGAGACCCGGCAATTTCTCTCATAATATGCCGGGATCGGCGGCGCAAGCTGGATGGTTTAGGGCATCTTTAGGTCCTGCAAAACTTGGCAAAAGGCAGGATCTCGGCGCGAGACTCTGGATACTTTCGCTCCATGGTGCCCCGGTGCACCTGGTAGAATTTTGGAATTGTTGTGCGAGCAGGATTTGTCCTTGTAGTGCACCCCTTAAGAACCGGATCGCAGGGGGCTACTTCACTCAGGCCAGGACAATCACGGGATCGTCATTGGACCCGATTCTCCGGAATCCGATGATGGATCCGGTCACTGGCGCGCATGCCCCGCGCCGCAGGTCTAAAAAATATTCCCCCGGTGCAGTTCATCCAGAAATTGTTCTACGGGCAATACTTCGATCCCGTCGACAAGCAACCGGTCACGTCCCTGATAAACGACCAAGGCCCGACTAATTTTTTGCGGAGCCTCTTGGGTTAAAATCTTCAGACCATGAAGCCAATCTGTTTTGAAATTTTTCCCCGACTTGACCTCGATTGCAATCAATTGCTGCGACGCTGATAATGTCTTCGGCTTGGACTGAACCAGGAAATCCACATCAAAACTTCCGCTGACTGCATAATGAAAAATTGATCGGGATTTAAAGGACAAGGCGTTGTAGGCACGCAGCTCGTGATAGATGAGCCCCTCGAAGGCAAACCCCTTCCATGCCCGGTCAACCTCATGCATGACCAATCCGGCCGCTGCACGCGCCAAGCCTGAATCAAACATGAAAAATTTGGGATGGACCGTTTCTTTGGTGCGCAAGTCCAGCTTTATTGCTGGAACACGGCTGGCCAACAGTGTTTCTTCAAGAATCATGAAGTAACGTTCGACCGTGGTTCGTTTGTTGCCAGATTCCCTGGCAAGATTTTCGATGTTGAGGATTTGACCATTGTACAAACCTGCGACCTGCAAGACTTTGATGAACGGGTCCAGATTGCGGACCAGAGCCTCGGCCATGATTTCTTCTTTGATGTACGTATCAACGTAGGTGGACAGAGTGCGCTGCTTAAATGCGGGGTCACTGACCACGAGCGGCAAAGATCCCCATTCACAAGCATCATCAATGCACCAATGATCTTTGTATTCTTGATAGGTAAAGGGAAACATGAACATTTGTAAAGCACGGCCGGCCAGCAAATTGGCGCCGGATCGACGCAACTTGCGGGCACTGGACCCAGAAAGAGCAAAGTGAATTCCTCGTGACTCGTACAGCCGATGCACTTCATTCAGCAGAGCTGGAATACGCTGAATTTCGTCGATGATGACCCAGGCGCCGTCGGGAAGTGGGGCCACCAAATTGTTGAGGTGAGAGGGGTTCTGACTCAATTCCAGGTATCGCGTTGAATCGAGCAGGTCGATTGTCAGTGCAGATGGAAGAATCTGCTTAAGCCAGGTGGATTTTCCGGTCCCGCGCGGCCCTAAAAGCAAAAAGCTCTTTTCTGGTGCTGGATATAATCTATTGATTTCCATAGGTTACTCCTATATTGGAAATTATACCACGGAGTGGTGGAATTAGTAGCTAATTCCACCAGTCCCCGCGGTGATCAGGTCTCGTTGATTTGTAAACGCTCCACGATCTGCATCTTGTCCTGAGTTCCCTCGTTGGTCATGATCCGCCCTTCACTTACTGAAGGGCGGATTTTTTTATGACGAACGAATCTCTGAATCGCCGGTCGACTTGGCAGGGTCATCTCGACGATCAATTATCCAGCGGATTATCTCAGCGTGACTTTTGCGCTTCGCGCGGCCTCAGCCTGGCCTCGTTTGGATATTGGAAAAGAAGATTGTCCAAGTTGGATTCGCTGTCAGCGTGCGGCCCTTTGTTTGTCCCTTTTCGTCCCGAAACACCGCGCCTTGATTCGGTACGTTTATCACACCCTAGCGGCCTGACGATCGAAATTCCATTTGGCTCTGACGTACGATGGATCCGGTGCCTTCTAGAAGAGATCATGAATCCGTGAGGGCGATCGGCGCTTTTTCACAAATACTGCTTTGCCGCCTGCCGGTCGATGGTCGAAAGCAAATCAATACCCTCGCCGCACTGGTCGAAGCGGAGCTTGGTCAAAGTCCTTTTGATGGGAGCCTTTTTGTTTTCATCACCCGTCGGCGCGATACGATCAAATTTCTCTACTACGACAGAACAGGATTTGCCATGTGGGTAAAGCGGCTCGAAAAAGACGTGTTTTATTGGTTTAAATCCCAGAATGCCGGTACGGCACCCGTGACTGCGAGTCAGATCGAGATGCTTCTTTGTGGGTACGACATATTCAGCGCGAAGCCACACGAAGAAGTGCGATTTCGTCGTACAATTTAGTTTGTTTGCCGTGCTCTGTTTTGTACACTGGCGTCATGTCGATCACTCCTGAAAGCTTGCCACATGACGTCGTCGCCCTGCGGGCGATGATTCTTCGTATTGAGCTGGAAAAATCCGCTCTACGCAGCGCAAACCTATCTCTTCGTAGCAAGACGCAAGAACTCGAGACAGAGAACGCACGCCTTCATCAAGAATTGAAATATTTCCTCAGCCAAAAGTACGGGCGCAAAGCGGACGTCGTCCACCCGGGACAGGGTCGGCTGTTTGACGAAGCGGAAAAATCGGCTGATGGTGCGTCATCTGAAATAGCGGAAGACGTCCTCACGGTGCCACTGCACATCAAAAGCCGTGGAAAGCGCCGTCCCCTTTCTCCTTTGCTGGAGCGTCAGGTAATCCTCCACGACCTTAGCGACAATGAAAAGCATTGCAGCAACCCCGACTGCAAAGGGTGCGCCCTGAAAGAAATCGGTTACACCAAGTCCGAGCAACTCGACATCATCCCGATGAAGATGATTGTCCTTGAGCATCAGCGGAAGAAATACGCCTGTCCGTCATGTGAATCGAATGTGGTGACGGCGGCGATGCCGCAGCAGCCAATTCCAAAGAGTATCGCAAGCCCTGGGCTCTTGGCGCATACGGTCGTCTCGAAATACGGAGATGCACTTCCTCTTTACCGGCAAGAAGCCATTTTGGGTCGACTTGGAATTGACTTGCCGAGGTCGACCACATCGCGCTGGATGATCGAAGTCGGAAAATTGGTCGAGCCGCTGATCAACAAGATTTCCCAGAAAATTCTTGAAGGCCCTGTGATTCACAGCGATGAGACTCCGATTCAAGTTTTGAATGAATCAGGAAAATCCGTCGGATCAAAATCTTATATGTGGGTCATGGCTCGCGGCAGTCCAGGTACAAAAGCCGTCATCTTCCAGTATCATTCGAGCCGGTCGCAGATTGTGCCAAAGAGCTTGTTTGCGGATTACCGCGGCTATCTGCAAGCAGATGGATACAGTGGGTACGACCCCATCACAAAAGATGAGTCTCCAATCCGTCGTATCGGCTGCTGGGCACATGTGCGCCGTAAATTTGTCGACGCGCTCAAAAGCGCACCGCGTGGTGGCGAGGGCACAGTGGCAAACGGGGCTGTGCGCTTGATCAAGGAACTTTACGAGATCGAGCGTGAAGTAAAAGACATGGACTCTGACGGACGCTACCGCGTCCGTCAGGATCGTGCCCTGCCAAAGCTTTTGGAAATCCGGGTTTGGCTGGACAAGCGACTTTCAGAAGTCCTGCCAAAGTCGATGACTGGCAAAGCGCTTTCCTACATGGACAACGAGTGGGAATATCTTTCTCGCTACGTCGAAAGTGGAGAACTTTCCATCGACAATAATCTTGCCGAGCGCGCGATTCGACCTTTTGCGATTGGTCGCAAAAATTGGATGTTTTCTGATACGACGCACGGCGCCAAAGCGAGTGCTGCGCTTTATTCCCTGATGGAGACGGCAAAAGCCAACGATGTGGAGCCGTACGCATATTTGAAACATGTCTTCACAGAAATTCCGAAAGCTGGAAGCGATGAAGTCATCGCGGCACTTTTGCCGTGGGAATACAAGCGCAACATCCTCCGGCAATAATCGATTCAAAAAAGAGCAGATAATTGAAGGGAATGGCCGACATTTCATGCCGACCATTTTCGTCGTGATTCAAAGTGATTTCAGAATCAAGATCGCAAGAGGTTTTTTGAACGTGCGCCGTGCAGGATTTGCCTCGCCGAGGTCAACATGCAGATCGTAGAGCGCTTACGATTGAACGCCTCGCGCGACTTGGTAAGTGTGCAAAAAAGGCGGCTCCGCCCCATGATTGCGGGGCAGGGCTGATTCATTTGCTTTCCTGATAACTGGCCAGCTGGACAACAATTTTTGCCTGCCGGTATACTTTAAGTAACTTCCGAAAAAGCGTTCTATTTTCACCACCGGACTTGGGGGTCCCATGCGTTCTGCATCGAAGCTCCACAAAGTTAGTCGTATCGGGTTGTCGGCATTTTTTGCCGCGTTCACTGCCGGCCTCGTCGCGGGCGCGAGCATCGCGGTCGCGGCTCCGGCAAAAAAGAGCGCGCACTTCAACCTGGATCGCGAGCATGTCCCTGGTCAGTTGATTGTGAAGTTCAAGCGCGGAGCCGAGGCGCAGAAGTCGGCCATGGGCACCCTCGCGCAATACGGCGCGTTCAGCGCGATCCCGTTCTCGCGGACTGGCGCGATGAAGGTCACGTTCCCGATGAATGAATCCGTAACGGACCTCGAGGCTGTCGCCAAGCAAATCGCGTCGCGTCCTGACGTTGCCTACGTCGAAGCCAACACGATCATCCGTTTGGACGCCAAGTTCCCGAATGATCCGGACTTCAATCAGCTTTACGGCATGCACAACGATGGCTCGACGGGTGGCAAGGCCGGCGCGGACATCAATGCTCCCGAGGCGTGGGAAGTTTCCACCGGATCGAAGAATGTACTGGTCGGCGTGATCGATACCGGTATCGATTACACGCATCCTGACATTACTCCCAACTACTGGACAAATCGTGGCGAGACGGGACTCGATGCCGAAGGTCGTGACAAGCAGACGAACGGCATCGATGATGATGGCAATGGATTTGTCGACGACTTTCGCGGCTGGGACTTCGTCAACAACGACAACGATCCCATGGATGACAACAGCCACGGCACGCACTGCGCCGGCACGATTGGCGGTAAGGGCAATGACGGTGTCGGCGTCGTTGGCGTCAACTGGGACGTCAGCCTGGTCGGCATCAAGTTCCTGTCCGGTGGCGGATCGGGGACCCTTGAAGATGCGGTCAAGGCGATAGAGTACGGAACGAAGCTGGGTGTGACCCTCACCAGCAACAGCTGGGGCGGTGGCGGATTCTCGGATACGATGGCGGCAGCCATCGCGGAAGCAGAGCAGAAGAACATCCTGTTCGTCGCTGCTGCCGGCAACAGCTCGGATGACAACGACGTCGATCCGCACTATCCGTCCTCGTACCAAAACGACAACGTGATCGCCGTCGCCGCGACGGATCACAATGACGGCATGGCCTACTTCTCATGCTTCGGCGCGAACTCCGTCGACATCGGCGCTCCCGGGGTTGATATCCTGAGCTCGATCCCTGAGAACCATGGTTATACGAAGTACAGCGGCACCTCGATGGCCACCCCGCACGTTGCTGGAGCGGCAGCCCTGGTCAAAGCAGCGTTCCCGGATCTGGGCGCGAACCAGATCAAGGCCCGGTTGTTGAATGGCGCGGACCAGATTGATTCACTCAAGGGCAAGACGACGACAGGCGGACGCTTGAATCTTGAGAACGCCCTCGAAGTTGACAGTATCGCCCCGGGCGTTGTCGCCGGGATCCGCGCGAAGGCAACAACTCGCGACTCCGTGACTTTCAGTTTCAACTTGTCTGGTGACGACGGCGATAACGGTCTTGCCAAGTCATACGAAGTTCGCGTGTCCCAGACCCCGATCGTGACGCCGGATGACTGGGCTTCTGCAAGCAAGGCCGCTGCTCGCATCACGGTCGATGCGGACACCCGCGAAGGTACCGTACAGATCAACGGTTTGGCGTTGAACAGTTCTGGTTACCTGGCGATCCGCGCGATGGACAATGTCGGCAATGTGAGCGCCGTGTCCGCGTCGGTCCCGTATACGGTGAAGCAAGTCCAGGTCGTCGCGCGCAACACGGCGAGCTCTCTGGACGACGTGACTTTCGATGGCACGTGGGGTCTCGAGGACGCTCCGACGGCGGAAGATCCGGACAACAAGGTGTTCTCGGACAGCCCGGGCTCTGATTATCGCGAAAACGCCAACACCAGCCTGACGTTGCCGGTTTGGACGATTTCGAACCTGGATTCCTCTCTTGTGGTCCGCATGCGTTATAACCTCGAGAACCGTTATGACAATGGTTATATCGAGATTTCGACTGACGGACGCGAGTGGTCGCGTCTTGATTCTGTGTCTGGCATGAGCGAATGGACGACGAAGCAATACGACCTGTCCAGTATCCTCGGTGACAACAAGTCGTTCCAGATCCGCTTCCGCCTGTCGTCGGACTCCTCCATCAGCCGCGATGGCTGGTTCATCGACGACGTGATGGTGGTCAGCGCTGTTGATTGATGCCCCTTCAGTCTGAGGGCGCAGCCCGAAGAATCCTTTCTTGAAGAGAGGATTCTTCGGCCCTTCGGGCCTCAGAATGACGAGTTGTTTCGCGTCAGAATGACGAGTTGTTTCGCGTCAGAATGACGAGTCGCTTGGCGTCAGAATGACGAATGAGCGTGAGATGACGTCAGTGCTTGTCCCAGCACGCCTCGACTTCGATCTTTGTGAAATACTTCGCCTTGCAAACAGCGCAGACGTATTTCGCGCCATCGCGGAAGAATTTCTTGTTCGGGTCCTTCGGCGTTCCTGGTTTTTGTTCTGACGGCTTACCCTCTGTTCCGTGAGCCATGGTCGATCCTCCCTCCTGGCGGTGTCCTGACAAACCCCGTTTGCCAATGGCCACGGCTGACGCGTGCTTCAGCACGGCATTCAGCAGAGGCTTCATGGCCCTCTGGTTGATGAGCACGTTCCGTACCTGAAACGGCATGAGAACCGTCTTTGACATTTCGTGCAACGCAACAGGGCTGACGGTCCGCGCGTCGATGGTGTAACCGGCCGGTTTCGTCGAGAATCGTTTCTCGCGCGGTGCCGCGGGTTCCTCTGCGGTCGCGGCTTCACGGTCGGCTCTTGCGACGAGGTCCTCGGAACACTGCGCGGCACAGTTCGCCGCATCGGTGAATTCGGCGTACTCGCGTTTACAGAACCTGCAGCGGTGCAGGGTGAATTGGCCCTTGCGGATAGCGACGGTCGGCTGGGCTTGGAGTTGTGCGCTCCAGCATGCCTCGACGCACACGGAGGCGGCACTCCACGTTGGATGGACCGTCCGGCAAATGCCACAAAAGAATCCGCCAGCCACCGGCACCACCCGTTTGATCACGGTGAATGCCGCCGCAGCGTCCGTCATGCCCTGACGCGATTTAGACCATCCTGACAATGTCGTAAGCTCCCATTCTCGCTGTCGAAAGTATCGGAAAAAAGAACCGGAGCCTAAGAGGTTAGTCTTAAGGCTCCGGATTTACTTGGTTTTTGGTCGGGAGAGGATCCTTCGCTCCGCTCAGGGTCAGGATGACGCGCAACGTCATCCTGACGCTGCGCGTCAGTTTTCAATGAATGTCACGTCCGGGATCGAATCGCCTTGCAGCAACCGTACGGTGAAGATGCTCCGGGCGGCCGGGACAGTCTTCGTCTGCTTGCGCTTCGACCAGCTGATGCTGTTGCTAACGCGATCGTTGATCCAGCCGGACCATTTTTCCTGGAAGTATTCCGTCACGGTGAACTCGCGGGTACCGTGATTTTCCAGGTTTTGGATGGTGACGGACCCGAGCTTTGATTTGGCTGTGATCGTCAAAGAACCGTCGTCGTCGCTCTTCACGGTGAATGGGTCGCTGTCTTTTTCGTTGTTTGTCATTTCATAGAGGTTGCGCAGGGTAAACGGGCGTCCGACGCGGCTGAAGTTGAGGCGTAGCATGGTCGAGTCGATGAAGTCTGCGGATTCCTCACGGACCAGGCTTTCACTGACATTGTGGTCTACCCGGCCCCATACATAGAAGGCCCGGTTGAAGATGTTCCACGCGGAATCGTAAACGTACGCGCGGGGACCCGTCATCTCGTTCGGGGTATACTCATAGATCTTCCTGCCCCACTCGACGAGTTGCGGGAAATCAAGGCTGACACCGTCGCGCTGCGAGATCTCGAGGAGCGCAGACTTGGAAAGGTAGCTGGCTTCACGCGGCTGGGTGACTGGCGCGAACAGTTTGCGACCAGCGACCATCAACTTGAGGGTTTTTCCAGTGTCCAGGTTTGGTGTCAGGGAGCGTGCGGCCTCGTTGGAGTCGACCTCGACCGTTGACTCGTCACTGGCGCCGACGCGCGCGGTGATCATCCGCGAACGCGTCGCGGCAGTTTCCGAAACCAGTTTCCCCATCATGCGGTACTGGACTTTCGTGTTCGTCTGGTTTCGCAGGTACTGCAGAACAGCGGATGCCTTGAAGGCGATTGGTGAGAGGCGCAGGCCCTTGCTGCGACTTGCGGATCTTGCTTCGCCCTGCGCGTCACCGGCATCGCCGACGAAGTAACGCGGGGAGATGTTTCGGATCAGGCGGTCACGGATGCTGCGGGCGGCGTCGGACTCTCGATGGCCCGGGTCGTTCTGCTCCCCGGCACTTTCTCTTCTTTTCTCGGCTTCACGCTCGAGGCGATCAAGGCGTTCACGGCGCAACTGGCGGTCCACTTGTTCCTGCAACGACTGTCCGTCTTCCGTCCGGTCTTTTTGTTCTTCCCAGTCGTCCCGTGTTGAACCCGTCGCGCTTGATTCCCTTGCCATGAGGCTCTCCGGGCTGACTTTCTCGACCATCATCTTGATGATCGACTCGGCTGCGGAGGAAAGTTTGTCGGAATCTGATTCGATGTACCCCTCTGCGCTCGCCGTCTGGAGCGCGTCGGCGAGTTTCGTCTTGAGGTCCGCCTCGAGGACAACCGCGGTTGCCACCGGGCCGTTGTAGGCAAGTTCGGACTCCAGTGCCTTGGCGACGTTCGCGCCGTTGAATACCATCGAACCAAATTCGCGGGTTTCACGGGCCTCGAACTTGAAGGCCGTTTGGAGCTGGATTCCGAGACCGCGGCTGACTTTGGTCAGGAGGCGATCCGCGTCTTCCTTGCTGAGTTCAATTGAGCCGCTCATGGTCTCACCAAGCCATGTTGTGATGTTGGTGTCAGGCGGTGACATCAGCATTGGCTTGCCTATCCCGTCGATGCGGACTTCGATGTTGGTGATCGGCAGTGGCGAAAGCGACCAGACTTTATTTTCAGGCTGCTTCAGTTCTTCGTAATGCTTGTTGATGTTGCCGCGCAGTTTTTCAAAGTTGCAGGTGTTGGCGTAACGTTCAGCATCGGGGAGGCCTGCCTTTGTTTCGCGCGATTCGGTACCGCGCTGGAAGTTCAGGGCGAAGTCGAACGCGATATTGCCGTTGGCAAGTGGCAGCATTTTGATCGCCACCTTGTCTTCGCGGTCTCTTGCTATGTTGACTTTCGGGATGACGAAGTAGGTACCGCGGAAACGCTGGGTGCCTTGAAGGATATGGTAGTTGCAGTCGATGTTGACGTCGGTTGGTACGGGGTCGAACGAGACGCCGTCTGCGGCGAGGCGGGCTCCGCTATCGCGGTCTCCCAGGTGGCTTCCACAGCCGCCGAGGCTTGCGGTAATTGCGATTGCTGTCACAGTAAGCAGGTTACTCTTGAAGCGGCGCATGCTGACTCCGTTTGATACGGGTTTATTTACAAGCGCCGGAAAAATATCAGTTTTTATTAAAAAGTAAAGATAATTATAATTATAATAGACTTAAATGTAAAATAATGAAATTAATGGGTTTTTATAGAATGGGCCACCGGATCGGATTGGTCCGGATCGGGGAGGGACGGTCACAACGACGGAACCGTCCTTCAGCCCCCTAGTCAAGGATCCCCGAGCGAAGTAGCCCCGAATCAAGTTGTCACCACATCCAAGGATCCGGCGCCTTCTGACACTCCGCCAGCCGTGATGATCGAGCTGGAGCATTCCCCGCCGGAACACGAGCCGCCGTTGCAGGAGTTGGCCCCAAACTTGCCGCCGGGACAACCAGATGAAGATAGTGAGTTGTAAAGCGTGCCCAACTTGCCGTTGCCGTAGCGGGACAATTCGTTCCGAGTCAAAAGCCCCTGGTTGTACGCCTGCGTGCCCGGATACCTGTTGCCAGGATACCTGTTGTTGCCAAATTGATTGTTGAACTGGTTGCCCATGCCGCCCAAAATTCCAGGACCGCCCAGGCCACCTGAGCCGCCAGGAAGCCCAAGCTGGCTGAGCAAAGGCATCACCATGGCAAAAATGCTCATCAAGTCGAGTCCGCCGGCCTTAGCGGTCAGCTCACTCGGGACCAAGGATTTTCCAGTCGATCCTGGCGTAGTCGCCAAGCCAAACCGGTCGTTCGTGGTGGGCGCGCTTGAGGCGATGCCCGAGAGCTCCGCGGAAATCGCGAGGAGAGCCATGTTGACTTGCTTGTGGGCCTCCAGCGATTTCGGGAATTCCCGGCGTGCGACTTCCAAGGAGTCCGCGTTACAGTTCATTGACTGGAACGCGTGAGCGAAAAAGTAGTCGCGGACCTGCGCGCGGCGCCGTTCTTTTTCTGCCGAGGAGGGCACGGCAGAATCACCCGCCTTGCGCATGGTAAGCGCGTCCATCAACCTGGATTCGCCATTGAACGACCTCAGCTCCGCGTCGGCGTTTGTACCCAGAATCGGGCTCAAGTTGTTCAAGTTGTATTTGCTGGATGCCAGCATGTCCTTCAGGAACGCGTCAGTGAGCTGTTCCTTGTAGCTGATGAATTCCATGCTCTCAGTTTTGTTTACGCTGAAGCTGGCCCCCTGACGTTTCGAGATGCCGAGACGGGAGTAGAATTGGGCATAAAGGTACCCGAAGATTTGGGGGCCGAAGTATCGGATCCGTTCTGGTGATGCCGCGTGCACGATCGTGAAGATGCTGGACTTCTGTCCGGTCGGATCGTCGACGAACAGAAAGCATCCGTGCACCGTATCACCAGTATTGTTGCCGGCGGCTGTGCGTTGACGCGCGGCACGGCAAAAGTCGGCGACGCGCTCCTCGTCGGTAATGAGAACCTGGCCACCGAGCTTCAGGAAGAGCTCCTGCATCGAAGGGTCGATCGCGGTGAAGTAGTCAGTGACGGCCTGCCGTAACGGTGCCTTTGTCCCTTCACTTTCGCCAGCCAGGCTTGAACTGGCATCGAAGATGATTTTGTCTGGGGTAATGCGGGCCTGATTGTTGCCGCCGCACTGGTATAGATTCGTGATTCCGCCAGAGGCGATCGCATCCAGTGTCTTGACGGAAGAGTCCTGCCCGCTCTTGCAGGCCGCGGTGCCCGCGAGGAGTCCTGCGAAGATCATCATTCGAGTCAACTGAATGCGCGGACTGGGTCCGTGAACCCGGGACGATTCGCCTCGCATGTCAAACCTCCAAATAAGCTCTCATACTTCGGAAGCTCGCCGCGAAAACTGAAGCCCATTCAACAACTTGCCTGAAAACATCATGAATACGGGTGTTTGTCCGGGGGGTGCTTGATTTTTTCACATGCGTGCCGAAACGAGTCCCGGTGGTTGCAGTCAAACGATCCGGGAGATTTCCATGAATCCGTTATTCCGTTGGCGGCTGACGGCATCTCTTTCTGCCACGACGGTCCTTACGTCCCTGGGTGTGGCCACGGTCGTATCCTCCTGCCGCACAACCAATTTCTCGGCGGAGGGATCTTATCGCCCCGCTGCCGACGCGCTGCCCACGCCCTCGCCGTGGCCGACCCAGGAACCAACGATTTCGCCGACTCCGGTGCCAACTGGCACCCCCCAGTCGACATTTTTGCCGACTCCCGCACCCACGCCGCATACATGCGTCCCCAACCTTCCACCGGTTCATATTGTTATTGCTGTGGACAAGAGCGGATCGATGTCCAACGAGCTGCGCGGCGTGCGCGAGGGTCTCTCTTACTTCACCCAGCAACTCCAGTCGAAAATCGTCCCCGGTTT
>Ga0214921_10009147_pt1 | contig 12615 bp, 11 predicted proteins | sample LL1505_MetaG_FD_177992 | JGI IMG/M metagenome (GOLD analysis project Ga0214921, IMG submission 177992) | Freshwater microbial communities from Lake Lanier, Atlanta, Georgia, United States - LL-1505 | ecosystem: Environmental > Aquatic > Freshwater > Lake | place: USA: Georgia | collected... | reverse complement strand
GAGTGGCCAAGAGCACGGGTAAGACTTCTCTCGAACTTGAGGCCAACACCGACTTCAAGCTCGGACCCGCTGCCACCATCGAGAAAATTACCCTCACATACTTTGTGGATTCTGCAACTGCGGTTGCTTCACTGTCGGCCGGAAAGATTGATGCCACAGCTACGATCGACTCCGGTTTGGTGACGCTTTCCGACATCGTCGGTTTAGTCGGTCAGATTAAGGGTCAGGATGTTACCCCAGCAATCAGGGCCGGGTCTACTGCGGAACAAGTCGTATTCAACTTTCAGCCGCAAAGCAGGTTCTCGACCGAACGCAATGGGGGAGATGCGGCAAAAGCGCTAACACTTAGAAAAGCGTTCATGAACATAATTCCGCGCAACCGAATTGTTTCGGGGCTATCAGGCGCATACAGGGTTTCGCTCGTAAACTCCCTGGTTTTTCAATCGAGCAACAATTACTACCAAACATCCGCACAAGACAACGGGCTGAACGAATATCTCTTTCAAGATGTTGAGAAGGCATCGGAGCTATTTGATTCGACCGGTCTGAGTCGCCCCATGAAAGTTCGCGTGGCATATGACCAGAACAATCCGAGGTCGCAAGCCGAGTGGATTTTGCTGCGAGAGCGTGCAGAATCGGCGGGCTTCAATCTAAAAGCTGTGGACGCAGCCGATTTCCAGGCCGCTCTCGATTCAGGAAACTTCGAAATCTACATCGGGGCTCGTCCGGTCGTGTCAATCCCTGGCCAAAACGTTTTCTCACTCACCTCGGATTCGTTTGTTGGTTACAAAAATGAGAAGGTGCAGAAGGCTCTCACCGCCTACGCTGGCGCTGGAGACGAGCAAGCACGGGGCGCTGCTCTCAAAGAGATAGATTCCATTTTGGTGGCAGACGCCTATGGAATGCCACTGTATGAGGTGGCTTCGATGATTGTCTATACCAATCGAGTCGTCGGCTTCAAGGTGGCTCCGTGGGCGGAAAGTGTCACCTGGGGCTATCAGAACTGGTCGATCAACCCCAAAAGTTAACCTTTTTAGAGCAAAGCAGTTTGCTGTCAACTCTCGGCTAATTGCGTCGCCAAGGCTAAACTGGCAATAACCGAAGTGCTGTTGCCCGGTTTCAATCATTCGCACGAATCTCAATCGATTTGTCGCGTGCCATCAAGAGGATGTTCGTTATGGCTCTGGTTTCCAGAGAAGACCTTCGCAACGTAGCTATCGTTGCCCACGTTGACCACGGTAAGACCACTCTGGTCGATGCAATGCTTCGCCAAACCGGTTCGTTCAGCGACCACGCCTCTGTTGGGGAGCGTGTCATGGACTCTGGCGACCTTGAGCGCGAAAAGGGAATCACCATCCTTGCCAAGAACACCGCCATTGCCTACAAGGGTGCGTCTTCGGGTGGCAAGGAAATCACCATCAACGTGATTGACACCCCTGGTCACGCAGACTTCGGTGGCGAGGTTGAGCGTGGGCTTTCGATGGTTGACGGCGTGGTTCTTTTGGTCGATGCATCCGAGGGCCCGCTGCCTCAGACCCGTTTCGTGCTGCGCAAGGCTCTCGAGGCCAAGCTCCCCGTAATCTTGCTAGTCAACAAGACCGACCGCGCCGATGCTCGCATCGACGAGGTGGTCGAAGAAACTCATGACCTGCTGCTCGGTCTGGCTAGCGACATACACGAGGATGTCCCCGATCTAGACGTCGACTCAATCCTTGACCTTCCGGTCATCTACGCTTCGGGCCGCGCGGGTCGCGCCAGCCTAAACAAGCCTGCCGACGGCACCATGCCAGACAACGAAGACCTTGAGCCACTGTTCGGCGCAATCTTGGCCAACATCCCGGCTCTAAAGTACGACCCAGAGGCCCCGCTGCAGGCTCACGTGACCAACTTGGATGCCTCGCCATTCCTTGGCCGCCTGGCCCTGCTGCGCATATACAACGGCACGATTCGCAAGGGTCAGCAGGTCGCTTGGGTGCGCCACGACGGAACCGTTCAGAACGTGAAGGTCACCGAACTTCTGAAGACTAAAGCTCTCGACCGTTTTCCGACCGATGAGGCTCACCCCGGTGACATCGTTGCGGTTGCAGGAATTGAGCAAATCACGATTGGTGAGACACTAGCCGACCCTAACGATGTTCGCCCGCTTCCGATGATCACTGTTGACGACCCGGCTATCTCGATGACCGTTGGTATCAACACCTCGCCAATGGCCGGACGCGTAAAGGGAGCTAAGGTGACGGCGCGCTTGGTCAAGGACCGACTCGACAAGGAACTTATCGGTAACGTGTCGATCAAGGTGCTCCCTACCGAACGCCCTGACGCCTGGGAAGTTCAAGGTCGTGGAGAGCTCGCGCTTGCCATTTTGGTTGAGCAGATGCGCCGCGAAGGCTACGAACTTACCGTTGGTAAACCTCAGGTGGTCACCAAGAAAATCGATGGAAAGATTCACGAACCCGTTGAAGATCTGACCGTAGATGTTCCGGAAGAGTTCTTGGGTGCAATCACGCAGCTCATGGCGGCTCGCAAGGGTCGCATGAAGAACATGGTCAACCATTCCACCGGCTGGGTGCGCATGGAGTTCCTGATTCCAAGCCGCGGTCTGATTGGTTTCCGCACCGAATTCTTGACCACAACCAAGGGCACGGGAATTGCAAACGCTATCTCGGCTGGCTACGAGCCTTGGTTTGGTGACATTGTGACCCGCAACAACGGCTCGATGGTTGCCGACCGCGCAGGCGTTGTTACGCCGTTTGCCATGATCGGGCTCCAGGAGCGCGGTTCGTTCTTCGTTGAGCCAACCAGCGAGGTATACGCGGGTATGGTCGTCGGCGAGAACTCTCGTGCAGACGACATGGAAGTAAACATCACCAAAGAGAAGAAGCTCACCAACATGCGTGCTGCTTCGTCCGATGAATTCCAGTCGCTCACACCACCTCGCAAACTCTCCCTCGAAGAATGTCTCGAATTCGCCCGCGAGGACGAATGTGTCGAGGTTACGCCCGAGGCGACTCGAATTCGCAAGGTTGAGCTCGATGCAAACATCCGCGCTCGTCTTTATTCGCAACGCAAGAAGAGCTAGTCAATCAAACATTCAAAAAACCCGCGTCCACCGATGAGTGGCGCGGGATTTTTGTTTTCAGGTTTTGAGCCTACTTCTTGACGGGTTTGCGGTAAGCCCGAGCAAAAAACACAGATACAACGCTCGCATAGAGAACCCAAACCACTGTTTCAAGGTTGCTGGGGGCTGCTCTAAATGAAATGGTGCCCTTCAACAGCACGTCGAGCCATTCCCCTTCTACAACGACCGAGCTCACATCGTAGGAGGTTGCGGTCAAGAATGGCAGCAGGTTGATTTCTTGGAGTTCGTGAACTCCGTAGGCCAGGATGCCCGCCGCGACAACAATCAGAAACGCGCCTGTGTACTTGAAGAATACGGTGAGGTTGAGCTTGAGCGCTCCTCGGTAAAGGAGGTAGCCGAGCCAAGCGGCCACGATTAGGCCGATAAATGCGCCGATCAGGGCAAACACTCCTTGACCCGATGCCGCAACGGAAGACCATAGAAAGATTGAAGTTTCGACGCCTTCACGAACAACGGCGAAAAAGGCGATGCTCACCACGGTGATCGCTGAAGTGGTTTTTCCATCGAAGCGTGCACGGATGTCCCCACTAAGGTTTCTGGCGTTTTTAGCCATCCAAAAGATCATCCAGGTCACAAAGGCCACAGCGATGAAGCTGGCACTAGCCGAGATGATTTGCTTGGTGCCTGCCTCGGTGTCAACCGCTAGCCAAGTCAGAAGTAATCCGGCGAGAACCGAGACCAAGATGGCCGAAATGACGCCGATGATAATCTTGCCGACCCATTCGGTTCGACCCGACTTTTTGGCATAAGCCACCAAGATTCCTACGATGAGGGCCGCCTCGAGCCCCTCGCGCAGGCCGATCAAAAAACTTGCGATCACGTCTCTCCAACTCATCAAATGGGAGCCATGCCCACTCCCAACATTTTAGTTAGGGTTCCCTAACTTAATCAAGAGGCAGCCAAAGCGTCCGCATTCACTGGAGTCTGGAATATAGTTAGATACATGTCCAAACCGACTTTCAAGCCAAAACGTCTGCTTCTGGTGCATGCGCACCCAGACGATGAAAGTTTGTTTACCGGTCACGTCATCGCCAAGGCAATCAAAGATGGTGCCGAAGTATTTGTTTTAACTTTGACTCGCGGAGAACGTGGCCGCATGAAGCTCGAAGAACTCAAGGGGCTCGAAGGCAATCTGGCTGCCGTGGGAGCTTTTCGTGAAGCTGAGCTAAAGAATGCTCTCTCGGCTCTCGGAGTTTCACGCCACAAGTTCGCGGGCACTCGCGCCTATCTCGATTCGGGCTTTCGCATCAATGCCTGGAGTCGGGCAACAAAGCCCAAAAACCTTGACGAAATGGCTCTTTCTGCCGTTTCAACGGCGGTGATCAGCGAAGACATTTACCAGGTGATCAAGGATTTCAAACCCGACTACGTGCTTACCTACAACCGACGCGGTGGGTTCGGTCACCCCGACCACAAACGAGCGAACGAAGCATCTGCCATGGCGCTTCGCCGCTTCAATAAGGAGACTCGCGGCAAGGCACCCCAATTTTGGGTGATTTCAGAGGGACGTGAACGATTCGACGTGGCCATCGGCACTCCAGAAACCTCCGCGATTAAGAAGGCCGCACTCTCGAGCCACGCATCTCAAATTGCTGTTAATGCCGAGACCTATTCGATTGTTTCCGGCAAAGAGATTCGCTATGACCGGCAAGAGCGCATACGACGCTCGAGCATCAAGCCTTGGCTTTTTCTCAAACCTATTGCCCTTGGATTGTGGGCGATGCCGCTCGGAATCCTGATGGCCTTTGCGGGCACCATGCTTCATAACATCACGGCAGCGGGGCCAGACCGAGCACCTATCGGTTTGCAGGTTGCACTGGCTCTAACTGCGTCGCTCGCGCTTTCCTTGAGACTGTTGCGAGAGAGCCGCGGCGCGCTATACCTAATGAGCCTGACTTTTGCGTTGACGCTCTACTGGTTAGCCATGGGCAACTCTGATGGAGATGTGATGATCGCCAACAACAGCAACGGCCAATACTGGGTTTACGGTTCGCTCATCATCTGTGCTGTCGTTATGATTTTTCCGCGGGTTGGCCCTGGGGCGTGGCGCAAACGCACTTCTAGCCACCGCTAAATGATTTAATACCTAAAGAACTTCGAGAGGAATATCGCGTGACCTACGTAATCGCCCTGCCCTGTGTCGATGTAAAAGACAAGGCGTGCATCGAGGAATGCCCTGTCGACTGCATCTATGAGGGCGACCGCATGCTTTACATCCACCCAGACGAGTGTGTTGACTGCGGAGCTTGCGAGCCAGTTTGCCCTGTCGAGGCAATTTACTACGAGGATGACCTACCCAGTCAGTGGGCCGATTACTACAAGGCAAACGTCGAATTCTTCAATGAAATCGGTTCGCCGGGTGGTGCTGCCAAGGTTGGCAAAATCGACTCTGACCACTCGGTAATCACTGCATTACCGCCGCAGGGCGAATAGCCAGTGTTTGAGCGCTTGCCAGAGTATCCCTGGGAGAAACTAAAGCCCTTCGCCGAGACCGCTCGGCAGCACTCTGGTGGCATCGTTGACCTGTCGATTGGATCTCCTGTAGACCCGACCCCTGAAATCGTGCGAGATGCGCTGAACTCCTTTGCAAACTCTCCCGGTTACCCATCCACCGGAGGCTCGCCTGAGCTGAAAGCCGCCGTCGTCGAGTGGTTTGACCGTCGCAGGGGAGTGCCGGGCCTGACTACCGATCAGGTAATGCCGAGCATCGGCTCAAAGGAACTCATTTCTTTTCTGCCGCTCCTAATGGGACTAAGCAAAGGCGATGTGGTCGTGCAACCAAGAGTTGCTTATACCGCCTACGTTGTCGGGGCCGCGCTCGTTGATTGCGAAATCCTCAACGAAGACGACCCTTCTAAATGGCCTGAAAACACCAAGTTAATCTGGATCAACAGCCCCGGAAACCCCGATGGCAAGGTGCTCGATGTCGATCAGATGAAGGCCGCCGTCGACCGTGCACGTGAGCTGGGTGCCGTGTTGGCTAGCGACGAGTGTTACGCCGAGTTGGGCTGGGATGCTTGGAGCGAAAAACTGATTCCGTCGGTACTCGACCCTCGCGTCTGCGGCGGCGACCACACTAACCTGCTAGCGCTTTACTCGCTCAGCAAGCAGTCGAACATGGCGGGCCACCGCGCTGCGTTCGCGGCCGGAGATGCAAGGCTGGTGAAATCTCTCGTGAACTTGAGAATGCACGCGGGTCTGAATACACCAGCGCCGGTTCAGCACGCAATCGCCGTGGCGCTAGGAGACTACGAGCACGTGCTCAAGGCTCTTGAAACCTACGGCAAACGCCGCGAACTTCTCCTGCCGGCCATCCGTGCATTTGGCTTTGAAGTAGCCGACAGCGAGGCTGGCTTGTACCTTTGGGCAACCCTTGGCGAAGACTGCTGGACCACGGTAGCCAAGATGGCAGAGTTGGGCATTTTGGTTGGGCCCGGTTCGCTCTACGGTGATGCCGGTAACACCTTTGTGCGTTTTGCCCTCACCGCCACCGATGAACGAATTGCTGAGGGCGTCACTCGCCTGAACGATGCCATAGGCTAGACACACCGCTAATAGTTTCAAGGAGCAGCATTGACCGACCAGGTTTTCTCCGACAAGGTGACCCTCAACTTCCCTGGGGGAACATCTGAGTTTCCAATCCTCACTTCGGCCGATGGCGACAGTGCTATCGACTTTTCGAAGCTGAATGCTGCTACCGGACTAAATGCTTTCGACCAAGGGTTTGTGAACACCGCGTCAACCCGTTCGGCAATCACTTTCATAAATGGCGACGAAGGCATTCTCAGGTACCGCGGCTACCCGATCGAAGAATTAGCTGGCAATAGGACCTTCATAGAGGTTGCCTACCTTTTGATCTATGGAAACCTTCCAACTGCCGATGAACTAGCTTCTTTCGACGACCGTATTCGTCGCCACACGTTGATTCACGAAGACCTAAAGAACATTTTTCACGCAATGCCACAAAACGCTCACCCAATGTCGGTTTTGGCTGCAGGAACTTCGGCACTCTCAACGTTCTACCAAGACTCGCTCGATCCTCACGATGCCGACCAGGTAGAACTTTCCACGATTCGTCTACTCGCGAAGCTTCCAATTCTGGCCGCCTATTCTTACAAGAACTCTCTCGGTCAAGCGCTGCTTTACCCAGACAACTCACTCGGCTTCGTCGAGAACTTCTTGCGTCTGTGTTTTGGCAACATGGCAGAGCCTTACCTGCAAAATCCAATTCTGAACAAGGCTCTAGACACTCTTTTTGTTCTTCACGCCGACCACGAACAGAACTGCTCGACTTCGACCGTGCGCCTAGTCGGTTCAAGCCAGGCAAACCTCTTCGCATCTGTCTCGGCAGGTGTGTCTGCTCTATTCGGACCTCTGCACGGGGGAGCAAACGAAGCCGTTATACAGATGCTCACTTCCATCCGTGACTCGGGAGACACTGTCGAGCGATACATCGAGAGAGTCAAGGCCAAAGAAGACGGAATCCGTTTGATGGGCTTCGGCCACCGCGTTTACAAGTCGTTTGATCCACGTGCAACCATCGTGAAGGCAACTGCCGACCAGGTGCTGGGCGAACTTGGAGTGAGCGATCCGCTGCTCGACATTGCTAAGCAACTCGAAGTGGCCGCTCTCGCAGATGACTACTTTGTTGAACGCAAGCTTTACCCGAATGTAGATTTCTACACCGGCGTGATTTACAAGGCCATGGGATTCCCGAGCCGGATGTTCACGGTGTTGTTTGCTATCGGACGCCTACCGGGATGGATTGCGCACTGGCGCGAAATGAACCAAGACCCAGCCACCAAAATCGGCCGCCCTCAGCAGCTTTATATTGGTGAAGCAGAGCGTCACATCTAGCTAGACCCTAGCTCCAGCCAGTAGACGATCGTATCGCCGTAGTTCTTCTCATCGACTAGTTCGTACTTTAACGGGAATTCAGGCTTTTCGGATCGACTCGATCGCTCAACTGCGACTAGAGCTTCAGGATTCAAAATCGGCAGCAGCGCATCCAGGTTGGAAACTACCTCGTCATTGTCAATCTCATAGGGTGGGTCGATGAACACGATCGTGAAGTTCGACTCTGTTGGCGCGGCTAAAAATGACTGCACCGATTTGTTGATGACTTTGGTTTCGGCCTCGAAATCCTCTTCTGTGATTGCCTTTTGAACCGACTTGGCATTGGCTACGCAAACCGCAGCCGCTTTACCGTCCCGTTCGACCATGTGAGCCAGCACCGCGCCCCTGCTTATTGCCTCAAGCGCTAGAGCGCCCGTGCCGGCGTAGAGATCGAGCACCCGAGCGCCATCTAGGGCGTCTCGAGAGTCGAGTCGAGAAAATATGCTTTCACGAATTCGGTCGGAAGTTGGGCGCGTGGCTTTCGCCGGCGAAGCTAGTTTTCTTGAGCCGGCGATACCGCCGATGATTCGGGTCATGTCTAGCATTGAATCATGCTTTTACCTTCGGAGTCACTCGATCGAGTACTTGGCGACAGAACCGCCAAGTCTTTCGCACGACATCTGGGCCTTTTGACGGTGGCTGATCTACTGCAGCATTTTCCGCGACGCTATGCCACACGAGGTGAACTAACCCCGATTGCCGAACTACCGATTGGCGATTCGGTTTCGATAGTGGCTGACATAGTTGACGTTCGCGAGCGATTTATGACCGGCCGCAAGGGCAGCATCCTCGAGGTTCGCATCACAGACGGCAACGGCATGCTCTCTCTAACGTTTTTTAACCAAGCCTGGAGACAGAAAGACCTGAAGCCCGGTTCGCGCGGGCTTTTCGCCGGCAAGATCGGCGCTTATCAGGGCAAACTCCAGCTGACGCATCCCGACTATGAGCTTTTTCCAGAAGACATCACCGACGAAGCGGCAAAGGCGTGGGCGGATCTGCCGATTCCGATCTACCCGGCAGCTGCCAGCGTGACTACCTGGATGATTCAACGCGCCCTTGGTGTAATTCTCGACACCCTCGAACCGATAGCCGATGAACTCGACAAAGCGATCGTGAAGGCGCAGAACCTGCTCTCGGCAAATGACGCAATTCACAAGATCCATAGACCGGCAGTGACGGCGGATTGGATGCAGGCTCGCCAAACCCTGAAGTTTCACGAAGCCTTCTTGCTTCAGGCCCAGCTCATCAAGCGAAAGGCAGAAAACGCGCATACTTTGACCACTGCCCGCGTTTCGGGGGCAGGCGGGTATCTTGAAGCTTTTGATAATTCCCTACCGTTCACCCTGACCGCCGGCCAGGTGGAGGTTGGCAACGAGATTTCGAACGACCTGGCCCGCGAGCATCCGATGAATCGTTTGCTGCAGGGTGAAGTCGGATCGGGCAAGACCCTAGTCGCTCTCCGCGCTATGTTGACCGTGGCCGACGCGGGCGGACAATCGGCTCTGCTAGCGCCAACCGAGGTTCTTGCCTCGCAACACTTCGAGTCGATCAAGCGCACACTGGGGGAGCAGCTGGCCAAAGAATGTGGGGTGACCCTACTCACCGGCCAGATGCCTGCCGCCGATAGAAAGCGCGCCCTACTGCAGATTGTGAGCGGCAAAGCGCAAATCGTCGTCGGTACGCACGCACTGATTGCAGAACGCGTTGAGTTTCTCGACCTTGGTTTGATCGTGGTTGACGAGCAGCACCGTTTTGGGGTTGAACAGCGCGAAGCTCTTCGACTTAAGGGCAAGACCCCGCCTCACGTGCTAACCATGACAGCAACCCCGATTCCTAGAACACTCGCTGTGACCGTCTTTGGCGACCTTGATGTGTCGACGCTCACCGAACTTCCCGCGGGCCGAAAGCAAATCACCAGCCACGTTGTGCAGTCGGAGCAGAAGGCGCTCGTCGCCAGAGTTTGGTCACGAGTTGCCGAAGAGGTTGCCGCCGGGCACCAGGCTTTCGTTGTGTGCCCACGCATCGACGAAGATGATGATGCTTCTGAATTCTTGGATGCCGGTGGGTCGCTGACCGAGCCGGAAGACATGGAAACGGATCTGCTCGGTGCCCAGAAGCCCAAACGGCCGCTCGCTGCCGCCACATCGGTCGCCGTCGCTCTCACCCAGAACCCAGCGCTCAAGGGAGCCAAGGTGGGGCTGCTGCACGGGCGGATGAGTTCTGAAGAGAAGACCAGCGTCATGGCTGAGTTTGTGGCGAAAAAAATCGACGTGCTAGTCAGTACCACGGTCATCGAAGTGGGTGTTGATGTTCCAAACGCAACAGTCATGGTAGTTCTTGACGCCGAGCGATTTGGCGTATCTCAACTTCACCAGTTGCGCGGTCGAGTGGGTCGCGGAGGGCACGCCGGACTTTGTCTCCTGCTGACCTCGGCCGAGCCACTTTCGCTCTCCCTTGAACGTGTCGAAGCCGTGGCCAGCACGACCGACGGTTTCAAACTCAGCGAGATCGATCTGCAACTTCGACGCGAGGGCGATGTGCTCGGAGCATCGCAGTCGGGTGGGCGCTCATCGCTGAAACTGCTGAGAGTCGTGCAAGATGCCGAGCTGATCGTGAAGTGCCGTGAGATCGCCCAAACCCTGATTGACCAGGATGTCACCCTTGAGAAGCATCCGGTGCTGGCTCAGGTGCTTCAAGCTCAAGATGAGGCTAGACAGTCGAATCTGGCTAAGGCCTGAGGGTAACCTAGAAGTATGCCAAAATTAGCCGTGTACCCGGGGTCATTCGACCCGTTCACCCTCGGGCACCTAGACATCTCGAAGCGCGCCGCTGAGACCTTCGACAGCCTAACCATCGTTGTGGTTCACAACCCGGGCAAAACCTCCATGTTGAGCCTTCAGGAGCGCGCCGAGGCGATTCGGGCTGCATTTGGTGAACTACCTCAAAACATTTGCGTGGATGTCCTGGAAACCGGACTTCTCGCAAACTACTGCACCAAAATCGGTGCGAGCGTGATCGTCAAAGGTATTCGCTCAAACAACGATGTCGACTACGAGTTTCCGATGGCAAGAGTAAACCGTGACATTAGCGGCATCGAAACTTTGATGCTGCCAGCTTCTGGCGAATACGCACACATTTCGTCAACGCTGGTTCGCCAGGTTTTTGAACTCGGCGGAGATGCCAGCGCTTACCTGCCTGCGGCTGTGGCCAAAATAGTGAAAGCGAAGCTCGCCAAATGAGCGAAGATCTCAAAGTCGCAGTGCACGACCTGATGCACAAGCCCGGCACGATGCGCGAAAAGGTTTTCGAACACACCGTTTTGGAGCGCCTGGGAAACTACGCAATCGGAGTAGAGGCCGGAGAAGTTTTGGAAATCGACCTCAGGCTCGAATCGGTTCACGAAGGCATTTTGGCCACCGGGGAAGTGTTTGGCCGCACATCCGGGGAATGCGGAAGATGCCTTGACCCGATTGAAAGCGACGTCGAGGTAGATTTTCAGGAACTTTTCGCCTATTCTGGTACAAGCGAAGATGAGTTTTTGGTTGAGAACGAGCAAATCGATCTAGATCAAGTCATCAGAGACGCGGTGGTTCTGTCTCTTCCGTTGCAACCCGTATGTCATCAAGACTGTAAAGGTCTGTGTGTTACGTGTGGCGCGAAGTTAGCAGACGACCCGCAACATGCACATGATGCCGCAATCGATCCGCGGTGGATTGGGCTCCAGCAGCTTAAGGAAGATTAAACATGCCAGTACCTAAAAGACGCCTATCGCGTAGCCGCACCCACGCGCGTCGTTCGCAGTGGAAGGCCGCAGAGGTCACCCTGGTCAAGACCGTAGTGAACGGCAAGACCGTTTTCAGCTTGCCTCACCGCGCTCAGGTAGTTGAGGACTCGGCCGGCAACGCGCTGTACCTTGAGTACAAGGGCCGCAAGGTAGCAGACGCCTAAAAAGACTTCTGGTCATGGCGCTTGAAGTCTTGATTGAACGCTTAGGCGTTTCGGTCAGCGAGAACTTACTAAGACAAGCGCTTACCCACCGTTCGTATTCATACGAGCACCCCAACCAACCCAACAACGAACGCCTCGAATTCTTAGGCGACTCGGTGTTGGGTTTTGTTGTTACCGGGCATCTCTTCGAACGTTTCACCGACTTGGATGAAGGCAAGCTCAGCAAACTCAAAAATGCTCTGGTTTCGGCGACTGCGCTAGCCGTGGTTGCCACCGATTTGGGGCTCGGTGAGTTCATGGTTCTTGGTCGCGGCGAAGTGCAGACCGGCGGAAATGCTAAAACAAATCTGCTGGCCGACACCTTCGAAGCCATACTGGGTGCCGTGTATGTCGACGGTGGAATTGAACCAGCAGCCGACTTGATCAAGCGATTGGTTCTAGCCCCACTCGAGGAGCACGAACTTCTACTCGAGAACAGCGAGCCAAAAACCAAGTTGCAGGAGTGGCTTCAGGGCAGAGGCTTCGAAGCCCCAAACTACGTCACCACCCACGAAGGCCCCGATCACGATCGCACCTTCACGACCATGGTGAACGTGGCCGGAGTGGAAGGCTTGGGAGTTGCCCGCAGCAAG
>Ga0214921_10009145_pt1 | contig 12616 bp, 10 predicted proteins | sample LL1505_MetaG_FD_177992 | JGI IMG/M metagenome (GOLD analysis project Ga0214921, IMG submission 177992) | Freshwater microbial communities from Lake Lanier, Atlanta, Georgia, United States - LL-1505 | ecosystem: Environmental > Aquatic > Freshwater > Lake | place: USA: Georgia | collected... | reverse complement strand
TAAAGGCTGGGATTTACAAGTTGCAACTGGTCGACTTCGGGGGCAATGGGGGTTAATCGTTGGACAAGACATTGCCAGCCATGTGCAAATTGAGTCTTTCAACTTGGATCCAAGTGGCCAGTCAGGAACTTTGGTGTTGCGCGCAGAATCAAGCGCTTGGGCAACCCAGATCCGGTTGCTGCTCCCTACGATTTCACAGCGCTTGGGCGAAGAAATAGGCCAAGGAAGAATCAGCGAAATTAAGGTCTTGGGACCTACCGCACCATCTTGGAAACATGGGCAAAGAAGTGTCCCTGGACGTGGCCCAAGGGACACTTACGGGTGATACCCCGACTCCCTAAAAATTCAATAAACAGATAGGATTAGGGGCAATAGCGCGCCTGAAAAACTCCCTATTTAGGGTCTGACATTCAGGGGCCAATAATGTACGAGGAAAGGCCCAGAAAGTGACATATGACGGCAGTGCCATCCAGGTCTTAGAGGGCCTTGATGCAGTCAGAAAACGCCCAGGCATGTACATCGGTTCAACCGGTGAAAGAGGTCTGCACCACCTTGTCTACGAAGTAGTGGACAACTCCGTTGATGAAGCACTAGCGGGGCATTGCACACATATCGAAGTAACAATTTTGCAAGATGGCGGAGTGCGCGTAGTTGATAACGGCCGTGGCATCCCAGTAGACATCGTGCCTTCCGAAGGTAAACCAGCTGTCGAAGTAGTTCTTACCGTGTTACACGCTGGTGGAAAATTCGGCGGCGGCGGATACGCGGTCTCTGGCGGTTTGCACGGTGTCGGTGTCTCAGTTGTAAACGCGCTCTCTAAAAACGTTGACGTTGAAGTGCGACGTGAAGGATTTATTCACACCCAGTCTTACAAGTACGGCGTCCCGGTAGCACCTTTGAAAAAGGGTGGCAAAACCGACATAACTGGAACCACAGTTACGTTTTGGGCTGACGGCGACATTTTCGAAACAACGGTTTACGACTTCGAAACCCTTTCCCGTCGCTTCCAAGAAATGGCATTTCTAAATCGAGGCTTAACTCTTTCTCTCACTGACGAGCGGATTTCTGCCGGACCGATCATTGACGAAGAAACTGGTGAGCCGAAAATTGATGGCCCGCGCAGTGTTACCTACATGTATGAAGGCGGCATCAGGGATTTCGTTCATCACTTAAATGTGCGTAAGTCACCGATTCACAACGACATCGTTGAATTTTTCTCAGAAGATGCAAATCGGGGACTAAGCCTTGAAGTTGCGATGCAATGGAACAGCAGTTACACCGAGTCGGTCTACTCCTTCGCAAACACGATTAACACAATCGAAGGTGGAACCCATGAAGAAGGTTTCCGCACCGCACTAACTTCGTTAGTTAATAAGTTCGCTCGTGAGTGGAGCATTCTTAAAGAAAAAGATACGAATCTTTCAGGTGAAGATGTTCGCGAAGGTTTAACTGCAATCGTGTCAATCAAACTCCACGAACCACAGTTTGAAGGTCAGACAAAAACCAAACTTGGAAACACTGAAGCAAAAGCATTTGTGCAAAAAGTTGTTAACGAAGAATTAGCCGCTTGGTTTGAAAAGAATCCAGCGCAAGGAAAAGACATCGCACGCAAATCTTTGCAAGCAGCAACTGCCCGTCTCGCTGCGCGTAAAGCTCGCGACTTAGCTCGAAATCGTAAAGGTTTACTTGGAAGCAGCAGTTTGCCTGGCAAGTTAAAAGACTGCTCAAGCAATGAACCAACCGAGTGTGAAGTATTTATTGTTGAAGGTGACTCGGCAGGTGGCTCTGCTGGCCAAGGCCGGGATCCACGCACGCAAGCAATTTTGCCAATCCGCGGAAAAATTCTTAACGTGGAAAAAACCCGAATCGATCGCGTGTTAGCTAACACCGAAGTTCAAGCGATCATTTCGGCATTTGGAACGGGTATCCAAGATGAATTCGATATCAACAAACTGCGTTACCACAAATTGGTTTTGATGGCTGATGCTGACGTTGACGGACAACACATTCGTACCTTGCTTCTAACATTCCTTTTCCGCTACATGCGCCCACTTGTTGATGGCGGATTTGTTTATGTCGCACAACCACCCCTTTACAAAGTGAAATGGTCACGCGAAACACCGGGTTACGCATATTCCGATAAACAGCGCGATCAAATCGTCGAAACGGGTCTAGCTGCAGGTAAAAAACTGCGCACTGAGGACATTCAGCGATACAAAGGTCTTGGCGAAATGAATGCCGAAGAACTTTGGGAAACCACAATGGATCCGGCAACTCGTGTTCTATTACAGGTTTCAGTAGATGACGCGGCGCAAGCTGATCAACTTTTCTCAACCCTTATGGGCGAAGACGTCGAGAGCCGACGCAACTTTATTCAACGCAATGCACATGACGTGCGGTTCTTGGACATCTAATGACTGAAATTAATGACTCAACCCACGATCAAATTGAAATTGTTGACCTAAATGTCGAAATGCAAAGGTCGTACCTTAACTACGCGATGAGCGTTATCGTCTCGCGCGCATTGCCTGATGTGCGAGACGGTCTAAAGCCAGTACACCGTCGCGTGATTTATGCAATGTATGACGGTGGTTACCGCCCAGATCGCGCATTCAACAAGAGCGCCCGTGTTGTCGGCGAAGTTATGGGTCAGTATCACCCACACGGTGACAGCGCGATTTATGACACCTTGGTTCGCCTGACTCAAGCCTGGTCACTTCGCTATCCACTTGCGCAAGGACAAGGCAACTTTGGTTCACCCGGAAATGACTCAGCAGCAGCATCTCGATACACCGAAGTGCGCATGGCCCAACTTGCCATGGAGATGGTGCGGGATATCGACCAGGAAACCGTTGATTTCACGCCAAACTATGACGGTAAAAACCTTGAACCAACCGTGCTGCCAAGCCGATTCCCGAACCTTTTGGTTAACGGATCATCAGGTATCGCCGTTGGTATGGCAACAAATATTCCACCACACAACCTCACTGAAGTAGCTGCTGGTGTGCAATGGGCGCTAGATCATCCCGATGCAACGCGCGAAGAGTTGCTAGAAGCGTTGATGGAACGGATCACCGGACCAGATTTCCCAACTGGTGGTCAAATTGTTGGACGCCGTGGAATTCAAGATGCGTATCGCACAGGTCGTGGATCAGTCACGATGCGAGCTGTCACAGAAATTACCGAAGACAAGCGGGGTCGAACAATTATCGCGATCACCCAACTGCCTTATCAGGTCAATCCAGATAACTTACTAGAACGAATCGCAGAACTGGTTGAGCAAGGCAAAGTTGGCGGCATTGCCGACTTGGTAGATGAAAGTTCGTCACGAACCGGCATGCGAATCGTTGTAGTTCTAAAGCGCGACGCAGTGCCAAAAGTTGTTTTAAATAACTTGTTTAAGTACACCCAGCTACAAGATAATTTTGGCGCAAACATGTTGGCACTAGTCGACGGTGTGCCGCGAACACTGACTCTTGATGCGTTCGTAACAAACTGGATCGAACATCAAGTGGAAGTAATTCAACGCAGAACTGCTTACCGCTTAAGAATTGCCGAAGAGCGCGTACATATTTTGATTGGTTTGCTTAAGGCAATCGATCGCATTGATGAAGTCATCGCTTTGATTCGCGCCTCGGAGTCAGCCTCAGTTGCGCAAGCTGGCTTGATGAAACTTCTTGACATTGATGAAATTCAAGCGCAAGCGATTCTTGATATGCAACTTCGTAAACTTGCCGCGCTTGAACGCAACGAGCTGCAAACCCAACACGACAAATTGATGTCTGAGATTGCAGACTACAAAGATATTTTGTCGAACCTGACTCGCCAACGCAGCATAGTAAGTGAAGAGCTTGCCGACATCGTAAATAAGTTTGGTGATGAAAGACGTACAACAATTGTTGCTGACGAAAACGACGTAACTCACGAAGACTTGATTGCGGTAGAACCAATCGTCGTAACACTTTCTGCCGATGGCTACATCAAGCGCACTAAGGCTGCGCTTTACCGATCCCAAAAACGTGGTGGTCGTGGTGTTAAGGGAGCGGCCCTTAAGCAAGATGACGTCGTGACAAATTTCTTCGTGACAACGACCCACCATTGGATTTTGTTCTTTACAAACCGTGGTCGCGTTTTCCGAGTCAAGGCCTATGAGTTAACTGACACCGGTCGTGACGCCCGCGGACAACACGTTGCAAACCTGCTATCTCTTGCTCCGGAAGAGCAAGTTGTCGAGGTTCAAGATCTGCGGGATTACAGCCAAGCGAAATACTTAGTGCTTGCTACTCGAAACGGCGTGATAAAAAAGTCGAGATTGACGGATTACGATTCTTCGCGCAGCACTGGTTTGGTTGCGATCACATTGCGTGACGAAGACGATGTAGTTTCAGCTCAGCTAGTAAACGACGAAGACGACTTACTTCTAGTTTCCAAGATGGGTTATTCAGTACGTTGCCATGCCGACGATGCGACACTTCGCCCAATGGGACGGACCGCAGGCGGTGTTATCGGAATTAGATTCAAGACCGACAATGATTACTTGCTGAAAATGGAAGTAGCTACCGCAGACTCATTCGTAGTAACTGTCACCGAAGGCGGCTGGGCTAAGCGCACTTCAATCGAAGAATGGAACGCAAAGGGACGCGGCACGCAAGGGGTTCGCGCGATGCGGCTAGTTGAAAAACGCGGCGGACTTGCAGGTGCATTAATCTGCGCAGCCGATGACGAAATATTTGCAATCGCAAGCAATGGTGTTGTCATTCGAACTCGCGTAGATGAAATTCGCGCAGCCGGACGTGACACCATGGGTGTTTCGTTTATGAAGGTTGGGGACGACGATCAAGTTGTTGCGGTCGCTCGAAGTAGCGCTGCGTCCATGGCCGCTCTCGACAACGTCGAAGTACCTGTTGAGGAATCTGTCGTCATTGAATCTGAAGTAGCAACTGAAGACATTGACAACGACGGGGAAGAGGCATAAGTGTCCGATATCGATATCGACTTAAATGACGATCAACCAACAAAGCGAAACTTCTTTAAGAACCCTCTGAAGTCCGCAGAGCAATCTATTACAACCCCAACTCCGCAGGTACCGACTGCGCCAGCCCGGCAAGTGACGCTGCACCTAACTCACATAGATCCTTGGTCGGCTGCAAAACGAGCATTTGTGTTGGGTGTGTTGATAGCTGGTGTGCTCATTGTGGCAACAATTGCGCTCTGGACAATCCTTTCTGCCGCTGGAGTGTTTGAAGCAGTAACCAATCTCTGGAGTGATGCGTCAGGTAATACCGGAGCGGGAATTAGCTTCTTGTCACTTGGCCGCTTACTTGGTTTGGTAATGGTAATTTCTGCGATTGAAATTGTGCTTTTGAGCGTGCTTTCTACGCTTTTTGCAGTGCTTTACAACTTAAGCGTCGGCTTTACCGGCGGCGTTGAGTACACCTTCACAGACCGGAGTTAATCGCTCATTTTGGGTGAATGCCGGCTTTGAGGTAACCTCTTAACTCATGCCTTGAAATAGGCAGATTTAGAAAGAAATCGCAAGAAATCAGGGCCCATAGCTCAGCTTGGTTAGAGCGCTTCGCTGATAACGAAGAGGTCGGTGGTTCAAGTCCACCTGGGCCCACGCACGGCTTTTAAGACCAGAAGGAAATGACTAGAAGGATAGGAAGCGTAATGAAAAAACTTTTGTCACTAGCATTGCTAGCTGTTGCTGGTTACGTAATCTACCAACAGGCAGAAAACAGCAAAGCCGAGCAAGAATTGTGGACACAGGCTACTTCAGAGTAGATTTTGTTCTACGGTTTTACCGCCGGGGAATTAGCTCAATTGGTAGAGCACTGCCTTTGCAAGGCAGGGGTTAGGGGTTCGAGTCCCCTATTCTCCACAGTCAAGCGGAGGTAGTTTTGCTACCTCCGTTTTAATTTTGAACAAAAATATTTGTAAGAACTGCTTGAAATATATTTGAAAGAAAAATCATGAATGATCTGCGCAACGCATCACCACAGGTGAAGCGCTTTCTCGCGGGAGCATTACTTAATTCACTTGGCGGCGGACTAACCCTGCCAGTTTTGGTTATTTACCTAAACCAAGTTCGGGGAATTTCGCTGGCTGCTGCCTCACTAGTTCTATCTTGGATGGCAATCACTGGTTTGGTTTATTCGCCCATCATCGGTCATTTAGTGGATAAGTTTGGGCCGCGACGAATCATGTTGGTCGCAATTTTGATTGAGGCTACTGCGACCCTGCTTTGGGTGTTTGTTACAGACTTGCGCAGCGCACTTTTGTTGGGGCATTGGCATCGCTCGGTCATTCCGCAATCTGGCCACCGCAAACCACAATGATGGCGCGAATGGTTAGCGAAGATTTCCGACCTAAGTTTTTTGGATTGCAATTCATGATGCTTAATTTGGGCTTAGGTCTAGGCGGAGTTTTCAGCTCGTTAATTGTTAATGTCGATGACCCATCAAGTTTCACCAGACTTTACGTAATTGATTCGATTACGTTTTTGATTTATTTCGGATTCATTCTTTCGCTACGTGGTGTCGGCGGGCGGATCGAGAAAACAAAAGAAGAAATTGAAAACGATGGTGGCTATCGACAGATAGTTGCCGATCACAAATTCATGCGCCTAACCCTGGCTAAACTCTTAATGATCACTTTTGGTTACGCATCTTTAGATGCCGGACTACCTGCGTTGCTAACTTTGTTTGGCGACTTGTCAGTAAAAGCACTTGGGCCAATTTGGGCAGTGAATACTGGCGTCATTGTTCTGGGACAAGTTTTTGTAATTAATCGATTAGAAGGCCGTAGCCGAATTCGATTACTGTTTTTGGTTTCGGTGATATGGACGATTGCTTGGTTGCTGATTGGATTTAGCGTTTCATTAGATCCGACCGCAACATTTATTCTTGCTGCGGTTGGCATCGGAATTTTTGCCCTCGGAGAAATGATCTGGTCTTCGGTTGGACCGACTTTAACTAACGAACTAGCACCTGAACATTTGCGCGGTCGCTACAACTCGGTAGATGGCTTGGTATGGGTTTTTGCTGGCGCCGCTGGACCAGCAATCTCAGGAATCATGTTGCAGTTCGAGTTAGTATTAGCGTGGATTGCGCTGATTGTGGTGGGCCAAGTATTTGGCGGATTGTTGGCTTTAAGACTTAAGCGAGTCCTGACGCCAAGCCAAGATGGACTACTTGATGACCAGACATTGGCAGCTGCTGAAAAATAGTTGGCAAATACTTTTTGCACACAGGGCAAAACCTCGAAAATCCCTGATAAATAGGGATATCCACAGGCAAACCTTGGTTGTCCACACAGGATATCCCCAGCTAAATACCCATTGTTTCGGCGGTTTTCCCCAATTTGTCCACCTAGTTATCCACAGGGGTCATTGTTTCTGTCAGCCATGGGCCATACAGTCATGAATACCTGGTTGTAACAAAGGGTTTTAACTTAGGCACGAAAAGGTGGATTACATGAGCGTCGCGGAATTTCCCCGTAGCTACGAGGAAGATGGCGCACTAGTACCACCGCAGGATATCGTCGCCGAACAATCGGTTCTTGGTGCGATGCTGCTCAGCAAAGATGCAATCGCAGATGTAATCGAAAGCCTTCGCGAAATCGATTTTTATAAACCTGCACATGCCACCATTTATGGCGCAATTCTGGATATCTACGGTCGGGGCGAACCAGCCGATGCAATCACAGTTGCAAACTACTTAAGTAAGTCTGGTGCACTTGGAAATGTTGGGGGCGCAGGCTACCTTCACACCTTGGTGGCAAGTGTTCCAACTGCGGCTAACGGTTCTTATTACGCGCGAATTGTTACCGAGCGAGCGATTCTTCGTCGACTAGTTGATGCTGGAACAAAAATTGCGCAAATGGGTTACGCCGGTGACGCCGAAGTTGATCAACTCGTCGATCGCGCGCAAGCTGAAGTGTATGAAGTCACCGGCCGCAGAACCTCAGAAGATTACGCACCACTTTCCGAAATCATGCCGCAGACTTTGTCTGAGATTGAAGCTATCGAAGGTCGAGGCGGACAACTAGTTGGAGTCCCAACTGGCTTTCAACAACTCGATGACATCACACATGGTCTTCATGCTGGCCAACTAATCATTGTTGCTGCCCGTCCGGCAATCGGTAAGTCAACGTTAGCTTTGGACCTTGCGCGATCGGCGAGCATTAAACATAACTTAACTTCTGCAATTTTTTCACTTGAAATGAGCCGCAACGAAATCGTAATGCGTTTACTTTCTGCGGAAGCGCAAGTTGGTTTGAATCACATGCGTGCTGGCACTCTTAGCGATGCTGACTGGGGAAGACTTGCGAACAAAATGGGACAAGTTAACGAAGCACCATTATTTATTGATGATTCACCAAACATGACAATGATGGAAATCCGCGCAAAGGCTCGTCGACTAAAACAACGTTTTGATTTGAAACTATTGATCATCGACTATTTACAACTGATGTCATCAGGCAAGAAAGTCGAGAGTCGCCAAGTTGAAGTCTCTGAATTTTCTCGTTCCCTAAAACTGCTGGCAAAAGAATTGGAAATCCCTGTTATCGCAATCAGCCAGCTAAACCGTGGTCCCGAGCAACGTCAAGATAAGCGACCAATGCTTTCTGATCTTCGCGAATCTGGCTCCCTTGAGCAAGATGCTGACATGGTTGTCCTACTTCATCGTGAAGATGTTTATGAAAGAGAATCCCCACGCGCGGGTGAAGCCGATTTCATCCTGGCAAAACATCGCAACGGACCAACCGGAACAGTAACGGTTGCTTTCCAGGGACACTACAGTCGTTTCGTTGATATGGCTACTTCGTAAGTTTTATTTCCTGATTCTGAGAGAATTGGCACATGCCCAACAGATCAACCCAAATAGATCGAAGTAATTTAGCCACTCTGCTTGAACGCGAGCGCAAAACTTATCGAGACATGAATCCGAAATCTTTAGAACTTTATAAAGATGCGAAGAATTTGTTTGGCGGCGTCCCAATGCCTTGGATGAATAAATGGGTCGGTGGGTTTCCGCTTTATATGCAAAGCGCAAAGGGCAACATAATTACAGATGTTGATGGTCATGAGTACATTGACTTTGCGTTAGGTGATACTGCTGCGATGACAGGGCACTCACCTGATGCCAGCGTTAAGGCCATTATTGATCGAATGCAGGATCTTGGCGGAATAACAACCATGATGCCTACCGAAGACGCACAGTGGGTCGGTGCAGAATTGACCAGACGCTTCGGAGTGCCACTTTGGTCTTTCACCGTTTCGGCAACTGATTCAAATCGCTGGGCAATTAGGTTGGCAAGACTTGCAACCGGCAAGAGCAAAATTTTAGTTTTTTCTTATTGTTATCACGGCTCAGTTGATGAGGCCTTCGGAGTATTAGATGAAAATGGAAACACGGTTGCCCGACCAGGCAACGTAGCCCCACCTGTGCCAATCGATCAAACAACGCGAGTCGTTGAATTCAATGACTTGCCTGCACTTGAAGCTGCTCTCAAGCACGGAGATGTGGCTGCAATTTTGACGGAGCCAGCATTGACAAATATTGGAATCGTTTTGCCGGAACCTGGTTTCCTTGAAGGCATGCGCACACTGGCGACAAAATATGGCGCATTGTTAATGATCGATGAGACTCACACAATTTCTGCCGGATACGGTGGCATGACTTTGCGGGATCATTTAGATCCAGACATCTTTATTATTGGAAAAAGTATCGGAGCCGGAATTCCATCAGGTGCTTATGGCTTTAAGCAAGAAGTTGTTGACTTAATCAATTCACACACTGAAGCTGATTTGTTGGATGTTGGAGGAGTTGGCGGAACGCTGGCCGGTAACGCCCTGTCATTAGCAGCCATTCGAGCAACGCTAGGTGAAGTATTAACTGAGCAGGCATTTGAGCACATGATTCAACTGGCTACCCGTTACACCGATCAAGTAAACGCGGCACTGGATGAATACGAAATTCCCTGGTCAATTTCTCAACTAGGTGCGCGAGCTGAATACCGCTTTACTTACCCGGCACCGAAAACTGGCACAGAAGCTATGCGCGCTGGTGATGACGAGCTAGATGAATTTATGCACCTGTTCATGTGTAATCGAGGCGTACTAATGACGCCGTTTCACAACATGGCGTTGATGTGTCCAACTACAACGCAAGACCAAGTTGATCGCCACGGAGCCCTATTTGCTCAGGCTATGGCGGAGCTAGCACAAGCGTAATTTCACCTGCTGTGATTGCCACTTAGAATTTCACCATGACACTGCGCCGCCGCCTACAAATCTTTATTGTATTTTTTGCAGTAGTAATTTTTGCTGTGGGAGTTTGGGAACGTTATGTATATCTAGTGGCACGCGCCGAGGTTAGTGAATCACTAGCGCTAAATATCAGGCTAGACGAAGTTGCAAACCAACTGTCATTTGCACTAAGTGCTTCAATTTTTATAAGTCTCTTTTTACTGATACTTGCCTGGATATTTTTGGAACGGTGGGTCCTTGCCCCACTTGATGAGATGCGCACAGAGTTACGAATGGTTGCAAGTGGGACAATTCATCAAGTTATCGAAGTTTCAAATCCACCAGAAATTCAACTAGCCGCAGCGGATGCGGAATCCATGCGCCAAAACCTAGTAGTCCAGATTGATCTCGCCCGCGCAGCTTGGCAGGGCTTAGAACAGAACGCACCGCTTGTGGCCTCAATGCGAAGAGCGTTGTCACCCACCGCAATGGATACAACTAACTTTGGCCTCGATGTCGCTGGACAAACCTTGCCCGCAAGTGGCGCAATTGCCGGCGACTGGTGGGATGTCATCAGAACCCCGAGAGGCATTGCACTTGCAATGGTGGATGTCACCGGCCACGGTCCAGAGGCGGGGGTACTTGGATTGCAGATCAAGGCAATTATGACTGCCGCACTTTCTGCCGGTTTTAGCCCAAGCACCGTGATGGAAAGAGTTTCTTCTGGGTTGGTGGATGTGGATGCGCTTTTGGCAACTGCGGTAATTCTTGAAATACCAAATGAAAAAACGCAGCCAGCTAAGTGGGTAAATGCTGGACACCCAGCTGGATACTGGGTTGATGCTAATCACCTGATAACAGCACTAAATCCAACTGGTCCCATGCTGGCTGGTTTTAGTGGAACCTGGGAAGCCAAAGAGTTCTACTTCAACCCAGGCGATCGCATAGTCCTGGTATCTGACGGCTTGCTAGAAACGCAAGATGAAAGAGGCGAAGAGTTTGGTACCCAGGGGCTAATAACTTCGGTTGTAACAGGTGAGCACGTTGGAAATTCTGCCGAACTAACCAACCTGATTGTGTCAACAGCTCGTCAAGATTCCGTTACCTGGAATCGCGACGATGTCTCAGTTGTTGTAATTACCCGTAGGCTCGGATAGTGAGCGAGTCAGTGAACCCACAGCTTCGGCCTGAAATGGCTATGCTTCCAACATATAAAGCTGGAAAAAAAGTAGATTCAGTCAATGGTTTGACTGCATACAAGTTGTCTAGCAACGAGATCGCACATTCGCCACTTCCAAGTGTGGTTGCCGCAATAGTTGATGCGGCAAGTGAAATAAATCGCTACCCAGATCCGTTTACAACCAGATTGAATCAATCACTTTCCGAGAAGTTTTCAATTTCAACAGAACACATTGCAACTGGAACTGGATCAGTTGGCGTTTGTCAGCAAATCATTCAGGCGGTTGCTGGCGATGGAGATGAAGTAATTTATGCGTGGCGCTCTTTTGAGGCGTACCCGATTATCACAACTATTGCCGGCGCAGTCAGCGTCCAAGTGCCATTAACAAATGATGGCCAACATGATCTAACTGCAATGTTAGATGCCATCACATCAAAAACGCGGGTTATTTTTGTTTGCACTCCAAACAATCCAACTGGTGGAATTGTTACTCAACAAAAGTTAAATGAATTCTTGGCAAAAGTTCCTAAAGATATCCTTGTCGTAATTGATGAAGCATATGTTGAATTCAATCGAGATAAGGATGCGATTGATGGCATCGCCACAATGAAAGCAAATTCAAATGTCGGTGTGCTGAGAACTTTTTCAAAGGCTTATGGTCTTGCAGGCTTGCGAGTTGGATACTTTATCGGGCCAAAAAATGTTGCGGACGCAGTGCGGAAAACTGCGGTGCCATTTGGTGTTTCTAACATTGCTCAAGTAGCGGCTGTTGCATCGCTGGAACATGAATCAGAGTTATTCGAGCGCGTTGACGAAGTAATCGAGGAACGACGATGGTTTGAATCAGAGTTGGCAAAGCTTGGTTTTAAGATTCCACCAAGCCAAGCTAATTTTGTGTGGATTCCAATGGGGGAGCGCACTGAAGAATTCACCAAGCGAAGCGAAGGAATAGCAGTCTCAATTCGTCCGTTTCCGGGCGAAGGCGTTCGGATCAGTATTGGCGAACACCTGGCACTAGAAAGAGTTATTGAGCTTGCGAAAGAGTTTGTTTTTTAACGGATTCAACAGCAACGACAATTGCAACGCTGACAATAACTATGAAGCCACCGAGCAAAATATTTGGCGTGAGTGTTTCATTAAAAATAATGATGCCAAGCGCAACGGCAACTATCGGATTTACGTAG
>Ga0214921_10009144_pt1 | contig 12617 bp, 11 predicted proteins | sample LL1505_MetaG_FD_177992 | JGI IMG/M metagenome (GOLD analysis project Ga0214921, IMG submission 177992) | Freshwater microbial communities from Lake Lanier, Atlanta, Georgia, United States - LL-1505 | ecosystem: Environmental > Aquatic > Freshwater > Lake | place: USA: Georgia | collected... | reverse complement strand
CCATGGCTGATTCTTACCTGTTAATTGATTATGTATATTTAGATTCGGAGGAACGCAAGCGATTCGCCCAGGCTTCGCATGAGTATTTAATTGAACAGGTTCAGTTCACCGGCTCTGAGACCCTTGGATCGTCAAATAACAAATATCGCTTAAACTTTAATCATCCATCGAAATATTTAATCTGGGCACCCCATGTGTCGACCTTCAATGCCCGTAATCAGTGGGTATCGTATGCTACTGATGGTAATTGGGTGGCAGCTCTTGATCGTTTTGCCAAGATCATTGCTTGGATTTCTGCACCAATATTAACAGGTGGTATAACAATAACTGCTCCTGTTGCAACAACAGTTGGTGCGGTAAATACTCTACCCATTAATTATGTTGGTTCAGCTGGATTAAAAACATTAAGGGATAAAGTTGAAGCACGGTATATTGCTTTAACTGCTAGCACTACACCATCTGTTGGTGCGGCTGTTACAGATATACTTAATAATATTATTATTACTAAAAATACTTTAACATTAGCCGATATGTCTATTACTGTTACTGGCTTAAATGCATTAATAGATGCACTTACACTTGGTGGTAATGTTAGTCAGCAGGTCGCTGCTGCAAAAGCATTCTTAGTAACATATACCCAGAATGTTGTCAATTACCACAATTATGGCATGAATCTTGATGGCTCTGTTAACCCATGTGTTAGTGCCAAGCTCCAGTTAAACGGTCATGACCGATTCCAGGAGCGTGATGGAAGCTACTTCAACTATGTCCAGCCAGCTCAGCATTTCAGCAATACACCTGCTGATGGCATTAACGTATATTCATTTGCTCTCAAGGCTGAGGACCATCAGCCCACTGGCTCATGCAACTTCTCCCGCATTGATAATGCCACCCTTAATATCACTGCTGGATCTATACCAGCTAGCTCTCAAATTAATGTCTATGTTCAGAACTACAACGTTCTCCGTGTGATGAGTGGCATGGCTGGCACTGCTTACAGCAATTAAATAATTTATTTTATATAAATTATATATTTTTATTATTATATCATAATAATAATAAAAATATTGAATTTTATTATTAATCATAATTAAAATAGTTAATTTTTATTATTATATCATAATAATAATAAAAATATTGAATTTTATTATATTTATTATATAATTTTATATATAATTTTAAAATGACACGTTGTGTGAATACATGGGATCATTATATATTTAATGGAATAGTTCATGATACATTAACCATTATAACATCTAATAAAGATGAAAAATTAGTAATCTATAAAATATTATGGCTTTTATATAAATATATTGCTTATTATAATATACAATTAGAACAAAGTATAACAAAATATGAATCATTAATTAAATTATTAAAATATAATAATATGATACAACAAATTAGTTATATTAATTCTAATTTATCATTAAATTTAATTAATGATACAAATATATGTAAATTGAAAATAGAAGAACTAAAAAATAAATTAGCAGAAATAAAATTAATCTATAACTATTATCTAAGATTATTTAATTATACATAATATGACAAAAAAAACTAATGTATCTATAAGCAAAGAATTTAAAAAATATAAAATCCCTTTAGATAATCAAACAATGGAAGATTTCTGTTTACCTAAAAAATTTACTTTACAACCACAACAGAAATTTTTACCTGAATTATTAAAAAGTGAATTTAGTTTATGGAAAATAGATCCAAGTATTAGAGGTATATTAATATTTCACCAAATAGGTGCTGGTAAAACATGCACTGCAATTACAATAGCTGAAGAATTTAAAAAAAAACTTAATATTATGGTAGTATTACCTGCCGCATTAATTGGTAATTTTGTAAATGAATTAAGATCTGAATGTCCTGGTGATGAATATCTTACACCTATAGAACGTCAAAAATTAAAAGAATTAAATAAAGATGATGTTTCATATGAAAATATAATTATAAAATCAAATGAACGAATAGAAAAATATTATACAATTTATTCATATCATAAATTTGCAGCACTTATTCAAGATAATAAAATTAAAAATTTAAATAATACATTACTTATAATTGATGAAGTGCAAAATATGATATCAATGTCAGGAACATTTTATAAATTATTAACACAGGTAATAAATGCATCAAATGATACATTAAAAATTTTATTATTAAGTGCAACACCCATGTTTGATAAACCAGTTGAAATAGCCTTAACATTAAATCTACTAAAAAAAGATAATTTATTACCCATAGCAGATTTTAATCAAAATTATATTAAAGTTACAAATAATACAAATTATAAAGTTATCAATATGCCAGATTTTAGAAGTAAAATTAAAAATTTAATTTCTTATTATAGAGGTGCACCACCTATAGCTTATCCTAAAACAGAATTTAAATTAATAAAATGCACTATGAGTGATTTTCAATATAAAAGTTATTTAACTGCATTAAGTAGTGATAGTAATTTTGTAAGAGGATCTTTTAAGAATGTTGATATATTAAATATGTCTCAAAATTTTTATTTAGGACCAAGAATGATTTCTAATATTGCTTTTCCTAATAAATCAATTAGTGATAATGGTTTTAGTTCTTTTAGAGGTGATATATTACAAATACAAAATATTGGCGAATATTCAAGCAAATTTTTTAAAATGTATAAAAAAATAATAAAAGCCACAGGACCTATATTTATTTATTCTAATTTTAAAGAATTAGGTGGTATTAAATGTATTATCACATTTCTAGAATATCATGGATGGAAAAATTATAAAGATTATGGCGAAGGTGCAAAAAGATTTGCTATATGGTCTGGTGATGAACCACTAAAATTAAAAGAAGAAATTAAATATGTATTTAATCAAAAAAATAATAAAGATGGATCATCTATTAAAATAATATTAGGATCGCCATCTATAAAAGAAGGTGTTTCCTTATTAAGAGTTCAACAAGTTCATATTTTAGAACCATACTGGAATATGTCTCGTTTATTACAAATCATGGGTCGTGCTGTGAGATTTTGTTCTCATAAAGATATACCCAAATCTAAACGTATTGTTAAAATATATTTATATTTAGCAACTTATAAAGGTATTAAAACAGTTGATCAATATATATGGTCTATGGCACAAGAAAAAAATAAACTAATTGAAGAATTTGAATTGGCATTAAAAGAATCCGCATTTGATTGTGAATTAATGTATAATAGAAATTATTATAAAACAGATTCAACAAAATTAATATGTAAAAATTAATTATTATACAAAAATAATATAATAATACCATTAAAAAATTATTTTATATTTATATTTATATAATGAATAGTTTATCAACAAGTAATACTTTTTCATCATGTTATGGTGCAAAACCAATAGATGATTGTTATACTTGTGATAGTGTAAAAAAAGCATATGATGATAAAATATGGAAATATAATTCTGCAGATTTTAAACAATGTAATCCATCAACAACAAATATACCACCACTATTAAATAATACTTTCTCATCATGTTATGGTGCAAAACCAATAGATGATTGTTATACTTGTGATAGTGTTAAAAAAGCATATGATGATAAAATATGGAAATATAATTCTGCAGATTTTAAACAATGTAATCCATCAACAATAAATATACCACCACCACTTAATCGTCCACAAATACAATCATTAGATGATTCTTCTCCATCACCATTTTGGATCATTGCTTTATTTTTTATTGTCTTTATTATATTTATTATTTTATCAATATTACAGGCTATAAATAATACAGGAAGAATTATAGATTTTACAAATACTTATTTCAAAACAGGATTAAGATAAATATATGAAATAACTAGAAAAATAATTTAGATGTTTTCTATTATAATATATAATAGAAAATGTCTAAAATAAATATAAATTGGGAACAAAATGGTAGAGTATTCCCATTATGGGTTATGAATAACTTTAAACAATATATACTACCTGAAATTATTAGAAAAGAAGGCGAAGATCCATGTAATGAGAAAAAAACAGAGAGTTTAACATTATATCAACAATTTATTGGACAATATTTAAATTATCAATCACCATTCAAAGATTTATTAATTTATCACGGTGTTGGTTCTGGTAAAACAAATACAATGATAAATATTTATAATATATTATATAATTATACACCAAAATGGAATATTTTTTTATTAATTCCTGCATCATTACACGATGATCCATGGATTAAAGATATTAATAAATGGATGAAAAAAGAGGATTTTGATAAAAGATTTGCAAATATTATATTTATTCATTATGATTCACCATTTGCTGATAGAGATTTCTTAGAAAAAGTAAGAAAAGCTGATTCAAGTAAAACATCATTATTTGTTATTGATGAGGTTCACCGTTTTATTACTAATGTATATAATAATGTAGCATCTAAAAAAGGGAAACGAGCACAAATAATATATGATTATATACAACAAGAAAAGAAAGATAATATTAATACAAGAATAGTATTATTATCTGCAACACCTGTAGTAAATACACCATTTGAATTTGCATTAATATTTAATTTATTACGACCAGAAACATTTCCAACATCAGAAGCTATTTTTGAACAATTATTTATAAGTTCTACTAATTTCGCATCATTAAATGAAAATACAAAAAATTTATTTCAACGACGTATATTAGGATTAGTATCATATTACATTGGTGCAACACCAGATAAATATGCTAAAAAAATTATTCATTATGTAAATGTTCCTATGGATACATATCAAGAAGAAATATATAATTACTTTGAAGATATTGAAGAAAAAAAAGAAAAATTACGAATTAAAATGTCAAGAGGTAAAATAGGTGATTCAATGTCTACTTATTCATCCTATACAAGGCAAGCATGTAATTTTGTTTTCCCTATGATATCAGAATTAATTAATGGTGAAAAACGCCCAAGACCTAGTAATTTTAAATTAAAAGAATCTGAAGCAACTATAATAGATGAAGGAAAAGATATTGATAAGAAAAAAACATTAGTGAAAACTAAAGCAGAAGTGCTTGAATATATTAAAGCAATTAGAATATATGTAAATAGTTTTATTGAATTTATGAAAGATATTTTAAGAGAAGATAAAAAAACAGATTATACACTTAGTAATGATGTTAAACTATTTTATACAAAATATAAAGGTGATTTTACTAGTTTTTTTGAAAAAGAACCAAAAAAATCAAAATTATTTACTAATATGTATATGTATAGTCCTAAATTTGTTAGAATCATTTTTAATATATTAAATACAAAAGGCACTGTTATGATTTATTCTAATTATGTTGAAATGGAAGGATTACAATTACTTAAAGTTTATTTAAGCTTTTTTGGTTTTATTGATATTGATAAAGATGAAGAATTTAATAAAAATACATTACATGATACTAATAAATTATCAAAAGATGGTTTAAGATGGTGTGAATTTCATGGTGGTATTGATAAGGAAGTCCGTCGGTTAAATAAAGGCATATTTAATATGAAAAGTAATAGATATGGTAAACATTGTAAAATAATGATGATTTCTCCTGCTGGCGCTGAAGGTATTAATTTAAATAATGTTAGACAAGTTCATATATTGGAACCATATTGGAATGAAGTTCGTATAGAACAAGTTATTGGTCGTGCATTGCGATTTTGTCAACATAGAGATTTACCATTAGAAGAACGTATTGTTGATGTATTTAGATATAAAGTAATTAGAAAATCTGGGAAAGAAACAACTGATGAAAAATTAGAAAATATATCTAGAAAGAAAAATAATTTATTATTATCTTTTAGTGATGCTGTTAAATCAGCAGCTGTTGATTGTGAATTATTTAAAGCACATAATATGATGGGAACTAAATATAAATGTTTTCAATTTAATGAAGATTCACTATTTGAAAAACCTATTGGTCCTGCATTTCAAAGTAAAATTGAATATGATCTTAAATTAGATAATGGATTATATGCTAAAGATTCTAATATTAAAAAAATTAAAATACGTAAAATAAAAGCAGTTCAACTAATTGATGATAATACTTATTCTAAAGAAGAAATATATTGGTTAAATGAAGAAACTAATATTATTTATGATAATTTATTAAATTACCCTGTTGGTAAGCTAGGCAAAGATGAAAATAATCAATATAAATTATTAGAAAATGATGTTTATATTATTGAAGATGTTATACAAGTTCCTAAAATAACATTATATAACTAATTAAACATTTATTATAAAATATTACTTTATAATAAATATTTAATCATAAATAATTTAATTATTTAATTAAATTTGATAAATTTTTTAAAGAATAGGTGTTTCCACTTTGAGCATTAACCGATACTGGTTCAACTGGTTGTTTCATTGGTGCTTCTTGCGGAGCCCTTGCATTATTCATTCCTGGTTGATTCATTACTGGTTGATTCATCCCTTGTTGAGTCATTCCTGCGTAATTCATTTCCATATGATTTATACCAGGATGACTCATTGCTGGGAGATTCATTTCAGCATGTCGTGTATTATTGCTTAATAATGCTAAATTATTAAAATTTGTATTATTATTATTAACAGGTGCAAATGTTTGAATGGATAATGGGTCAAACATCGGATCCATTTGATTGCCCATCATTGGGTTCATTTGATGACCCATCATTGGATCCATTTGGTTACCCATCATTGGATTCATTTGGTTACCCATCATTGGGTTCATTTGGTTACCCATCATTGGGTTCATTTGGTTACCCATCATTGGGTTCATTTGGTTACCCATCATTGGGTTCATTTGGTTGCCCATAAAGTTATTATTATTATTTAATATATCATGCATAGATCTATCAGAACTAGTCGCAGACATTGTTTCGGTATCACTGTCACTTTCTGGTTTAGATGATCGTTTTTGTTTCTTATCAGTATTTAATTTACGAGTTCCTGTGTGATATTGTTTTTTATGCGAAACCATTATATAATCTTATTAAGAAAATATTTATAATTTTTTAAAGTATTAATATAAATTATTTTTTTTTATTTTTTTTTATTTCATTTACAATTTTATTTAATTGATCTTTTAATTTTTCATTTTCATTATCCAAAGTTTCAATTTTTTTATATAATATTTTTATTTCTTTTTTTAAGTCTTTATTTTCTTGATCTATATTTGCATGACTATCTGTTAATAATTCTTTCTTGAGTTCCTCTTTCAGTTCTTCTTTCAGTTCCTCTTTTATTTCTGCTTCAGATAATTTCTGCCAAAATTGTGTGCCATTAATTTGAACAGACCAAGATACAGTGCCATTATTTAAAATAACATATCTACCTTCTGGATCAATCTTATTTAATGTCCCACCTAATCTAAATAATAGTTTTTTTGTTTCTGGATCAGTAGTAAAATATCTTAAATGTGTACCAATAGATACTTTTTTAATATCTGAACATTTTTTATACTCTGCTAATTTGTCTTTTATTTCTTTATTTGTAAGTGTATCTTGATAAGTTTTTTTAGGTCTTTCATAACCAGTAGTATTAGTTAATTTTTTACTCATATTATATATAAATATATATAATAACTTTAATTATATTTATAAAAATAAAAATATTTTTCATAAATATATATAATAACTTTAATTATATTTATAAAAATAAAAATATTTTTATTTTTATTTTTTATATAATGATAATAATTGTCTATTTAGATTATTAAAATCCAATAATATTTTGGTTGTAATTTTTATATTATTATATTTAATATTATTATAATAAGTTAATATTTGATTAAAAATTACAATTATTTTATTAAATCCATTCTTATATTCATTTGTAATTAATTTAATTATTTTAATTTTATCAATTATATAATGTATATCTGTATGTATTTCTGTAATTTTATTATCAATACTTTCTGTTGGTATCATTTTATTATTATAAAAAATAATAATAAATGTTGATAATTTTTGACAAGTTTCATTTAATTTTAATGATAAATATACATAATCTAATTGTTTATGTATATTTATTATATCATATTCTGGATATGCATGTGGTATTCCATCTTTTATAACATAGGTTGCAGTTGGCAGTTCATATGCGATTGTTGTCATATGGATTTCTAATATTAATATTTTTTCTTAAAAATATAATATATTCAATTTTTATATAAAGATATTTTTATATAAAAAATATAAATGTCAGAATTAACATGGTTTAATGATAATATAGAAATTGATATGAGTAATTATCCACGTATAAATGAATATATTAATAAATTAAGTAATAAACAGGAAGAGAAAAATATTGAAACAAAAATTAATCAAATTGAAAAAAATTATTTAGATAAATTACATGAAATTGAACAATTATGTAATAATCCAAATGATATTATAATATTAAAAGAAAAACCAGGATTAACTATTTTACAAAAAGAATTGGATATTATTAAATTATTAACTAAATATACTCTACAAAATAAAACATTAGATTATGATTTTTTTATACAATGTTTAATTATTTTATTAGATTTAAGTGAAACATTACGTATTCGTATAGGTCAAGATGAACTTTCACAAGATAAAATTACTGATAATTCAGATCATAAATATGATAATCTAATATCCAGGTGTTCATATAAATTTTGTTCATTTCAAGATAATTGTAGTTATAATTATTCATCTAAAACACATAGTTCCTGTTATCAAGATCATTATGTTCATAATATGGTATCAACAGATTTAAAAATTTTACTTACTTATATCAAAAATAAATATGAAAATAGTAAAATTATTTTACATAATAAAGAAATTTTAAAAACAATTAATACATTAAGTTATGTTATTGGTCATATGGAACTAGAATTAAGAACCAAATGTTTATATATTCCTGAATCTGAATGGGAATCCTATCACATTATTAAGCAGGTTAAAACTTAATTATTCACTTTTAATTTCTTCTAATGGATATATAATTCCGCTCCGTATCTGAAGTTCAAACTGTGTTAAATACTCCTCTTGTTCTTTAGTTATTAACATATCTATAGTTGGTATAATTTCATCATTCAAATATGTTTCACCTGTAATACAATTAATTGCAAAACTATTACTTGTAGAATCAAGAATATGAGCAAATGTAATTTTATAATTAAACTTTGCTAATAATTCAAGTATATTATTTATTAAATTATGTGATTGTGAATCACCACCAATTATATATACATCAGTTGTATCTAGTGGAAACATATAATGTGGACCTAATATATTTTGTGTAAGTGTATCTACATGTGATAGAACTGTTAGTGTTCCATCGCGTGCACGCATACATATACAAACACACGGACCTAATCCATATGTGCCAATTGTAGTATATTTAGTTGTATTACTAATACAACCATACTGATGTTGTAATACTACTAAACATTTGGATGGATCAATTGGTGATTCATGATGTATTCTATTCCCAATTATAAAATTTTGTAAATCAGTTGAATTATTATATATACATTTATAAGTATGAGGTATTATTAATAATGAACCGCTACGCGCTTTACATAATTTACATTGGTGTTGCATATCAGATATTACTTTTATGTGTTCCTGTGATTCAATTAATCGTGCAGGTTGTTTAATAGCATGTAGAATTTGCATAGGATTGCAAGACATATTTATTAAAATAATAAATATTTATTATTTTAATATTTATATGATCAATTTTTATTATCGTAATTTAGGTGGTAAGTATTCTATTTTAAGAATTTTAAAAAAGTCATACTCTGAGGTAATTGGTAATCTTGTGCCATCTTCTTTAGTTAAACCATATTCAGATAATTTTAATTTCATTGATTTTGCAATTTGTCTCATTTTACGATTCAATTCAGCAGATCCAGTAAAATATAATAGAGCAGAATAATAAGAATCATAAGGAACAAAACGTATATCAATCCGTCTGAATGGATTATTTTTATATTGTGCAAAACCCATATATTTGGTTACAAAATGTTTATCAGTCATATCATCAACAATTAATGGTTTATTATCATTGGTTTTAATATTTTCTTTTAATTTATTAACAATAATTAATAAATGATTTATATCATTAATATTATCTTCTGTTGTGCCTAATTTACTAATTAAAATATCAATATCACCACTTGTATCTTTCTCTCTACGATATGATCCACAAATTTCAAAAATATATTTATTTTCATCATTTAATTTATATTGTTTATTTAATTTTTTTATAATAACAGTTATCATTTTATAAATTTTATCAATTTCTTTTCGTGGTATATTACCAAAAAATTTATTATGATATTTAATTCCTAATTTAATTTTATCATTTACTTTTATTTCTCCATTATCTATTTTCATTTTTAAATCATCTATAGATGTTATTCCATCTTTAATTAATTCTAAAGCATGAGCACGACCAATACCAACTATAGATTCTAATTCTTCTAGTAATTCTTTATTCTCATCTGTAGTATCAATAAATGTAATAATTTCTTTTAATTTCCCAGTTTTAATAATTTCTGTAATTCGATCAATAGTTCCTTTACCAATACCAGGTAATTCTGCAAAGTCTGCGATATTATCAAGAGTTATTTTTTTTGGATATTTTTTTATTATTTGTAATGAATTTTTTGTTTGTCTTAATCTAAATGTATTAGATGTTATTGTTTTAGTATCACCTGTAGCTTTGCTGGCATCAACTAAATGTTGTAAATAATTAATAAATTTTGTAAATTCATTAATTATATTTAAATTAATTAATTCATCAGACATTCTTATTATATTATAGTAATATATTTATATAAATTATTTTCATTTTTTATTTATATGTTAAATATATTAGTTATATTATTTCCACATCAATTATTTGAAAATAAATATTTAGACATAATTTATGAAAAAGATACTAAAAAACATATAATATTATGGGAGCATCCATATTTTTTTACTAAATTTGTATATCATAAAATGAAATTAGTTTTACATAGAGCTACAATGAAACATTATTTTGATGAATTAACTATTAAAAAATTATATATAAATCACAATGATAATTATAAAAAATATATTACAGATTTTATAACTAATAATACTATTCATGAAATTAGATTTTTTAATCCTGTTGAAAAGAAATTAATTGATTTAATAAATACTAATAAATTATTTAATACTAAAATAAAATGTTCTATTCATAATTCTCCATATTTTTTAGGTAATAATACAACAACATTTTTACGTCATGATGCATTTTATAAAAATCAACGAATTAAATATAATGTTATGGTTAGTAATAATAATAATAAAATAAAACCAGAGGGTAATAAATGGTCTTTTGATAAAGAAAATAGATTACCATTTACTAAAGATCAAAAAGATATAAAATTATCACAGAATACATCACCAGAACGTGATAAATATATAGATAGCGCAATAAAATATGTATCAAAATATTTTAATCATCATTATGGCGATTGTGATAAAGATGATTTTATATATCCTATAAATCATACTGAATCTATCAAATGGTTAAAACATTTTATAAAATATAAATTAGATAATTTCGGTAAATATGAAGATGCATTATCATCAACTGTTCAATTTGGTTATCATTCATTATTATCTCCATTATTAAATATTGGTATAATAACAACACATGATATTTTACATTATGTTACAAAATATAATAATAATATTGCATCAAAAGAAGGATTTATAAGACAGGTTATTGGATGGAGAGAATATTGTTATTATATCTATAATAATTATTATAATAAATTAGTAATTAGTTCAATATATAATAAAAATCATAAAACTATATGTAATAAAATTTGGACAGGAGAAACACAAATACCAATAATTGATGATATAATTAAAAAAGTTAATAAATATGCTTATTCACATCATATTGAAAGATTAATGTGTATGGGTAATTATTTTTTATTATTAGGAATATCACCTGAAGAGATTTATAAATGGTTTCAAACAATGTATATTGATGCATATGATGTTTTTATGATACCTAATGTATTTGGAATGTTATGTTATGCCAAAATAACTGATAAAAATCATATGATGACAAAACCATATTTATGTTCATCTAATTATTTAAAAAAAATGTCCAATTATAAAAGTTCTAATATAACTATAAATAATACTATTTATAAATGGGATATGATTATGGATGCACTATATTATAATCATATCAATAATTATATAGAAATATTTAGTAAAAATTATTCAACTGCAATTGCTGCTAAACGTTGGAATACTTTCACTAATACAAAAAAGAAAGAACTATTAGAATTATCAAAGATGTATATAAAATGGTTATATACTGATTAAATATTATTATAAAATGAAATAGGAATATATGATTGAATTAATCCAATTGCATTATTGTATTCTCTCTTGATTAATAATGGATAAAAAATATAATTAATTGGTAATTGAAAATAATAAGATAATTTTCTAATAAATAGACTAGTATTTGTAATTTCACATTTATCAGTTTTATTTATATTTATTTTATGCAAACTATGTAATTTATTATAATCATCTTTATGACATATTTTATATTGTGTTAATTCTCTATTTATACATTTACTCATA
>Ga0214921_10009143_pt1 | contig 12618 bp, 4 predicted proteins | sample LL1505_MetaG_FD_177992 | JGI IMG/M metagenome (GOLD analysis project Ga0214921, IMG submission 177992) | Freshwater microbial communities from Lake Lanier, Atlanta, Georgia, United States - LL-1505 | ecosystem: Environmental > Aquatic > Freshwater > Lake | place: USA: Georgia | collected 2015-05-28 | reverse complement strand
AAACTCAAAGGGTGGTTCATCCTCGTCGGCAAGTCCGTTGACCACGGCGTTGACAATGGATGCCACTGTGGAGAACCCCCAGAGACCAGTTACCCCTGAGAAGATGCCCGCCATGCCCATGGTCCCCACGAACCGAGCACGAGCTTCACGCCGGTCAGCGGGCGTAGCGCCCTTGAGCATGTTGACCATGTTGTGGGCCAGGAAGAAGGTCATCTGCTGCGGGAACTGCTTGAACTGCAACACCACGCGAGCGACCGGGTGCTGGAAGTAGCGCGGCTTGTTTGGTGAAGAGTAATCAAACATGGACCGGTTGGTCGTGTCCTTTGCTTCAGCAATAGACTCCGCGAACGCCAAATCCTTGTCCGCATAACCTTTGCGTTTCTCCATGGCCAAGCGGAAGGCAGACATAGCCATCACCTCGCGGTTAAACCGCTCAGCGTTATGGAACAACGAGGTCAGCATCTCCATGCCGCGATGACGCAGCCCGGTGTAGCTCTCTGTGGGAGACGCAGCCAGACCTGATTGGTCATACACCGCCGTGATGTCGATAAGCCCGTCAGCCACAAACCGGTCGTATGCAGCCCGCTCTGTCTTGTTCATGGACTTGGTGCGGTCCAGGGTGGGGAACATAACGCGGTTGTCCCGCAGGCGTTCGCCACGCTCGATGTTGAACCCCGTGGCGATGATCTGACCAGCGGTAGTTTTCATCTGGCCCAGTGCCGCCAGCGTTGCCTCCATATAGGACGCTTTGGGATTTGCTTTGACATACTGGCCAACCAAGGTGGGCAGACCAATGGTCATACCGCCCAGTATGTTGACAATTGCAGACGCAGGGGCAGTCAGATACCAGATGAACCCGATGTTGGACAGCAACGACGGAATGATGCCAATGTCCGTGGGGTTGAGCATCAGCGTCAAACGGCGGTCCATCTCAGTAACATAGTCACTGAGTTCATTGTTTTCGCGGGACAGTTTTACGTCACGTCCTTTGTTGGCGTCAATCCTGTCTTTGAGTTGGATACGGGCCGCTTCAATCTGCGAGAACATGTTGGGCGAATGCTCAAACCGGGCCATCTGATAGGCCATGTGGAAGGACGACGATGCAAAGTTACGCAACGCATCTTCCGAGTAGCCCGCCACGTTGTTGCGGTGCATGAACTGATTGCGGAAGCTACGCTCTGGTTGATTAGCCAGGAACGTCTGATACAGACTGTCTTTCAGGTTTTGCTTTTCCTGAGCAGAGTTAGCGCCTGTAATGTTGGCACTGTCGATGGCAGCAAAAGACTCCCGCAGGAAGTTGGACTCTCGTGCGTGCAGGTCCATCTGCTGGGCAAATTCGGAGCCCTCTTTGATCGTGCTTTCCAGTTCTGGGTTTTGCGCGATCCGTTGGGCCATATGGATTTCTTTTTGGCCCGCAGACTCAAACATGTAGTATTCCCGCGCCCTGCCGCTACCAATTTGATACCAGAAGCGGCCATGGCGCATCAACGGGAAGTATGGGCCTTTGCGCTTGTTCTTCTCGAACTCGTTGCGAATCTCAAGGATCGTTTGTTCCGACACACCCAGCTTGCGCATCTGGATGACCCGACTGTTCATCAAGCCCTTGTACTCTTCGTAGCGGCGTTCATAGAAGTCGCGCACTTGTCGGTAAATTGCTTTGGCTACAGGGCTTAGTTGGTTCCAATCCTGCATCAACTGCACGTTCTTGTTACGCTGGTCAGTTGTGGCCTTGTCCGGGTCAACTTCAGAAATTGTGGCCCCGTGCATGACCTTGGCCAGCATGCGAGACATTTCAGGGTCAGCAGATTGCATGCGGTCCCAACGCTTGGAGATGTCACCTGACTCGCGCAGGATGTTGTTCTTGCGGGCCAGGAAGTCTTCAGCCACCTGAATAAAGTTGTTGACCTGCGGAATCCGGTTGCGCACCAGATCAGCTATCTGACGCATGGTAAGCATGCCCAGTGCAACAGGCCGACTGCTGGCCTTTGCGCTGTTGTACAGGATGGGGAACGAACCCTTGACCTCCGCCCAAGAGCGTGCGTTCATCAGGTTGGACAGAGAGGTAGGTGTGTTCGGTGCACTACGCGGTATAGGTTTGGCCAGGGCTTTTGTCGCCATACCTTTACGTTCCGTGACCGGGGCCAACCCTTCCAAACTCATGGAGCCAGCCATCATTGCATCGGTAGCCTTCATCACTTCGATCAGCACGTCGCTGTCGGTGGTGTTTGGCTTGATGTTGAAGATGCGCCCAACAGCATTGGTGAAGGTATTCCACAACGAGAACGGCGCAGCTTGGAAACGAATCTCTCGGAGCAGTGCCTGAAACTCAGGATTGGTCATGGCCTCAGACACGAACTCGTGTAGGTCTTGCAGCCCATACAGATTGTCTTCGCTGAGCCCTTCCAACGACAATATGCCCTTGGCGTGGTTGTACAGCTTGACCAATTGGTCGTAGCCTTGCCGCTGGATGTCGTTGACCTTATTCAGCTTACCTGTTGTGGGCGTAGCCGCCATCATGTCGATCAAACGGGCGAGGGCGGCGTGGAGCGACTCGTGCAACAGGGTGTGGTTGTTGAACTGGGAGGCTTTGTTGCCGCCTTCCCGCAGAATGACTACATCAGTGGCCGGGTCGTACATGCCCGCCCAAGTGAACTGCTTGTCCAGCAGGGCCATGGTCTCGTTCAGAACCTCGCGCTGGGCTTCGTTCTTGAACTCACCATCAAGCCTGTCCATGGCAGACAGGATGCCACCCAGTTTCTTGGAATTCAGGTCCGCAAGGATTGACTTCTTGGTCGCAGCGTCCATGGAGGACACCTCGATCATGTCGGAGAGTGCCCGGACCTTGGCGTCCAGTGCTTCTCTGTCTGCTTTGCTACCAGACAACGGTTCCAAGTGGTCGCTGTTCACCACCTTGGATTTGGCGGTAAGCCCGGAGTCCAGCAAGCGGTTTGCAAGCACGGCGTAGTAGGGGTTGTTCTTGGCGTCGGCCATCAGCTTCAACGCACCCTTCAGATCGCCAGCCTTCAGCAAGCTGGAGATAGCTGGGTTGACCTGCGACAACATCTGCACCACAGGCAGACCTTTGGCAATCGGCTTGAGCTTGGGCGCTCTTGGAACCTTGACCCCCGTAGTTGTCTCTGCCTTCTTGAGTTTGGCTTCGACTCGCTCTTTACGCAGTACCTCATACTTGGTGATGGCCTCGCTAAATTTCTTGGCTTCGTTGATGTCGCTCTGGAAGTCAGCCACCATGCTCTTGAAGATAGCCCGCGTCTCGCTGTCAAGGTTTTTGTTGACCCAGTTACGGAAGTCAACGGCGTACTTACCGCCCTCACCCTCATACAGCGTATTGGCAGCAACAGAGGCTTTCACATCCTTGTCCACCACGGGCAGCTTGTTAAGCTGCTCTGGCGACAGATCAGGTGCAAGTGCTTCAATCTCTTCGATGGTCTTGCCATAACGCTGCGACAAATACGATTGCCACTGCGCCAGATCGGACGCTGCATCAGCCAGCACCTTGGCAAAAGAATCCCTGCGCGGGTTCTCAATGTAGTTTTTTGCCGCCAGCAAGCCTGCTGACAAATATGCTTTGTAGTTACGCAAGTTGTACAGCATCTTAAAGATTGCTGGCAGGCTGCGATCGGTGACGAGATACTCTTCCTCAACACTGGCGGTGCTGGGCTTGCGTGGCTTGCCCTCACCAGTCTTGCCGTGCACTTTGGTGACCATACGGGCAAAGGTCACTTTGGAGATGTAGATACCGTTCTGTATGCGGTCTTTGACCTTGCCCGCTGCACCTGCTTTTGTGCCGGGCAGGATGTCAATGTACTTCTTGATCTGCTCGTTGAACTCCTCCATCCCACGGCGGGTCGTGAGGTCAGGGAGGTTGTGGTTTGCAAAGAACCGCGACTGTGCATTTGCGCTCATGTTGGGCAAATCTTTAAGCGCCTGTTCAAAGTCGGGCATACCACCCATGCGGTTGGCAACGTACTTCAGCATAGCCCGGACACCCCGACTATATTCCTGGCCTTTGGCAACGATGTCGTAGCTCAGCATGCGCTTGAGCGCCACGCCTTTCAGCGATTCATGCTTGCCTTGTTCGCTCTCCGTGCCAGACTGGGGCAGGATGGCATCAAAGAAAGCCGTAAGAAGTCTGCCTTCTTTGGTCTTGGCCACATTGGCGATACCCAGATCGTTCTCGGCCTTGTCGGCCAGCGTCTGTTCAACATCCTCAGTCGTCTCGGCGCTTACTTGCTCAGCTTCCTTCTCGGGCTGGGATTCTTTCTTCTCTGCGGTCTGGCGGCGTTTGTACACATCTGCACGCTCAAACTTCACGTCTTCGCCATAGTCAGTGACAAGCTGGTCCCGCATGCTCGTGGACACTTCCGTGCCCGCCTCAACCGGGCTCATGCCCGGCTCGGTGATCACATAAGAAATTGCTTTACCAGCAGGCGCTTTTTCTTCGCGCTCTGTGGTGAACAAGTTACCGGTCCGCTCTATGGGTGCTCCGGATTTGCGCTCGCGGTCTTCTTTTTTCTGCGCTGCAATCTGCGACGGAGTAATCTTTCCGGAGCGCAGCAATTCTTCACGCTGCTTCTCCCCATACGCTTGCCGTGCTTTTTCTTGCTCTGACACGTAGGTAGCTTTTTTGTCCTCAGCTTCTGCGCCAAGCATGTCCTCTTGAGTTTTAAGGACGGGCTTGGCTTCTCCCGTAGGTTCTTTTACGGGACGCTCGGGTTTGGATTCTTCCCCAAACAACTTGTTTTGCATGCCCTTACGTTCTTTGGACAACAACGCAATCGCTTGATCTATGGTGGTGGTCTGGCGGTCAACGTGTTGTTGGGCCAGTGCCTTTACGTTGGCAACTGCTTCACCGGCAGGGAGCCCAGGAACTTTCTGTGAGAGCGCCCAAGTCTTGTCGTAAACACCAGCGGCCAAATCCTTCAGGAGTTTGGCCTTGCTTCTTTCAAGCACGCGTACAGCTTCTTCGCGGTCTTGGCCCGCCAACGCCAAAGCAGACTCCACCCGGCGCTCAACACTGGGCCCCTTGGTGAACATCTGTGTCTGCATCCCGCGACGCTGGCCAACTTGTTCAAGAGCGCCACGCCCATCAAACTTGGGGTCCGCCAAATTGTCTACAAGCGTGGGGTCAAGGTTGCCCAACAGCGAGCCGTTGATCTGCACGAGCGACTGAAGTATCTTTTCAGCAGCTTCACGCTTTTCTTTGGTGACAAGGTCAAACCTGTTTTCAGGTTTGCTTAGCGTAGCAATCCGCGCCCGCAGATCGTCGTACTGTTCTTTGAACTCACCAAACGATTCGGCAGGGGCCAACTCTGCAACAGGTGCGGTAGGTGGTTTTGCTGGGGCGGCTGGCTTTGCTGCGGGCGGTTTAGGCGGCGCGGGCGGCTTCTGACCTTGAACATCAGCGCCTGTATCCACATCCTCAAACATCCCCGGAGGCTCAGCAGATGGGGGCGGCGTAAGGTCAGGTTCACCATACTTGGCAGACACAGTTTGGCCAGGAGTAGGCACACGGGCTGCATACGTATCAACTTCAGACGGGGTTAATGGACTGGGTTGCTGTTCTTCTCCTGCAACAGCGCCTGCAACATCCGCTCCAGCAGGAACCACTCCAGCGGGTCCAGCTTCTCCAGGTCCTGCGGCGGGTGGCACTGCACTGGTTGTGCCAGCCACTCCAGCGCCTGCTCCACCTGCTGTACTGATAGGTTGTCCAACATCGGCTGCTTCCTTCTCCAGTGTGTCTTTGACCCAAGCTGGCACTTCGGTGCGCAACAACGCCTGACCCTCGGGCGTGCGCCTAGCTTGGAATGTTTGGGCCGCACCACTATATGCGCCCATTGGCCCACCAAGCAAGAGGGCTCCGCCCGCAGCTTCCAGGTATTCTTTGGCGGCTTCGGGGTCTTTGAAGGGGTCGAGCGCCAGACCTGCTTGCCACCGCTCCAACACTGACTGGGTCACCTCTTGCGGTACTTCAAACGCAATGCCCGTTGCAGTGCCTTTGGCCACAGCCTTTTTGTACGCGTTAGGTTTGGTTGCGGCCTCAACGATCTCAAGCGCCGCTTTCTCAGCAGCAGCTTTACCCTCTATACCAACCAACTGGCCTAGAGGTTTGAAAAACTTGAACCCAAAGACATCCAGTGCAGTTTGGCCCGCTGCCGCAGTTGTTGCAGTCAGCCGGTTGATGTCTTCGTAGGCGTTGCCTTTTTTGGCTTGCTCTTCTTTTTGCCGGGAGATGTTGTCTGCAATGTACGAGCCCAGCGCAGTCAGCCCGTATGCCACAGTGCCAACGGCAGCGGCGGGTAGAGCGGCAGGAGCCGCCAATGCCGCACCAGCGCCAGCAACCATGGCGGGGGCCATGGACCCCAGAGACGACCCGGCAACTTCCTTGAACTTGTCAACTGTCTTGCCAAGCGCAGTGCCGTATGCGCCCTGCTTGAACGCATCGCCAATTTCGCTGAACTCGGTCTGCTTGTAAACGTCCCCAGCTTCTTTTTTGGCCCGCGCCAACTCATCCGTGGCAGCTTTCTGATCGCCTAGCCCAGTGAGCAACTGCGCTGCTGGCAGGGCGGTAGTGGCGCGTTCTTTTAGCGCAGAGCCAAAAGACCCGAAGAACCCACCAGATTCAGTGGGTTCGGGCTTTGCGGGTTCCCCAACTGGAGTACCACCAAACTGAGAAGCAAGCGCAGCGTAGTCTACGCCTTGCTTAGATGGAGCAGGGGTGCCCCCAAACTCGGCTGCAAGTTTGGCGTAGTCCATTAGCCACCTATTTTTCGTTTGAAAGCATCAGCTTCGGCTTGAGAATTAAACTGGTACGTTTTTCCATCTGGCGCAGGGACAGCAAACTGACCGCCACCACCGCTTTCAGCCCCCATGCTACTACGCACTTCTTTTTCAATCTGTCGGCGGAGATCAAGTAGCTTCTCCCGATCCGCGGGTTTTAAACTGGGGTTTTGAAGCCTCATGTCAATGCTGGCGGTACGCTTGCTGATCGCATCCTGCACTTTGGCGCTATCCCGTGCAGACGTATCTGGGCCTTCATACTTGACCCCACCAACGGCTGCGCGTACTTTGGATTCGTCCGCCAAGAACGCATCTGCGGCCTTCTGGCCACTGGCCCCCAAGATGCGGCGATATTCTGCGCCTACGCGTTCGGACTCGCTAGGCTTGGTGAGGCCCGCTCTGGTGGCTGCGGCCTGAATATTTGCAATTTGCAGAGAAGTGAGATTGCTCATCCCGGTCGTTGTCAACTGGGTAGCAGATTGCAGCCCCTGACCAGAAGCAGCGGACTTGGTCGTCATGATTGACTTCTCAAGATCAACTTCGGCCCTCTTGTAATCAGCTTGAGCCTTACGCTCTTCGTCGCGGGCGCGGACAATATCCGCAGCTTTGCCGCTACGGACTGCCTCGTCAGCTTTCTCAACCGCATCCTTCAACGCGTCTTCGGCTTTGGAGAAAGCAAGCTTGGCTTCGCGTTCACGTTTAAGCTGGCTTGAGTACTCGCCAGCCGCGCCAGCAATAGCACCGGGGCGTATGCCCGCACGGATCATGTCAATCACATCCTCAGAGGTGCTGGGGCGAGATTGCTCAAACTCCTGGCGCATATTGGCGATCTGTTTACGGCGCTCTTTGCCATAAGTGCCAACACCGGTAAGGTCATAAATTTTGTTTTGGTCTGCTGCAATTTGTTCAATAGAACGCACAACTGGTTCGCCTCTCCCATACGCAGCCCTAACCTTGGACTCGTCAACTTCTGGCGTCAACGTTTTGGCCAGTTCACCAACACCCTGGCTTAAACCAGGAGCAGCGGCGACAGGAGGGCGTGGTGCAGCGGGAGCAACGGCGGGGCGTGGTGCAGCAGCAACGCCGCCAGCAGGGGCAACGCCGCCAGCAGGGGGAGGGGGAGGAGGCGCAGTAACCGGGGCAGCAGGAGCAGCGGCTGGGCTGGGTGCAGTGGTATCTGGAGCCTCGTCAAAACGCATGGGCGCAGGTGTAGGACGAGACACTACAGAGCTAAGAAACTTGCCGATCCCGCCAGCAATATCAGGACGCGCAGGTGGCTTGGCCATTCCAACAGGAGTTTCTGTATCTTCGCTATCCTTAGGTATCGCAGCCCGCTCTTCAGCAAGAGCTTTTGCACGCGCTTCTGCGCCAATCTTACGCATCGCCAATTCGTTTTCTAGCTTTTCGCGTTCTTCTTTGGTCAAAGGTTTTTCTTTGCCCGACCCTACGCGGCTACCTGTTTCTCCAGAAAACGAAACAATGCCACCGGGAGCGAAGTCAAACATGCGCGGGTCAATACGAGCACGCATCAGACCACCGTCCGCTGCCGTCTGTGTTTCCTCTTCAGGCTGCATTTGTGGCTGGGGTACGTTTTCTGGGACAGGCATAGCTTGCGGAACAGCTTGAGCCATTTGTTGGGCAACTTGTTGTTGCTGCCCGCCCCGAAGCGCCATGATCCCGGCAGCTTGCTCAATTTTGTCCTTGACTGTGCCTTGAGGTGGCTGAGCAGGTTTACCCTTAGACATCTCTTGCTTCATCTGCTCCAGACGACCTAGCGCCATATAGCGAGGAATCTCTGGGTTGGACCCATTGGCCAACGCCATCAAATATTTGATGGAGTCAGGAGAAGCAGGCAAAGAAGCTAATTCAGCCTGTGCTTTAAAAGGGCTAAGTGCGCTCATTTTGGAATAACCCCTAATTTTTGCAGCAACGCATAGGTATCAGTCCCTGCGGCAGCATACTGCTGACCAGTAGTCATCCCCTGCGGTACGTTTGCAACTGTAGAAATTGGTAGCCCTTGCAGCATAGACTGTTGGAACTGCAACTTTTTCATTGGGTCGTCGCGTTGCTGCAAGAACTCGTTGTAGTCAGCGGTTACACCTTGCTGCTCAAGCCCTTGCTGTTGCTGGCCTATATTGCTCATTAGAGACGCAACCCCTTGAGCCTGCCCTTGTTCGGTGTTGAACTGCTGGCGACCCATGTCAAACGCATTAGAGTATCCAGCACCAATGGCTTTGTTTTGCTCCATCGCCATATTGCGCTGGGTTTCAGCGTCCATGATCGCCTGACGGCCCCCACCAAACGCGCCAGCCTGCGTTGCCTTGCCTGCATTGCCCATCTGGGTGATCTGGGCTTGCCTACGCATTTCGTCCAACTGAGGGTTGAGCACATTTTGCAAGTACGGGTTCATGTACTGCTGCGATATGTCGCTACCAGCCGTGAAGCTCTTACCCAAGGTAGAGGGTAACGTCAAGCCGCCAATACCGCTAAACAGGTTTTGTTGAATCTGGCCGGGGCCAGCAGTCAGCGGGCCTTGGTATGTTTGATAGGGTGTCTCTGACAGGGCTTGGGCTTTACCCAGCATCCCCGTTACATATGGGCCAGCATACTCAGAAAGAGTGGATGTGTTTGCCGAACCGCTCGTTGGTGAAGTCGTTGCCATAGTTACCCCTTATCTTGGAAGATACTTGTCTGCCTTGGTGTTGGCGGCGACATTCTTGATGCTCTTTTTGCGAGCGTTCTGGATACGGTCCATCATTGCGTAGAGCTTACGCGCACCTGCTTCGGAAGAACCATTACCGATCTCAGAAACGATGCGCGCAGGAATGACAAACTCCCCATCTGCAAGGCGTGCAGGTTGCTTCCCCCCAATAGTAGCAGGGATCGAGTCAGACACGCCATCCCCTGGGCCTTTGAGCATACGCCCGCCGTCTGAGTAACCACCCAGCGTAGAGATTCCACCACCCGCCGCTTTGGCCACAGGTACTTGCGCTGCCGCAATATCTTTGGCTTCTTGGCGTTGATTGGCCATTGCCGCACTTGCAGCGGCGGGAGCCACGTACTGCATGGGCGTAAAGTAGGTACGCCCGCCTTGGCCAGGACGGTAATTTGTGGTGTCACCCAACGGCACTTGCTGGCGAGTAGCAACCAGACTGGGTATGCCCCCTTGATAGCCTTTGTACACACCCTGCTGGGTATCTTGACCCGTTATACCCAGAGCCTTGCCCGCTGAAGCCAAAGCAGCCACGCCCAGCATCTGCCCAACAGTCCCGTACTTGCTGTTACCTGAAAGAACGTCTTTGGCAAGCTGTCCACCCGCGTTAATGGCTTTGAGCCAGTCCGGCGGCTCAGCCCATTTACCAGTTGCTGGGTCTAGCCCAGGGTTGATTAAGCCTGTTTTAGGGTCGAACGAATAGTCACCGGGGTCTATCCCGCCAAAGTCAGTGCCTGTATCGCCCGTGGTGGGTGGCGTCGATTCAACAGGAGAAGGCTCGTCTACAGGATCGTCTTCCCAATAATAGGAGGGCGTGCCGTCGTCCTCGTATAAAACTTTGTATCCCATATCAGCCCCTTCCAAGTATTTTTAACAACTCGTCTTGTGAGGCAGAGTCTCCCCCGCCGCCTAAAATCTTTGCCAGCATTGATGTAACGTCATTTTCCCTTGGATTGCTTTGTGGCGCAAGGGCTGAAGCTGGTTGAGGTTTGGTCAAATCCAAAAAATCTGACCCACTCAACAGCGGATTACTCTGCACCAATTGCCCCTCCTCGTTGATTTTTTGGGGGGTACTGGAGAAATCTTTGTTCCTGTAGAACACGTTGGCCAATTCAGGTGTAACCGTCTGATAAGTCACCGGAGTTTGCTGCTGCCCAAAAATTGCAGCGAGGGGGTCGGTTGACGTTGATGGTGTGGTCGGCGTTGTGGTCGGCGTTGTGGTCGGTGTTGTGGTTATGGGTTTTTTGGTTGGCAGCTTGACCGAAGGAAACTTACCACTTGGAAGTTTTGGTAGTTTTATATTGCCTGTTTTTTCATCGGTCAACCCAGCCCAAGATGTGTCTGTGGCTTCTGTAAAACCAACGATATTGGTGTCTTTATCAATTGTTAGCGTAGAACCATCATCGGCTGTAAACGTGTAATTGCCCGTTGTCGGGTCGTGCTTGTACGCCCCCATCCCAGAAGAGCCTTCGTCGTAGAAACCTGTGTTTGTATCTACGGGTCCTAAGTCTTGAACGCCCCCACCGGGCAAATCCTTGCCAAAATCCGCAACACGTTTGGCCTGTTCCTCGGCCTCTTTGGCTTCTTGGGTTGCTTTCGCGGTTTCCGCATCTATGGCCGCTTGTGCGTCTGCTTGGGCTTTAGCTTGGGCAGCAGATTCCTCATCTGCTTTGCGTTGAGTCTCGGCTTGTTCTGCGGCTTTTTTATCGGTCAGATATGTGTCATAGGCTTCAGGGGTTGTGAAGCCAGCGGCGGCAGCTTCTTTTTGTTGGGCAAGGTTGTCCCACCCCTGCTCTTGAAGAATTGATACACTTTTAATGAATGGTTCAGCATCTGTTTTTGCGGCGTTGTAGGCTTGCTCTGCCGCCGTCACAACATCGGGCGTATGGTAGTTATTAGGGTCTTGCAGCCACGACCATTGACTATTCAATGCGTTGTACATCCCCAATTTTTCCCCGTATGGGTATGCGGGGTCTAACCTGACTGCGTTATATTTATTCCAAAGATTGCCATAAGAATCATTCTTGGCGAACCACGCATCGTTCTTTTCTTTTAACGGCGCATAAGCGTTATAGGCATCTTGGGCTTTTTGCTCGTACTGCCGTAAAGCGTTAATGTCTTCCGTGCTACCTTGATCTTGCACAAAGTTGTTGACGGCGTTTTGCTGACCTAAATCTTTATAACCAAGTGATTTGGCTGCTTTGTCTAAACCCTTTATGGTGGCATCAAAGCCTTGGTTGAATAATTGATAGGCGGCGTTGCTATCCTTGTTAAATGCAACTTTGAATGCGTTGACTGTGGCGGCTTGCTCATTTTTGCTTAGCTCATCAAACCCAGGCATAGTCTTGAATGCCTCGTTCAACGCTTCGTTGGTTATTGCCCCAGTAATAATTTGGGCGCTATTAATGTCTGTGCTGCCTTTGCGTGCAGCGGTAGCAAAAATGTTTCTGGAGATGTTGCCTGCAACCGCTCCGGCTTTGGCCGACTCTGTTGCTCCGGTCACGCCCGTACCAGCAAATGTCTCGCCCGTAGTAATGTCTGTTTGTGGACCAACACCAGTTACGTTGTTTGCAACGTACTCACCCCCGGCAGAGATAACGTAAGCCTTGGCCCCCTCTTTCAGCCAATCCTCGGGGCTAGTTTCTTTACTCGTGACTGTTGCTATTGCATTAATGTACGGAATAAATTGAACTTGCCCCGTTGCAATGCAAGCTGCAATAGCAACCCACTTAGCCGGGTCTTTCGCCATGTCCTTGCCGATGTTATCGACAACTTTCCCGGCTACGGAGTCAGGGTTGTATGGGTTTAGTGCGCCCAAATCTTTGGTCAGTTGACCAACTGCGGATTGAGAGTTGAGTGGGTTTAAACCACCAGCGCCGGGTAGCCAAACTTTTTCTGAACTCTGAAATGGGTTATGAACGCCGGGGACAATGTTTGCATCATCATCTATAGCGCCGCCTGTTAAATCTTTTAAAAGTCCCATATTAACCCACCTTCCAATCTGTGCCGTCAGAATACACGGGGGTAGCCACTGCCCCACCCGTCACCACGGTTGCGCCGAATGTTGGCCCCAGAGCATCAGACACAAATGTCCTAGCGCCCTTGCC
>Ga0214921_10009141_pt1 | contig 12620 bp, 8 predicted proteins | sample LL1505_MetaG_FD_177992 | JGI IMG/M metagenome (GOLD analysis project Ga0214921, IMG submission 177992) | Freshwater microbial communities from Lake Lanier, Atlanta, Georgia, United States - LL-1505 | ecosystem: Environmental > Aquatic > Freshwater > Lake | place: USA: Georgia | collected 2015-05-28 | reverse complement strand
AATGTGCAACGTCTTAATCGGTTGTGCCGGTTGATGGCAGCCGGACAGCGCATGGAGGGCTCGGAGATAAACCGATGAAACAACGATTAATTGAACTGAGGAACCTTCTAAATCAAGCAGCACATGCTTATTACGTGCTTGATACACCGCAGATGGAAGATGCGGTGTACGACCGCCTCTACCGCGAACTACTGGAACTAGAAGAACAGAATCCGGAACTGATCACCCCCGATAGCCCCAGCCAACGGGTTGGTGGTGCGCCCAAAGATGGCTTCTCATCAGTAGAGCACCGTATTTCGATGCTCAGCCTTGATAATGCCTTTAGCGACGAAGAAATCGAGCGCTGGTATCGACGCCTGCTGCGGGAACTCGACCTAGAAGAAGGTACCGATCTAGCAATGGTGTGTGAGCTAAAGATCGATGGCAATGCTTTAGCGCTCACCTACGAAAATGGCTTACTGGTGCAAGCAGCTACCCGCGGTGATGGCAGCAGCGGAGAAGAAATCACCAATAACGTACGCACAATCCAGTCAATTCCGCTGCGTCTACAGCTAGAGAATCCGCCGGCCTGGGTGGAGGTGCGCGGAGAAGCTTTTATTCCAGACGATACCTTTGCCAAAATTAATCAAGAGCGGCATGCAAATGAGGAACCACTATTTGCTAATCCGCGCAATGCCTGCGCCGGCACCTTACGGCAACTCGACCCCAAGGTTGTAGCAGCGCGCCGTCTCGACTTTTTTGGCTACACCCTGCACTTGCCGGATGATTACCCCATAGCCCAGACCCATCAATGGGGCTGCCTGAGGTGGTTGCAGCAGGCTGGGTTCCGGGTGAATCCAAACGCCAGGCTTTGCGCTGATCTCCCTGCGGTGCAGGCTTTTACAGCGGAGTGGGAGCAGCAACGTCATGGTCTTCTTTATGCCACCGATGGGGTGGTCGTAAAGCTGGATTCCCTGGAGTTGCAAGACCAGGCCGGCTTTAATGCGAAAGCGCCGCGTTGGGCGATTGCTTATAAATACGCCCCAGAAGAGGCCCCCAGCCGGGTGCTGAGAGTTGTAGCTCAAGTCGGCCGCACCGGAATCGTTACCCCTGTAGTGGAATTTGAACCCGTGCCGCTAGCGGGTACCACCGTAAGTAGGGCCACGCTTCATAACGCCGATCGCATTGCCGAACTAGATCTGCGTGAAGGCGACACAATCGTTGTGCGTAAGGCCGGCGAAATAATCCCTGAGGTTGTACGGGTAGTCATCGAGTTGCGGCCTGCAGGTGCGCCAGCTGTACAGCTACCGGATCACTGCCCTGCCTGCGGCTCTGTGCTGGTGCGAGCACCTGAAGAAGCTGCCACCCGTTGCATCAACAACTCCTGCCCGGCCCAGCTCAAGGGCGCCGTCCGGCAGTGGGTAAGCCGCGCAGCCATGGATGTAGATGGCCTCGGCAGCCGCACTATTGCCTTGTTAGTAGAACGCGAGCTAATCACTAAACTTAGTGATCTGTATCGATTAGAAACTGCAACGCTGGCGTCGCTGGAGGGGATGGGCAAGCGTTCAGCAGAAAAGCTGGTGGCGGCCCTTGAGCAATCGCGTAAGCAGCCGTGGCATCGATTGCTGTTTGCACTAGGTATACGCAACATCGGCCCGGTGAATGCCAAGGCCCTGGCATCTGCTTTCCCCTCAGCTGCAACCCTGGCTCAGGCTGCATTGCACGATCTAGAAGCTCTGCAGGCCACCTATGGCATCGGCGAGGAAATTGCGGAAGCCCTCACCGAATGGTTCAGCAATGCCACAAACCAATCGTTGCTGAAGGAGTTGCAGATCCTGGGTTTCTGCTTAGAAGCACCGGAAGCGATTGCTGGCGATGCATCAGGTGATGCTGACACCCCAAAACCCTTGGATGGCAAAACGTTTGTATTAACCGGCACGCTGCCAACTCTTAAGCGCAACCAGGCCCAGGAATTGATTGAAGCCGCTGGCGGCAAAATAAGCGGTTCGGTGAGTAAAAAAACCAGTTATTTGGTTGCAGGCGAAGAAGCTGGCAGCAAACTCACAAAAGCTGAACAGCTAGGCGTTGCCATCCTGGATGAAGCAGCGCTATTGGAGTTGTTGTCTTTAAGAAACCCTGGATAATCAATTCAATTTTTTTTATCGAGATAACTGAGGTCTCCATGGTTCGCGATCAACTCACCAGCTGGCGACAGTCAATTGAAGCCATTGATTTAGTTGCTGAAAACTCTCGGCAGCAGCTGAATCAGCTCTACACCGAGATCGTCACCCAGCTGAAGCAGGAGTTCCACTCGGCCAACTTCACCATTGCCGCCCCTTCTATAGATCAGAAACGGGCCGCGGAAGCCGCCGATCCAGGTACCGTCACCGAACGCCTATGGGAGCTCTGCAGTCATCACCCTGGGGAGGTAGCAAATAATTCGGTTTGGGCGCTACTCCAGCTGGAAGGAACGGGGCTGATCGGGAAAGAGGAGCACATCGACGACGAAAATTTCTTTCTGTTTGCGCAGGTTGAAGGGTTCTGGCATGAGGTATGTCAAATCTTCAAGGAGGACTATTACGTAGAGCTATTACTTAGTTATACCGCCCTGTTACCTCTTGAGAAACACCCGTTTCCAGCGCAGCCGCTCATTCAGGCTCTCTATGGAGCAGGTGATCTACTCAGCGCGACTGATCTAAAAAGTCTCGAACTTAAGACAGATGAGTTCGGGCGCTATGGCAAGAGCATGTTGCAGCCAATCAAGGAATCCCTGATATGGCAGGAAGACCCTGAGTTCCCACTGCCAGGAAACCTCAAGTCCCCAATTATTAGTGATTTGCTGCTCGCCCTGGCACCGGTGTTTGCCGAAGGCGATGACTTATTTGAGCTGGTGATTAATGGTTCCTGGGGTGATGGAGTGGTTTTCCTGGATGCTTCACCTTTGGCAGACCAGTTGCTTCACCTGTCGAAAACCCAACTGGCTATCCGCGGTGTTCGCGTCGATAGCGAAACTCTCATGCCAACTGAGGTGTATCAGCGGCTAGCAAATCATCGCAATAGCGGGCCGCAATCAGAAGTTGCAAGCTGCATCCATACACCGGCGGAGGTCTTAGAGGATCTTTCCAACTCCACTAGCAAGGAAATCATCTACCCCCTAGCGCGCAATCCAATGACTCCTGTATCGGTGCTCCGTCAGCTGATGAATTGGGGCGGTTGGGGTGCCAAAACGTGTCAGAACTATGTACAAAACAACCCCGCATATGCGGGCGGAGAGGTTTGGCAGTTGATGGAGATGGGGCGGTTGCAAATGAAGACGGATCAGCGCAAAAAGGATGTGCTACTGGCCTGTCTGGACCTCCTGGCCAGCGAGACGGATCCTCTGGATGCTCTGCGCCTGCTGCTAAATGCGTCGATCTGGTCTAGATGGCAACTGGAGCCTTCCACCTTGCGGCTGAAAATGATCCAGAAGGGCTGGGCCAGTGAGGAGCTGATGCTGGCGGCCGCTTGGAGCTGGCATTGGCTTGAACGCCTGGCGGTGGCGAGATCGCCCCTCGCCCCGGCCACGGCGCTGGCGAAATTGCAGGGCGATGGTCTTCCGTTCATTCGCCATGCGGCCTTACAGCCACGCTGTTCCGTGGAGGCAGTCGCTGCGGCGGCCTCACCTAGCGGCTGGATGGGACAGCTGGCGGTCCTGGCGGCTGCCGATCCTGTCGCCTGCGTTCGTCACCCGCGATTTGCGGAATGGCTGAATCAGGAGCCAGATCGCGTGGCCTCGCTGTTGAGTAAGCAGCACCGCACGATCCTGGCGGCCAAGGATCTGCCGGCCGAGTATTTCTGCTGGCGAATTAGCCAGCTAAGTGAGCGCGAACAGCTGCGCCTATTGATGCATCGTGAGGTGCCCCAGGAGGCCCTAAATCAGCTGGTGCGCTACGACGCCGAGCACGACAAGCTGATCTCCTGGCTTCCGGAGAAGAAACAAGGGGCTCTGGCTGATCTGGTAACCAGCAGTGCCGCTTCCCATCACCAGCAAACAAACCCAGAGCTACTGAGCTGCAGCCTGACGGAACTCGGGAAGGGCGACCGGGAAGTACTAATGCCCCATGAGATTGCCTTCTTTGTGATGGGCTTCTACAAGTCAGTTGATGTCAGCCTGCTTCACATTCAAGACTTGTTGAAGTTGTTGCTACATCCGGGTGCCTCGCATAACTTGCGGCACCATCTCGGCGTAGAGCTCGACAAATGCCGTGATGAGTGGGATGCACTTAACGACAACCGAGCGTTCTATTTCTTGCGCACTGCGATCAATGCCTATCCCTTTAATCATTACCAAGAAAATGAACTTGTTCAGCTAAAGATCGCAGGGAGGCTGCTGGGGCTGAATGAAATCTCGGATGGTCTTCGTGACTGGTTTATTGCACTTATTGCTGATCTTGCAGATCGGATCTTGATTGATGGGCAGCGGAATGAATTTCTAAAGACGCCAGTGGAACCCTGGCCTGCCCTTCTCTCCGAAAAGGTAACTAAGAAGTTGGTTTCTAGTAGTGACATCAGAAAGCGTCTGGTAGCCGTCTGTTTCGGAGAGCTCAACGAAGTGCAGATGGAGGCCTTGTCAATCGATTCACGGGAGGAGATCCGCTTTGCCCTCGCACTGTTGCGCTCCTGCCCAAAACATGTTCTACAGAAGCTCTCGGCTGAGAAGAATATTTTGGTGAACAAGGCCGCCATTCAGAACCGAAACTGCCCAGTTATCACTCCAAAGGAAACCCAAGGTCGCTCGCGGCTCCGTAATCCCAACCTGCCAGAGGAAATCGCCCGGGATTTGCTTATGGGTAAGGGCCAGCCACACCACACATATATGAATCATGCAGCGGAGATCCTTTGTTGGACGCCATCTTTGATGCAAGAAGTCCTTGATTCAATGGAATCGGATCAACTCAGTTCTTTTTTACAAGAACTTGAGTACGGGTTAACACACTCGCCTTTCAGGAAGCGCCCTTATTCATCCGAGCTGCTCAGCTGGATGGCCCAACTTCCAGTCGATTCCAAAAGCGATTTGATCACGTTGCGCCAACTTGCAGCGGCCCATCCCGCCACACCCGTACCCGTGCTTGAGGAGCTGGCAAAGTGTTCGCCCTGTGAAGTGCTGGAATCGATTGCCAGCAATCCCGCCTGCCCCACGGAGCTGCATCAAACGCTCAGGGAGCAGGGAATCTCAGGAAACGCCCATGCCGTGATCTCCAGTACCAACTACCCGGTGGAGTTGCTGGCTGCCCACGCAGGCGACCCGGATCCGGATCTGCGGGCAGAGGTGTCACGTCATCCCCATTGTCCCCTACCACTAATAATCCAGCTGCTCGCTGACACCGCAAAGACCTCCAACTACGGCTCCTTCAACAACCGCACTGTGGCGGAGGTGGCTGCCACTAGCCCTGCAATCGCCGGCTTTCAAAATCCAGCAAGCTTTGAGGAGGCTGCCCTGGTCCTGCTGCGCTCCACTAGGCCCTCTTCCCGCGCCAGGCGCCTGGCCCTTCGTAGCCCCTACTGCCCGCCGCTGCTGCTCCGCCGCTGCGCTACCAGTCTCGACTGGCGCGAACGCCACGCCGTAGCCACCCACCACGCCACACCTACACGCCAGCTCAAGTTGCTGCAGCGGGACGCCAATCATCACGTGGCACAGGCGGCCATTAAGCGCAATAGCGGAAAGAATTCTTTCTCTAAATAACCATGACTCTTAAACCCTCCGAACTCAACGCCTACTTGCAGCAACTAGTAGCCCAAAACCTCCGGATCAGCGCAATGATCTGGGGCCCTCCAGGCATCGGTAAGTCAAGCATCGTCGCACAGGTGGCAAAGGAATCCAAGATGGCTTTTATCGATGTGAGGCTCAGTCAGCTGGCTCCTACCGATCTACGTGGTCTACCGGTAGCAGTTCCACCGAAACAAGGCGAAGATCTAGGTACCTCAACCTGGTATCCGCCCGAATTCTTGCCCCGCAACGGACGCGGAATCCTTTTCCTCGATGAGCTGAACATGGCGCCACCTGCCATGCAAGGGGTGGCGCAACAACTGATCCTGGACCGACAGGTAGGCAGCTATTGCGTGCCCGATGGTTGGTTTATTTGGGCCGCGGGCAACCGTAAGGAAGATCGCGCCTCAGTGTTTGAAATGCCGGCACCGCTTGCTAATCGTTTCCTGCATCTAAGCGTGGGCACTGATTTCGACAGCTTCAAGGCCTATGCCCTTGAACGTCACATACATGAACAGGTACTCGCTTTCCTGGCTTTCAGGCCAACCCTGCTGCACAAGCTCAACACAAAGGAACCCAGTTGGCCTTCTCCACGTAGCTGGGAGATAGCCAGCCGCCTCCACCAAGCCAACCTTGCGGTGGATCCTGCTGTTGGGGAAGCAGCAGCTTCGGAGTTTCGCGCTTATCTAAAGGTGTACGACAAGTTGCCCGATCTCGACCGTATCCTCGCCGGTAAAGGCAGTCGGTTGAAGTTCCCTGAAGAGCCTTCCGGCCGCTGGGCCACAACGATCGGCTTGACGATGCGCAGCAGCAGCGCTGAGCATGGACTGGCTGGCTTCCAATGGCTGGCAGAGAAGGCCACTGCTGAATGGGTGCAGTTGTTTGCAAGCGATCTGATTGGTCAGATGCGCCGTTCTAATCAACTCGGTTCGTTGGCAAAAATGGTAGCTGCAGAGCCAGCCCTCCAATCCTTTCTAAAGGATTATCGCCAGCTCCTGGCGCTCTGATGGCCAGCGCCAGCAGATCAGCACGCGAGCTAGAAGCGCTGATCAGCGCTACACGCCTACGGTTACGAATGCATGCACCTTTCTTTGCTGCGTTGGCGATGTTTGCTGAGGTGCGTTTCAGCCAGAAGGTGCAGCTTGCCGCCACTGATGGTCGCAGCCTCTGGTTCCATCCCATCACCTACGCAGAGCTACCAGCAGAAGAGCGCGATGCAGTATTTCTGCATGAATTGCTGCATGCCGCATTGCTGCATCCATTGCGGCGCGGCATGCGCGAGGCAGAAGCCTTCAACATTTCCGCCGACATCGTAGTGAATGGCATGGTGGCGGCCGAACCGTCGCTGTTGCTGCCCGCCGATGCAATCCGTGAGCCAAAGTTGGAGCATCTCAGTGTTGAAGAGATCTACGAATTACTTCAGAAACGCAAGCGCTCCCAGCGTCCAAAACTGCCCCTAGCGGATCTTCTTTCATTCGCCCCAGAGGTTCCAGCAGAAACGGAGCATTCCAAACCTGCCGGCAAGCGCTACGGCCGTTCATCAAAGACTCAAGGGAACGCTACAGCTTCTGATGCGGCTGAGGTCTGCGCTGAAGAACCAGATGCACCAGCTTCTGTTACTTCAGCTGCAGGTTTAGCTGACCGCCAGGAGCTGGAGGCCCACTGGAAGCAGGCGATCATGCAGGCACGCGTGCTCTCCCGAAGCCAGGGCAAGGGTGAATTACCGGCTGGGATCCAACGACAGCTCGATGAAATCGCCGATCCGCAACTTGATTGGCGCAGCCAATTGTGGCGCTATCTCGTACATACACCAAACGACTACAGCGGGTTTGATAGACGTTTCATCCACCAGGGTCTATACCTCGATCAACTGGAAGGCGAAAGTGTTGAGGTGTTCTGCTGCATCGACACCAGCGGTTCGGTAGGAGAAGAGGAACTAAGCCTGTTCCTCGGCGAAGTAAAGGGAATCTTTTCGTCTTACCCAATGTTGCGCTGCTGGTTGTTTTATGCCGATGCCAGATGCTATGGCCCCTACGAATTGCTAGAAGGCAACAATTTCCCCACTCCGAAAGGTGGTGGTGGTACTGATTTCCAGCCCTTTTTTAGAAAGGTCACCAAGCTGTGGAGCCGAGAGAAACAGGCCGTGTGCGTTTATCTCACCGATGGCTATGGAGATTTCCCGAAACAGGAGCCGGAGCTGCCCACACTCTGGGTTGTGGTACCCGGTGGGTTGGACGGTAAGGAGTTCCCCTGGGGGGAAGTGATGCGGTTGCGGTGATCAATCCACATGACTCAGTTCAATTTGCGTAGGGGCGGTAACTGCCAGAAAAGTTGCTAACTATGGGAATGCTTATTCATACATTAACGGTACCTACAAGCCTGTTTCTGCAGTTTTCGATGGTTCATTAATCCATTCTAAATCAGTTTAGCGCGATCAAATGCAATACAACCAGTACTTTCAAAATATCTACAATTAACCATTTTGGTAATTTTATACAGTAGCATAATTACTTCTAGTGACCCTTCAAGTAAGACTATTGAGGAAGGATAACTTCTCCTTTAACCCTCGCAAATAATAGACACCTAAAAACTCGGCTCTACAGTCACGCGTTGTATTGAATTCATAGAGGCATCACCTGCAAAAATTACTGCAATGATCCAAGTAGCAGAATGGAAAGGATTATAGATCTGGTTTAGGAGCTGATTGTGGAAAATTGAGAATCAAATATAAATAATTTACAGCACTAACAGCAATATATGGACAAACTATCTTGCAGTACAGTCCATGAGAGCAGTCTTCCTTGCTGAGTGGGGATGCAGTAAGTGCATGAACTGTTAAAAAGTGAATTAATTAAGCATCCAATAATTGAATTAGCGACCGTGAATCTTTTTGGGAACCTAGGGAGGCTAGGAAGTTTTTATATTAAGAAAGTGCGGTAATTTAAGCAATTTTCCTACGATGCATTAAGTGAAGAATCAATCAGTAGCTTCAAGATATCAAATCCAATATCTACGTCAGTATTAGGTGATGAGCTGTCCCGGCTTGAGAACAAACTCATCTCATTAATGTTAAGAGTAAAGTCTATCAAAGGGGGCTCATTAAGCGAGAAGACTTCCGTTTTATAGGTAGGATTATCAGACTCCAAGCCAGGCTCCCATTCAAGCCCGCATCCCATCAGAATCTGAACACGACCGGGGACATTAGAACAAAGAGCACCATCTCTGTAGCTTTCGTGAATCTCGTCCACCGAGAGCATTCCCATGCCAGGGAGAGATGGGTTCGCAGAATTCAATATATCCACAGCAACGCCTGCAAGTTGTGGACTAATTAATCGGAGATCCTCTTCGCAAAGAAGTGTCATCCACGAAAATTCAGTTGAAGAGTCATCGGGATAAGATAAATTACTTGCCAACGAGCTACTACAAAACTCAAGATCATGAGCTGAATAGCTTATGATCGGCTTGCGAGTGAGCTTAATACCATTCACAGAAGTAAGAGTGTAATTTATAATGCCTACAAATTCACCATCGTCTACAGGCTCTGCCATTGGCCTTGGTTTCTGTCTAGCTTTCAATTCGAAGAGTTTATCCTGAAGAGTTTTAACAGTTAATACTTCTTCAAAAATACATTCATCGATAGTTCCAATAATTTGACCATCATATTCCAAGCCATCGTCATCGTCTGCCCAAATTAATTCGGCATGAGAATCAAATTCAAGAGTATAATCGGCAGAACCAGAAGATTTGGTAAGCTGATGACAAACCGATTCAGAACGTGGTCTTGCTGAAGCATCAGGATCCAACACGTATATTGTACTTAAGGCCGCAGAAAAATATTGTTTATCTTCTGGTCTTCCTGCAAAATAGAGTGCCCGTGTCAGAGGCGATAGAGCCGCTAGATCAGGATCTTCAAGCTCTAGTAGCCTGAGAAAGGGATTTATCAAGATTTCGCCGGGATTGCATAGTAATTCTTGATTAAAGTCACGTGCACCACAGTTGTCGAGGTCATCATGCCCAAGAAATTTGCTCATGACTTCTTGCAAATCCACCTAATTATATACTATCTGCTCTGAAGAATTTTAATTAGACACCTTTACAATTTTTGGACTTTGATGCATCGATCAAACCCTCTACGATCTTAGGTTCACCACGCATGCCGTTACTTCTAATTGCATCGCGAATGAATCGGCGTGCATAGCCTTTTCTCACATCACCATTAAGTTCTAACTCGCAAACAGTGATCGCAATTCCAGCACCAATGCCATACCAATAAAATTCTCGATCGTGAGCTGTGAAGGTATTTGCGTAAGCGCTAGGAGCAAAAAGACCGAAGCTTGCAAGTTGCAATAACAGTCTAAATGTATAAATCATACTAAAGTGCTTAATTATCAAGATCTGGTCGAAACTATTCACAATTTTGCTTCCTGTAAGACAATCCATATTTCCATGATTTAGTGGAGCTTTAAAATCCATATTCGCTCAAGAAATCTAGAAATATTTGCAACTCCTCTGGCGCAATTGCGTTCGTACTTACAGGATCAGGTTTATCTTCCCAATCATTGCGGAATCGTGCCCTCACTTTGAGTGCAAAAGAACAATTTCCACTAAGAAGTTGCTCTAGGCGGCCAATCCAGTCAATCTGGTACAAAGATCTAAGTTCAGTATTTAAACCAGTAATTGCATCTTCTGGATTCATTTCAAAGCAGGAAGCGATTACCTGTAGACGTTCACATAACTCCAACAATTCAGCTTCACTATCAAAAGTCATGTAAGCAGCTGGTGCTAGGTCCGCAATAAATGCAATTAGTTCTGCTAAGTCTGCAAACCAGTGAAATGCGCCAACGCCACCCCCACATGCAGGAGGGGCATCTGCCCAAGCAAACACACCCCATGTAAAATGCCGTGGATCACGAGAGCTTGTGATTGAAAAAGTCTCATTAGCAAGATCCGTTAATGCTTCTGAATCCCAGGCCATTGGCTACATGAATTAGTCCTATAAGAATCGCAGCTCATTTGAATATATGCAGAATATACCTGCGAACGACCAAAGATTTATTCGCTATAATTAATTTTTTCACGCACTTACTAAGTGTCACCTGCATGGAGTGCGCAAGTTTAACAAGTCAATAAATCCGCTTTTACTGCAAAATATTAGACACTAATCAATTTTAACTGAAGTTTCTGTGGGCGTGCGGTAGCATATTTAATCCACACATGCCAACCACTTGTTAGGCCGCAGAATCATTCGATTTAAAATTTTATAATTAATGTCAATTGATTTAATGCAAAATTCAGAAAATAAGTTAAAAGCATTGAAAAAATAATCCTTAGCAAGGAAGATTAATTGCGTAAATGCTGTTGATTTGATTTAAAAAATATTAAAAGAGCCTAGCCGAGTACCATTTTGTTAAATTCAACTAGGTATGGCTTTAACAAGCTGAGCTCATTTGGAAGCTCTTTTGAACCTCGCTTAATTGCAATTCTTATAAGCGGCTCTGTTAACGGCTTGAAAATAGATTGATCAGACGCTTCATCTTCGCCATCATCATCTTCATCATCTTCATCCTCTTCGCTTAGCAGACTTGGATCCCAGTCTGCTCCGAAACCAATTAGTAAACACGCCTCAATAGACTCCTGAATGAATAATTCACCCTTTGAATAACTCTCCTGAAGATCATCAGGACTTATCCATGTTGCTTCAAGCTCCTTTTTACTGGCTGTCTTTCCTATCCACGCCGGGTAGTCAGGATTGTTGCCAATTGCGTTGTCACCTTCAGCGCTGATTCCCAATTGCAAAGCTGTCTCGGCATCGATATGGTGAAGCCAGCACATCTGTCCATCACAATCGCTTCTTGTTCCCGGGAATCTTTGACTAAATTCTTCAGATAGTCCGTCCCAATTATCCTCTCCGTTGCAATAGGCATATTCAGGACCGTCAATATTTATTCCGTTGACAGTTCGCAATGTATAGGATAGAGATCCAAGAAACTCCCCGTTGTCAGTTGGGAAAGCTTCTGGCGTTGCATTTTTAATGCCTCCTTTAAATTTATTAAACAACTCTTCTATAAATTCAGCTGGCTGTTCTAGTAACTCCAGAGGCCATTTAGTACCCCACTCCACTCGCAGGTATTCGCTCCAGAAGCTAGTAAAGTGGGTCATATTTCCAGACGACTCAAATCCTAAAGTAATCTTTTTCCCACAAAATTCTGTTTCGATAAAATGAGTAACTTCCTCGGATACTTCGGCATGGTCATCAAACCCTGGATATCCTGAAAATGTGTAATCAACAGCCAGGCAGTTATCAAGCGCAATAAAAGGATCTACCTTTTTAGCTCTATTTGTCTCGACTAGGTAAATCGCTTTTGCTAGTGGGCATAAAAAATTCAGGTCTGGCTTCTCAAGTTCAAGCAACCTGATCAATGCGTGAACTCCGCTGCTGACTGGAGATGCGAGAATTTCTTTGTTCAGCTCCAAAAGATCAATATTTTCCTTGTTCATGTATGTGAGCTCATCAATTCGTCCGCCATTTAAAACATAATTTTTCTTGCAGGCTTGCCCAGCAATCTTTTGTGCCTTCAGATCTTACTGTATTACAATTTTTCCTTGTTCGCATGAGCTTGCTGCATCCTTTTCATAATGATGTGAAAGTAGATGCGTTACCCAACTCAACCCAATGCGCTTTATCCATACTGCCGACTGGCAAATCGGAAAGCCCTACGGGGCCGTTGCTGATGAACAGAAGCGTTTTCGGCTGCAGCAGGAACGCCTTGCTGCCATTGGCCGTATTCGTGATGTCGTAAGGCTTCATAGCGTTGATTTTGTGCTCGTGGCAGGGGATCTATTCGACTCAACTACTCCTGCATCCACTGCAGTACTTGAGGTACTAGAAGCAATC
>Ga0214921_10009139_pt1 | contig 12621 bp, 15 predicted proteins | sample LL1505_MetaG_FD_177992 | JGI IMG/M metagenome (GOLD analysis project Ga0214921, IMG submission 177992) | Freshwater microbial communities from Lake Lanier, Atlanta, Georgia, United States - LL-1505 | ecosystem: Environmental > Aquatic > Freshwater > Lake | place: USA: Georgia | collected... | reverse complement strand
AATCGCTAATATTTTAGTATATTTTGCTATACTTTTTCTAAAAGTATATTTTGTTTTATTTTGCTATACTTTTTCTAAAAGTATATTTCTAAAAGTATATTTTGCTATACTTTTTTAAAAGTATATTTTTAAAAGTATATATATATAAATGGCCTCTACACGTAATAGAAATACCCCAGGAAACTATTGTTTAGAAGAAAGACAATATAAACACTTTGAGAATTACACATTATATCCTAATTCACAATATGGTGCAGCTTATAATACTAGATTACCTGGCACTGGATTACTCCCTGCTCAAATACCGTGGAACAAATTATCTTACAATGCAGCTGATACAGAGTCATTTTTGTTTGGAATAAATTCAACCAATTTAGTCAATCCTGCACCTTGTTTTACTCCAGAAATTACTAAATTAACTTCAGCAAATGTATATGAGAAAAAACCTACATACATACCAGAGCCTTTAGTAATAGAAAAGAACCAAAGACCCTTTCCTGTTCCAAATTAAATAAAAAGTATATTTAATGATCGTAATAAATTTTAAATAAATATTTATGAATTTATTTATTTAAAATATATTGTTTTTTTATATATAAATGAGTAACATAAATGCTAATACTATTACTGTTACCAACTTAAATGTTCATTACATTAATGGAGTTCCTTATACAGCAAATCCTTGTAATAATCCTTGTACAACCGGATATTATGTTCCTTGTCCAGATTGTGACTATTCTGGGCCAGATAGTTGTGATTGTGGAAATACATGTGATTGGTGTGACCAAGAGCCATATGTACCAGATGAATGTGAATGTTTTGTTCCGTGCAATGGAGGAGGTGGTGGTGGTGTAGGTTCAACTGGACCAACAGGCCCTATGAATACTACACCAGGGCCCACAGGACCCACAGGACATACCGGGACTATAATTACACATACAGGTTCCACTGGTTATACTGGTGTTACCGGTAGCACAGGTTATACTGGAGTAACTGGTTCTACAGGATACACTGGACCAACAGGCCCTATGAATACTACCCCAGGGCCCACAGGACCCACAGGACATACAGGGACTATAATTACACATACAGGTTCAACAGGACAAACTGGTCCATCAGGACAAACAGGATCCACAGGACAAACTGGCCCTACAGGAGTAATAGGAATAGTCGGAACTGCTAACTGCTATGGGAGTTATTTATATTGGAATACTACTAATAATTCATGGACTGTCGGGTCTGACAATATAAATATTGGGTGTGGTGCTGGACAAACAGGACAAGGGTTAAAAGCAGTTGCTTTAGGATATCAAGCTGGCAATACCAATCAAGGTGCTGGAGCGATAGCTATTGGTAATAATGCTGGACAAACAGGACCAACTGGTCAAGGTGCTAGTTCGGTTGCTATCGGTGTAAATGCTGGACAAGTAACACAAGCAAATAATTGTATTGCGATAGGACAGAATGCGGGACAGACAAATCAAGGAATGAGCGGTAACAATGCTATTGCGATAGGACAGAATGCAGGACAGACAAATCAAACAAATGGAGCAATTGCTATTGGTTTTAATGCTGGCAATACCGGTCAAGGATTAGTGGGATTAGCAGTTGGTGTAAGGGCGGGACAAATTAGTCAAGGGCAAAACTCAACCGCAATTGGAGGATTGGCGGGTCAAACCAGTCAAGGTCAATTAGCAGTAGCTGTTGGGTATCTTTCTGGCAATGCCTCACAAGGTAATAATTCAGTCGCAGTCGGGTATAGCGCGGCGCAGTCGGCTCAATTAGCAAATAGTGTCGCCGTTGGTTATCAAGCGGGACAAACATCACAAGGAACTAATTGTGTCGCAGTTGGAAGAGATAGTGGGCAAATAACACAAGGAAACAATAGTGTTGCGATTGGTGAAGAAGCAGGAAAAACAAATCAACAACTTAACTGTGTATCAATTGGTTATTTAGCAGGTCAATCAACCCAAGGAAACAATAGTATTGCAATTGGAACATTAGCGGGACAAACAACGCAAAATATTGATAGTGTATGTATAGGATATAATTCAGGTAATGCGTCACAACGACAGAGTGCTGTCGCAATTGGAAGAGATAGTGGAGCAACAGGTCAAGGAGCGTTTTCAGTCGCAGTTGGTCGTAATGCAGGAAGTGATTCTTTGGGGCAGAATGCGATCGCAATTGGTTATAATGCGTCTTCTGGGTCTTCTGTGGCGAACTCTATTGCTTTGAATGCGAGTGGGGTTGCTTTAAATCCAGCCAATGCTGGGTTTTATGTAAATCCAATAAGGAATGATGCAACTCCCGTAAATATTTGTTATTATAACACAACTACTAGAGAGGTTACGTATGGAGGTTTAATTAATTTAATATATCCCATAGGTGCGATTATCCAATCATCTGTGTCTACAAACCCTGGAACTTATATTACCGGAACAACATGGGTAGCATACGGAGCAGGACAAGTATTGGTAGGAAAGGCAACAAGTGGGACATTTGTAACTGCGGGGTCAACAGGTGGTGCTGAAACAGTAACATTAATTGCTAATAATTTACCGGTGCATTCGCACCCTAATTCATTGTCTGACCCTGGTCATAGTCATTTATTAGTTTATGGCGGCTCTCAGGGTGCAAACCGTTCAGTATATGGAGATTATGTTTTAGGTGGACCAATTAATTTTTTTACACCTCCAATACCTCAAGCAAATACAGCTGCCGCTGTTTCGGGACCGGCTGTTGCAGACACTACTACAACAGGTATAACAATAACAAACTCAAACAATGTTACAACCAACGCAGCAGTTAATATTTTACAACCATATATTGTAGTATATACATGGACGAGAACAGCCTAAAATTATATTTCATAAAAGTTTATTATAACTTTATGTAAAAGTATTTCAATTCTCATAAAATGATAAAAAAATTTATCATTTTATAATTCTTTTGCACAACTTTATAAAATATTTTTGTATCCACCTTTCCCAAAGGTGGTTGCTTTAGTACTCCGGCGTATGCTTTTTAAACAAACAACCTACTGGTGAAATCCCCTTGACATCATTAGTTACAATTGCTGGATTTTGATTATTACAATCAGCCATCCAAATTTTAATAATACAGAAATTCTTTTTTGGTGAAATTGTTATCCCAGTCACACAACTAACGAAATTAGCATTACCACTTATCGTTGCACCTGCTACAACATAAGTTAAGTCCTTCCAAACCTTGCAAACATTTTTATTTGTAACTTTGTATGAAAAGCAGCCGCCATTTCTATTTTTTGGATCTTCCCATGTTGGCTTCACACCTTCTTTCATGAGAAACAACATGCAATTTTCTACCAAAACAGCGGGTAATGTCTCAGTTACAGCAATAGTTTCTTCAACTGTAGTGAAGGTGGAAATAGGAATGTAACTAGTAATGCTCCAGTCGGTATTATGAGGCAAATGCGCCCACAATGTCCAGTTATCAGACAAACCATGATAAGTTTCCATACTAGAAGTTGCTTGTTCCATTGTTGTATGCTGGGATAACATTATATACTATAATATTTCAATTTTTTTTTAAATTGTTTTAAATAATATTTAAATAATATTTCAATTTTTCTTATAATTGTATAATAATTTACTAATAATGCCTAATAATTGTCCTAATATATATATTCGTCTTTTTTAAGCAAAATGAACTTTTTATCGGTAATTTCTAGCTCTCTAATATTCACATCTTGATCTATTAGTTTAATATCAAACTTTTCAATCTGCAGCAAGTCTTCACTTGTCAGAACTTGGTAGTTGTTCAAGTAATAAATGAAAAAATTCTTATCAAAAATATTATTTACAATATAATAATTTGATTGTTCATTCTTGAGATCTATTTTATAAGTGTTTCCATTTAGCTTTACTTCCAATAACATAAATTTAACATTGGAAACCTCATAATTGGTGCTTGCAAACGGTTGTGAATACAAGAATACGCGATTCACACATTTATTGACAGCATTAACATTGTCAGAAAATACATAAAAACAATCCTCTTTTTCTTTGTCTTTGTCTTTTTCTTCAAAATGAATATCTGAAATAGTTGTAGTAATTAGTTTTATATACATTTCTCCAGGTTTTACTTGACAAATTTCATTTTGAATATTTTTTTTATAAATTTCATCAAAGATTTGTTTTAAAAAGGGATTTGCGTCAATACACTCTTTTATTTGTCCATATTTATTATTGCAAATTATTTGCAACTTACTGTATAAATGTATAGCTTTTAGTGTAGAAGTTACTAGCGCATTATTGTATTCCTCTGGATATGTTCTTTTCAAATAATCATTTAAAAGTACCACAAAGACACATGTGCGAACAAAGTTAATTAAGGTTGCAAGTGTCATAATAATTAATAAATAATAATATCTTTAAATTATTTATTAACTTGTTTATCAACTTTGATATGCTGGACTACTAGAACCATGAGGCGTTGGTGTTATTGGTTGTGGATAGTTTATTGGTTGTGGCATTATTTGTTGTTGTTTATTGTATTTATGATAATTAATAATGTTATTGTCATGTGGAACAATAATATTTGGCGACTTGTAATATATTGGATTAGTAACAGGATTATAGTTAGGATCATAAATTATTGTATTACCTAAAGCATCAATTGTAATTCCCTTTCCACAACGCTTTGTTTTGCTAGCACCATCGCATTTTTTTAAATTGCCCGTTGCAGCATCTAACCCAAAAACATACAATATCATACTTACAACTACTGTCATTAAAATAAAAGGAATAAATACAATTATCCATGAAACAACACTTAATCCTCTTTCACATAATATATTTAATAATAATGTAACCATAGTAGCTACAATTATTTTAACAAATGCCATATTATAAAGTCCCTTAAATGTGTCAATAAGTATTTGAGTAAGTGAAAATATTAAATATATAATCGCTGGAGCGCATAATTTTATCATTATTTATAAATTATATTTATATTTTATTTTATTTTATTTTATTTTTCATCAGCATAAAAGAAGGGTTCTGATTCTTTCAAATAACCTACTTTTTCGCCTAGTTCTCCGTCTTCAGTTACTTCATAAATGAACCCATTTTCTTCATTATTTGTGCAATAAGTTACATCATCAATTTCAATTTCAAAAAATTCTTCCTCTTCTGATTCTTCTTCTAGTTTACCTGTTTGTTGTTCTTCATCTTTTTGTTCTTCTTCATCTGATTCATCTTCTGATTCACTAGAAGATTCGGTCTCAACTTCTTGTTCTTGTTTGCCTGTTTGTTTCTCTTCCTCTTCTACTGATTCTTCCTCTTCTACTGATTCTTCTTCTTCTACTGATTCTTCCTCTTCTACTGATTCTTCTTCTTCTACTGATTCTTCCTCTTCTACTGATTCTTCTTCTACCACTTCATCCAGTTCTTCTAGTTTACCTCTTTCTTCTATTTCAGGTTCAGGTTCTTCTATTTCAGGTTCTTCCTCTAGATTTACTTCATCTTCCTGAATTTCAAATTTAATATTCTCATTTTCACTAGCCGATACAAGTGTAGGTTTGCAAATATTTTTAACAGTTTCTTCTATAACAGATGGAGTTGTCTTTAATAATTTAACATCCTCATTTAAGGTCTTTACATTAGTAAATATTTTATCTAAAATATCTACAATTGAATTGTAACTTTTTTCTAACTTATCTAATTTATTTTCTACATGACAAACTTCTTCACGAACTAACTCTTGTGCTACTCTAACAAAGATTGGTACATCTTGTTCTTGTTCTGGTTGTTCTTGTTCTGGTTGTTCTTGTTGTACTTGTTCTGGTTGTACTTGTTCTGGTTGTACTCGGCGTGGTTCCATGTTTAATTCATTCAAAACCAATAAAATTTGTTTATGTGTATTTTCCAATGATTCGCATCTAGTAACATAATCTTTTAAAATTGTATTCAATCCCCTTTTAATAACATTTTCAATTTCAGTCACCAATGGTTCAATATTAAAGTTATCAGTTTTATTTTCAGTCATTCTTCTATGATAATTTATATATAGCTATTCGTTTAATATGATTTAAAAAATAATTTATCTAATTCATATATGGCTGATAATATTTCATTGGTTGAAACAAGTGAAATTGAAGATAAGGTGCAAAAGATCTTAAGGCAAACAGATTACACAGATGAGCAAGCAAGAGAGAAATTAAGGGAGTTTAGCTTTGATGAAATCGCCACCATTAAAGCATATTTAGGCATTGGTGAAAAAAGGAAACCAGAAGTTACATCTATTAATCAGGAGATTTTTAAACAAATACGATATAGATTAGATTCAAACATGCGAGACTATCATAAAAGAGTAGAAAAAGGAGAGGCAAAACAAATGTTATAAATAAGAATTAGACTTTACCAATGTAAAAGATGACGGACTATATGAAATATAAATTATTTCTTAAAACCCTTTCGTTTTTTTGAATGATTTTGTTGATGTACTTGTGGTTGTTGCGAAGAAGTAGGAACAGGACTAGGTAAGCCAAAAATAATCGCATTTATATTAGAAATATGATCTACTATATATATAATAACAGGAACTAGAAGCAATAAAAGTATTTGGATAGAGTTTTCTTTAATAAAACTAAAAATTGAGTTTATATCATAAATATTAAAATCATCATATTCTAAATCTGTCTTCATACTATAATAATAGAAAATAATAAATAATAAATAATACACTCTAGAAAATAATATACTACTGAATCTATAGCATATTATTTATATTCATATTGATTGTTGCAATAATCCAAACTTTTCACTTAAAATATTAGTTTTTGTTTGCTTTTTCTGTAGCTTTTTCTTGATTTGATATGTATTTGACGGAATTATTTTATTATTGATAATAAAATCGTCGTTATCTTCATGTAATTCAGGTAGAATTCTAGTAAGAGGTTTATCTACAATTAAAAATAAACGCTCATTTCTTAATAATGATCTATATTCTTGAATAGATAGATTACCATAATACTTGTCAAGCATATAATACGGGTTAGGTGCAGGTTTAATATTTTTCTTATAATCATAAATTTTGGAATAAATATGATTCATAAGATGATATCTTTCAAATTTAGAAGAGCTGTCAATGCATTCTTCCATTAAATATGCAGTTGCACATTCGGGGCTACAAAAACACCCATAAACGTGGTATGAATCCTTAATAAAATGCTTGGGAATATAAACGGGAGGATTATCAAACTCATATGTACACCAAAAACAAGCGGATTTTTTATCACAGATATTGTTAACATGTAGATTATGTTCTAAAACCTTTAACTTTTTCCATAATTCTCTAACATTGTTATCTTTATTTGAATTATCATCATCACAATCAATACCATCCTCTCTCATTTTTGGTTGAACAGATGTAACATTTTCGTCTTGAAACTTTTGACTATAAATACTTGATTCTGCACTAATTACATCGTAAGATAACTGATGTGGATTGTTAAAATTATATCCATGAATTTCATTATTACTTAAGGAACTAGCTTGCAAATCTTTGAAAGAACATTTTAAGTGCAAAATAACATTTGGCTTATCTTCTTGATTATTATTAATTGAAACCGCTTGTTGTATGATTTTTCCTCCTTTGGGTTTTCTTCCGCGTTTTTTCCCCAATGGTTTTGACTCTTCATTTTGAACTTCATTTTGAATATTGTCTTTCGGAAAAATAAATATATTTTCTGATACTATGTTTTCGTTTTCTTCATAGTCAGTAGCAATAATGTCTTGCGAATTGAATATATTATCTATATTATCTATATTCATATCCTTTAAACTTTCTTCTATAACTACATTGATATTATTTGCAATTGAGGATTGTTGCTGCAATAATATTGCAGCATTTTCAATATCTTTTTTAGATTTTCTACCGCGTTTTTTAACAACTAATTGCGTATTATTATTATTAATGCTACTACTAACTTCATTTTTTGTCATTTAAGTTATAAATGAATATATTAACTATGATTTAAATAGTTTTAAAATATATTTAGTCAGATTAGTCAGATTTATTCGCGGTGTAACATTTACGACAAACTGGAATATAATTATATGATCCAACTAAGGTTTGCGAAGTTTCTTTTGTTAGGCGCATTGAAAATATTCCAGGCGTTCCATCTTTACATAATGAACATAAAGATGTTAACTTACTCACTTTGTCGCAAAGAGGAATTAAATCAAGAATTGTCCCAAACTTTTTTCTCTCAAAATCGCCATCTAATCCGCAAACATACACTTTTTTATCTGATTTTAACAATTCGTTGACAAACTCAAATAAATCAGGGAAGAATTGCCCTTCATTGATTAAAATAACACTGCTTGTTGCTACTTTAATTTTGTCTCCTACTCTAGATGTTTTTTCAATATTTTCTTCTAATGAAATATGGTCGGACCATATATCAAATAATTTTTCTGTTTTAATACATGGGATTTTAATCTGGTCGTGTGTTGATAATAATTCTTCATCATACCGATCATCAATAGAATGATTAATTACCGCTACAGAAATATTGCAGAATATGCATTTTTTATATAATTCAACTAGGTGTGTAGTTTTAGAACTAAACATCGGACCTATAAATAACTCAAGATATCCGGATTTAGAAGTATTCATTATGTCTTTGTTCATTAAATATCTTTATTATTTTAATTCATTTTTTTATATTTTGATAATTACAATTGGTTAATAATATATTAAACACATATTAGACTATTAATTAAATGACTAGTGGAGGTTACGTCCTTGTTGAAGCGTATCGACCAAAAAAGTTTGACGATATTGTATTAGACCCCTTAAACAAAAAAATCCTAAAAAATATAATAGAAACATCTTATTTCCCGAATTTGCTCTTCTATGGACCACCAGGCACAGGTAAAACTACAACCATAATAAACCTTATAAACGCATACCAAGCCAAGTTAAATACAAAAAACAAAGACTTAATAATTCATTTAAATGCATCAGACGAGAGAGGGATAGATATAATAAGAAATCAAATCAATTTCTTTGTAAATTCAAAGCCACTGTTTCATACAGGAATGAAATTTGTGATATTAGATGAAGTAGATTATATGACAAAAAACGCCCAACAAGCATTAAGATATTTACTACAAAATTATTCAAGTAGTGTTCGCTTTTGTTTAATTTGTAATTATATTAGTAAGATAGACGAGGGCTTACAAAATGAATTCATTCGCCTACGTTTTAATCAGCTTCCCAAAAACGAAATCATAACTTTTTTAACACATATATCAGATTCAGAGAATCTTAATATGTCACAAAAAACGCTATCTTGTATTCAAAAACTGTATAAATCGGATATAAGAAGTATGATCAATTTTATGCAATCCAATCAAAACACCGCAAAAGATGACACAGAATGTTATATTATAGACAATGATGTTTGGGAAAGCTTGATTGAATTACTATCAAAGAGAGAAAAAATAGAAAATATAAATATGTTTGTGCACAATATTAGTATTCAGTATAATATTGATAAAAAAAATATAATAAAGGATTTTCTAAATTATATTATTCGCAATCACCCACAATACTTATACAAAGAGTTTTTAAATTTTATTGAAAACTTGATGCACTCTCAAATTCAAAATAACAATATTCATATTCATTATTCTTTGTCCAGACTATCATCTTTTATATCTCCCTCATTGTCATTTGCATAAAGGTTTTAAAGATTTGCATTGTATATTGACATTCTTTGTTTAAGCTTGAGTATAAAATCGTTAGGGGGTGAACTTTTTGATGGATCAAAAAAACTCTGCTTTAGACTATACTCACCCTTAGGGCTATTATTATTGTTCATAGATGTAGATAAGTTTTTTTGTATTGGAATAATATTGGGTCTTTCATGGATGACGCGTGTTCTAGTTTGCATTCTTTATATTATATTATAAAGAAAATAATTGAAATAAAATTAATATAAAGAATATAAAGAATATTGCATTGAATATAATATGGCTGTAACCATGAATATTGACACGGAATGGGAGAACTTTATATCATCAAAATATAATCACGCTGATTCATCAGACGAAGAAGAAGAAGATGACGCAAATGAAATAATTCAACAAACTGCCGAAGAATTTATTTCCGCTAATTTAGCTTGTGATTTGACCTCTGATGCTCCTAAACCTTCTAGCATTTATATTTCTACAAAGACAAAGATAGCTTATTTAAACACGCCGATTGACTTGAAACAGATATTTTGGGAAATTCCAGTTATTCCGTATGCTAAACCGTGCAATGGTGTTATTAAAAAACAAATGAAATTTAACTCTAATACAAATGAAGAACTCTTGTTTATTCAAGAGAAACTGAAGAGTGAAACCTATTTTGAAGAGCACATCATTACTCATATTGATAATCCGTCAGGACGGATTAAGTTTAAGGATACTAGAAAAGTTAGTATTGGTGTGTCTAAAAAAGATCTTATGAGTTATCGCTGCAAAAAGAAGAGCGCGTTTTACAATTGTTTTGTATTAATTGCTCGTATGCGAATACAAGAAGTATTTAAAGAATTTCATATCAAAGTATTTAATACAGGTAAGCTTGAAATACCAGGCGTTCAAAGTGAACCCATCTTTGATTTGATTTTAAGTCAAATTCTTGAGATATTACAACCTTATGTTCCTGATACTCTTGGGTACAAAGAAAATACAACCGAGACTGTATTGATAAATTCCAACTTTAACTGCGGTTTCTTTATTAACAGAGAAGTATTGTATGATATATTAAAATTTAAATATAATATACAATCTATTTATGATCCTTGTTCCTATCCCGGAATTCAATGTAAATTCTATTATAATCCGGATACTGGACTTCAAAATGGGTGTCAAATATCAGAAGAAAATAAGGAACTTTATAAAAATGTGAAAGAGGTATCCTTTATGATATTTCGGACTGGAAGTGTTTTAATTGTCGGAAGATGTGATGAAAATGTGCTATTGATTATTTATGAATTTCTGAAAATTATTCTTAGGAATGAATTTAAAAATATATGTCAAAAAAATATGAAAGTTGGCGAAAATAGTGAGACTGTACTCAAAGATAAGAAGAAAAAGGTGCGCAGAAAGAATATTACAATTGAAATTCAGCCCGAGCTGCTAAACAGTTAAATAAATACAAAACGTTAGTTTAATAAAACCCATGTAACAAATTTATCGCTTGATTCCGTTATTAGTTTCTCTTCAAATTCTTCTAGATGTATTTTTTTTTCAATATGGCTAAATAGTTCTTGTTTTTTTAAAAACTTTTTAACCAATAAATGATTTATTTCAAAAAATTTGGTTTTATCCCTAATTTTGCAGTATAATTTATCAACAATATTTTCTAATTTAACTATTTTTGGTTTATTTGTCAAATTCATCAATTTTTCATATAATTTAGATAAATCCGATATGTATGCTATGTCAATTGTATCAGATTGAATAACTTTAAGCATATACATTTGGTATAAATTGACATAACTCTTTATTGTATCCATTTTCTCTCTAAACTCGTCTGAGACATTTTCATTTATTTTTTTTAATTCATTGTTAACATCAAATACCGTTTTTTTATATACATAAGTTGTTGCATCTCTAGAAGTGAGTTGCAAAAATGTTTTTTCATCATCCGATATTTGACCCACAAATTCTACATAAAAATAATACGATTTTTGAGAATGAAAATAGGTCAAGTCTATGTTTTTCGTAAAATATAAAATATGTAAAAACACATTTGTTATTGTGTCTAAACCACGTATTATAATAAATTTGGTTAAAGCTGAATTTTTGGTTTTAATATTTTCCATTATAAATTTAAAGTATTCAATAATGAGTTCTGAATATTTTTCTACAATTTCGCTTATATTGCAGTTAAAATCTTTTCTATAATTTTCACTATTTTGTAATGAATAATTATTCTCTTTTGATATTACACTTTTCATTATATAAATTACTGTTTTTAATTATTTAAACTAAAATACTTTAATATAATAAGTATTTAAAGAATTGTTCAAAATAGTTATATAAAATGTCCGCTGAACAAAATACTCCTCCTGCTGCCAAGTCAGATAATAGTTTTAACTATAGACTTCCTAGTGATATTACATTGAAACATGCTGCCAAGCTTAGTATTGTTGATGATAAGCCAATTATGATGGATTACTGGACTTTCTCTCTTGATAAGAAAGCCCTTATTGGCGCCAGAGAGAATGGCGAAAAGTTGCTAGTAAAGAGTGAAGATGAGTATACCAGTTGCATTCAGAAGTTTTATAAGAGCGGGACAGAGTATATTATTATTACTGAAAATTCTATTTATCTTGTTTCTAATGATATTCCTACTAGAAAGATCTCCTAATCAACCTTTGGGAAAGGTTGAGCCAAACACAAAAATTGAATATATTTATATAAACAACTTAAAGTCTAAATTATATAAATATGTATATGATGGAAGAAGAATATAATCATTCTGACAGCGAAGCTGATATTATTGTTGCGATAATGTATAAAATTTGCCCTAAAAACAAGGAACTTAATTTTTGTTATATAGGACATACAACTAATTTTG
>Ga0214921_10009138_pt1 | contig 12622 bp, 10 predicted proteins | sample LL1505_MetaG_FD_177992 | JGI IMG/M metagenome (GOLD analysis project Ga0214921, IMG submission 177992) | Freshwater microbial communities from Lake Lanier, Atlanta, Georgia, United States - LL-1505 | ecosystem: Environmental > Aquatic > Freshwater > Lake | place: USA: Georgia | collected... | reverse complement strand
ATATGGCAGACGTAGCAAACAAATACAGCGACAACGTTGAGGGAAAATTTTTCGTGGATGACCAGTGCATCGACTGCGATTTGTGCCGCGAGACCGCTCCGGCAAATTTCAAGCGCAATGACGATGGTGGTCACAGCTATGTTTACAAACAGCCGGAGACTCCCGAGGAGGAGGCACTCTGCCAAGAGGCAATGGATGGCTGCCCGGTCGAGGCTATCGGAAACGACGGTTAGAACCTGAAATTTCCGAACAGGCTCCCGGCCCCAAACCGGGAGCCTTTTTTATGTCAGCAAAATCTCTCAGAGCTAAAGTCATCGCCGAGTGGCGTGGACTGCAGGAGCCCCTCGAGCGGAAGGACCGCTGCGCGGTGGTGGGCGATGTGCTGCAAAAACTCATGCCGAAGCTTGGCCTGGGTGAGCGTCTGAACGAGGGTGAGGTGCGGGCCGCCTGGAAGGAGGTCGTCGGCGATTTCATCGCCCAACATGCCGCTCCGGCAGGCTTGAGCGGCGGAGTGCTCGGAATCCAAGTTCTCCAACCCAGCCTCCGCTACGAGCTTGAAAGAAACTGGAAACGGGAAATCCTCGCCAAACTCCAGGAACGGTTCGGAAAAAAAGCGATCCGGGAAATCAGATTCCGCATTTCCTGAGGCTCCAACTGCGAAAAATCCTGCGTTTCGGGGGAAAAATTCATTGCCAACGCGCGGGCACATCCGCAGAAGTGGAGAGGGCGCAATCGAGCCGCCTTCAAACATTTTTTAAAACATGAGCGAACGACGAGTCGTCGTGACCGGCATGGGCGTTGTAAGCCCAGTTGGGAACGATCTGCAAACATTCTGGGAATCTCTTACGCAAGGACGCAGCGGAATAGGTCGTTTTGAGGCGTTCGATTCCACCAACTTCGACTGCAAGATCGCCGGCGAAGTGAAAAATTTCGAGGCGGTGAAGTATTTTAAAAATCCCAAGACTGTGAAGAGAACAGATCGCTTCACTCATTTTGCGATGGCCGGGACCAAGATGGCCCTCGAAGACTCCGGCATGAATCTTGAAACTTTGGATCGCACGCGCTTTGGAGTGATGATTGGCAGCGGTATCGGCGGCCTCTACAGTATGGAGGAAGAGGCCCACCGCCTTGCGGATCGCGGTCCTTCGCGTGTCTCGCCATTTACGATTGCCATGATGATTTCGAATATGGCCAGCGGCATGGTTTCCATGGAATACGACCTGCGCGGGCCGAATATGTGCATCGTCACCGCTTGCGCAACGGCGAATAATTCGCTGGGCGAGGCTTGGCGCATCATCAAATTTGGCGATGCGGATGCGTTCATCGCCGGCGGCGCGGAAGCAACGATCACTCCGCTCGGCATCGCGGGGTTTGCTTCCATGAAAGCGTTGAGTTGCCGGAATGACGATCCTCAGAAGGCGTGTCGGCCGTTCGACAAGGATCGCGACGGCTTTGTGATGAGCGAGGGCGCCGGTATCGTGGTGCTCGAGGAATACGAGCATGCGAAAAAACGCGGCGCGAAGATTTATTGCGAACTCGCCGGCTACGGTTGCACGGCGGATGCATACCACATGACCGCCCCCATGCCCGAGGGCGAGGGCGCTGCGCGCGCGATGTCCATTGCCATGCGCCATGCCAAAATCAACCCCGAGGAAGTGGACTACATCAATGCTCACGCGACATCCACCGGCCTCGGCGACATCTGCGAGACCCGGGCCATCAAGCTTGCCCTCGGAGACCACTCACGCAAAGTCGCCGTGAGCGCCACGAAATCCACCACTGGCCACCTCCTCGGAGCAGCCGGCGGCGTGGAATTGGCCGCCTGCGCGCTGGCAATCAAAAACGGTGTCATTCCTCCAACCATCAACTTGGAAAATCCCGATCCGGAGTGCGATCTCGACTGTGTGCCGAATGTGGCGCGCGAGGCTAAACTCGCTTGCGTGATGAGCAATTCCTTCGGATTCGGCGGCCACAATGCCACGATTCTTCTGAAGGCCGTCCGCTAAAGCCGGCGGGAGATCGCGGGCAAAGTCACTGGTTTTCGACCTGAATGAACGATTCCGATATCGAAATACGCACATATTTTGCCAGAGGCAAAAACGCACTCGTGGCTCGCGGGGATTTTTCAGAGCTCTATGCCTCCTGGTATCTGCACCGCTTGGATTATGGCATCGACACGCCACCGGAGGTCGAGGATCTCGGACGTGATGCGCTGGCGGCAGTGACACTCCATTGCGCCAGCCGTCCCTGGGGAGAGGCCTGCGCTTGGACGATCAAATTTCCAACCCCGAGGGCAAACATTTTTGCGGCGGGCGACAACAACACCGGCTCTGTCGTGGCGCGCGTGGTCACGGACGATGCCGCCTTGATCGAGAAGGGGATGTTTTACTCTGATGTTGTCGAAAACATGAAGCCGCCGAGACGGAGTGTGGTGGATTTTCAGGCGGGCACTGTTTTCGAGGCGGTTGAAATTTTTTATGATCGAAGCGAGCAGCGCCCGGTGCGCTTTTTTCGGCACGACGAGGAGGACATCGTCATGATCGCCGCGCAGCCGGATTGCGATCTGGAGTGGCTGCGAGGCCTCACGAACGAGGGTGTTCAGGCACTGGACCAGAATGTCGAGCTCTCACTGCTTGAGAAACGGCAGTTCACATTTTCCTGCGGCTGCAATCAGGGGCGGATGTTGGATTTTATCGCTCCGGTTTTCAGGCGCGAGGCAGAAGGGCTCTTTGGCGGCGACACATCGCTTACGGTGACCTGCCCGCGATGTGGCGCTCGGCATGTCTTGACGCGCGAGGCCTTGGAAGCGCGGTGTGCACAGGAGACGGACCCCGCGAACCCAGACACTTTATGACACCCACGGCTCCCATTCTTTCCCCCGAACACAAAATCGGCGGCATCCTCACTCCTCTGAGCGCCATTCGGGGTTCCAACGACATTGGTATCGGCGACACGGAAACCCTCGTTGAGCTTGCCGCCTGGGCTTCCGAAAAGGGCTTTCGGCTCATTCAGATTTTGCCCGTCAACGAAACGGGGTCCGATCACAGCCCCTACAATATCATCAGTTCGATTGCTTATGAGCCGGTCACGCTGTCCGTGAGCCCTCAATGGCTGCCGGATGTGGCCGAGAAGGATTTTGCACGCATCACGAAAAAGCATGATGTAGCCACGCTGTGCGAGGGTCCGGTGCGCTATGGCGCTGTGAAGGCGCTCAAGCACGAGCTCCTTGCATTGGCGCACAAAAATTTCCGCAGTGCCAAGGGAGGCCTGGCGCGGGTTCGGGAATTTGAAGCCTTCCAGCTTGAACAGAGCGAGTGGCTCGAGCCCTATGCGCTCTTCCGCGCTCTGATTGCCTGGAACAACAACGATGAGGTCACGAGCAACTGGCCCGAGGAGCACAGCACCCCGGAGGCTGCGCGCGGGTGGGTGGGCACATTGGATGAAAAGCAGGCCGAGCTTTTTCAGGCACGGGTCGATTTTTTCAGCTATGTCCAATGGGTGGCACTCACGCAGTGGCGGAACGTGCGCAGCGAATTCGACAAGCTCGGCATGGCCCTGATGGGCGACATTCCGGTTGGTGTGAGCCTTTACAGTGCGGATGTGTGGGCGGAGCCCGATATTTTCGATTTGAAGCGCTCCAGTGGCGCGCCGCCCGAGAAGGTTTTCAAAAGCGATCCGTTCACGGAAAAGTGGGGTCAGAATTGGGGCTTTCCGCTCTACAACTGGCAGGCCATGGCGCGCGATAATTTTGCGTGGTGGCGGCGGCGGCTTGAAGAGGCGCGTTCGGTTTTCCACCTTCTGCGCGTGGACCATGCGCTCGGCTTTTTCCGCATCTATAGCTTTCCTTGGCGCCCGCAGGAGAACGCCCGATTCATGGACCTCACTCCCGATCAGGCGAAGGAAATCACAGACGGCTTGCTGCCAGGCTTTGTGCCATTTGACGACAGCACGCCGGAGCACCGCGAATACAACCGCAAACAGGGAGAGATGCTCTTCCGCATGATTCTGGAGGAGACCGGACCCTACCGACTCATCGCCGAGGATCTGGGCGAACTCTCGCCTTATGTCAGGCCGACGCTCGAAGCGCTCGACATTCCTGGATTTAAAATCCCGCAGTGGGAGCGCGGAGGAAACGGGGCGATGATTTCCGGCGCCGACTATGCACGGCTGAGCCTCGCCACATTCGCCACACACGACCACCCGCCGCTCAGGCAATTTTGGGAGGATTGGAATGAGATGGCGAAGAATCCAGAAACGATGGCGAGGGTTGTCTCCGAGATGCGCGAGTTGCTGAACTTCTGCGGGCGTCTGGATATCGAGGTCCCCAGCGCCTTCACTCCTGAAGTCCATCATACGCTTGTGAGAGGTTTGTTCGTCTGCAATTCCTGGATCGCTGTTCACCAGATCACGGATATTTTTGCGCTGCGCGAGCGCTTCAATGTGCCGGGTGCCGTTGGCGACACGAACTGGACCTGCCGCGTGCCGGGCTGCATCAAGGATTGGGCAAAGCTTTTCAAAAACGAAATCCAAACGACATCGGCCGCCTTACAAGCGACTGGGCGCATCTGAAGGGTGCGTGTTGCACCGCAGGCCAAAAACATCCACAATGAGAGCATGAGCACTGCCACAGACGCCGCCCTGCCCGACGCCGGAGGTCATTTTGGCCAATACGGTGGGATGTTTGTCCCTGAGACACTGATGACCGCGCTGCGGGAATTGGAGACCGAATACCATGCCGCACGGAAAGATCCCGAATTTCGAAAGGAACTCGCTGGATTGCTGGGCGATTTTTGTGGGCGCCCGACACCGCTTTACTTCGCCGAACGACTCACCCAAAAACTCGGCGGGGCGAAAATCTACCTCAAGCGCGAGGACCTGCTCCACACCGGCGCCCACAAAATCAATAACGCCATCGGCCAGATCTTGCTCGCCCGCCGCATGGGCAAAACCCGCATCATTGCGGAGACCGGTGCCGGCCAGCATGGCGTCGCCACGGCCACAGCCGCTGCGCGATTTGGATTTGAGTGCACGATTTACATGGGCGCGGTGGATATGGAGCGCCAGGCCCTCAATGTCGCCCGCATGCGTTTTCTCGGAGCGAAAGTCGTCGGCGTTACCGCAGGCCAGGCCACGCTCAAGGAGGCGATCAACGAAGCTATGCGCGACTGGGTCACCAATGTTCGAAACACTCATTACATTCTGGGCAGTGCCCTTGGCTCGCATCCGTATCCCATGATCGTCCGAGATTTTCACCGCGTCATAGGCGATGAAACCCGCCGCCAAATCCTCCAGCGCGAGGAACGCCTGCCAGACCTTCTTGTCGCCTGCGTGGGAGGTGGCAGCAATGCGATCGGGTTCTTTTATCCGTTTCTCCAAGATGAATCCGTGAAGCTCACCGGCGTCGAAGCCGGCGGCGATGGCATCGTGCGCGGACGCCACGCCGCACGCTTTCAAGGCGGAAAACTGGGAGTCCTCCAAGGCACAAAAACCTGGCTCCTCGCCGACGCGGACGGCCAGATCGAGCTCACCCACTCCGTTTCCGCCGGTCTCGACTACGCTGCCATCGGGCCCGAGCACAGCTACTACCGCGACTCCGGTCGCATCGACTACGACTTCGCCACCGACGACGAAGCCCTCGCCGCCTTCCGTGGCCTCGCCGAAATCGAAGGCATCATCCCCGCTCTCGAAACAGCCCACGCCATCGCTCACATCATTAAAGTCGCTCCCTCAATGGCCAAGGACTCCATCCTCATCGCCAACCTCAGCGGCCGCGGCGACAAGGATGTGAGCCAAGCGGCGGAGATTTTGTTGAAGGACTAATTAATGGGACGGTTGTTCGATTGCTTTACTTTTTTCAACGAACTCGACCTGTTGGAGATTCGTCTGGAAACATTGGATCCCGTTGTGGATTTCTTCGTTCTTGCCGAATCACCGGTGACTTATCGCGCGGATCCCAAGCCCTACTATTTTTTAGAAAATCAGGAACGATTCGCAAAATTTCTACCTAAAATTCGACATATCAAAGTTGAGGATATGCCTCTTGGAAAAGGGTTTAATCAAAACTGGCATCGCGAAACCCATCAAAGGTCCGCTCTCGAACGCGGGCTCTTTGATGCTCAACCCGCCGATCTCATCATGCTCTCGGATTTGGATGAGATTCCCCGCCCGGAAAAAATCCGTGAAGCGGCGGAACTCACCGGAACTCTCCGTGTTTTCCAAATGAGATTTTTCTCATATTATGCTAATTGCGAGTTTCATCCGGGAAATGATTATTGGGTGGGAACAGGCATGACGGAGTATCGTATTGCCAAGGGTCGCTTTGAATATGTCCTAAAAAAATTGCCGACACATTTGAGGAAACGCCCTCAAGAAAAGCTTAGAAAAGTCTTATCCAGAAAAATTAAAGAAATCTCGATACTACTTACCCAGAGAATTCCTGTAAAACGAATCCGCCAAGGTGAAAATCATTTCAGTTGGCTCGGCGGCGCGGAAAAAGTTCTTCAAAAGAGAGTTGCGATTAGTCCCCACAAAGGACAGAAGTTCTCTGATGATTACCTGACCTTGCAAGGTGCAGAAAGTGCAGTCCTTAAAACCAGCGGCAGAATTTGTGCGTTGGATGATACGATGCCACCTCTATTTCGTGAAAATAAATTCCACCACTTTCTTGCATAGGAGCGGGCGAATATTTGGAAATGCCTAACGAAACTATAGTTAGTTACTGCGCAACATTTCTTAAGCCTGAGATGTTGCATGTCTATCGACAGGTCTCAGGCGTTCGGTCATTCCGTAATATTGTTATAACAAGGCGCTTGGAAAATCAGCAGCGGTTTCCTCATGCACCGCTCATCGAGTTGAAGAAAAGCCCGTTTCGGTTTTTTCAGCGTCTATGGCATCGATCTCAAGGCGAGAGGGTGCCTGTGGCTGACCATGAGATTTCGCAGCTTTCTCGTATAGTTCGAAGGGAAGCAGTCGGGTTGGTGCATATCTACTTTGGAACGGAGGCCGCGCGATTGTCGCATTGGCTGCCACAAGCGGGTGTGCCGATCATTGTTTCGTTTCACGGAGCGGATGTTTCACAATCCATTTCTGATGGGGAATTGAAGGTTGTGTTTGAAAGTGCCGCTTTGATTTTGCACCGCAGCGATTCCTTGAGGGAGGCGTTGATTTCGCGAGGCGCCCCCATCTCGAAGTTGCGTGCTAATCCCACGGGAGTTCCCGTTCCTGCCGAAGCCTCGGGCATTCAGATTGACTCCGGAAAACCTCTCTGCCTTCTCCAAGCGTGCCGTTTCATTGAAAAAAAGGGGCTGGATGTTTCACTCGAGGCCACAAAAATGCTTGTCGATCTGGGGTTCGATGCACACCTAACCCTTGCGGGCGATGGTCCGCTGCGGGGTGATTTGGAATCCCTTGCCGAGCAGCTTGGGATAGACTCCCGTATTCGCTGGACGGGCTTTCTCACGCCCGAACAACTCGCTGAAGAATACGAGCGGACGGACATTTTTCTCCATCCCAGTCGTGAAACCTCCAGTGGCGATCGAGAGGGAATTCCGAACTCGCTTCTCGAGGCGATGGCCCACGGTCGGGTGGTTCTGGGAACGCGACACAGCGGAATTCCGGAAGCGGTTGAGAACGGGGTGAATGGACTTTTGGTCGATCATGCCGACGCAGGATTGGTGGCGGAAGCCATCGGCCTGTTAGCACGGAATTTCAGGCAAGCTCAACCCATGGCGACGGCTGCGAGACAAAGCGTGGTAGACCGCTTTTCCACGGAAGCGTGCATCTCGCAGCTGGAGTCCTGCTACCGGGAGGTGATGGGTCGTGGGTGATTCGTGCAAGGTTCCGGTCATTTATATCGCCGGATCCAGTCACAGTGGGAGCACCCTGCTCGATCTTGTCTTCGGCTCGCACTCCAAGATCGAAAGCTTGGGCGAGGCGAAAAAAATTCCGCAAGTGCTGGCAAAATTTCGCGACTCCTCCGGCGGGCCGCCGGTTTGTTCTTGTCACGAACCGATCAACCAATGCGCTTTCTGGAACTCAGTCTTGCAGCTGGATGATGAGACTTTCGTGGAGCGCGAGGAGGTCACCAGAGAGCCAGCCGCTGATTTGGCCCTTGCGCGCCGCGCCTTGGCGTTTCGTGGGCGCGATGTTCTTCTCGACAGCTCCAAAAATCTCGGGCGGCTGCGATTTTTACACGATGCTCCGGAATTCGATGTCACCTGCGTTCATTTAACCAGAGATCCCCGTGCGGTGGCATTCAGCGCTATTCGAAAAATAGAAAAAACTGGACCGCTGGATTCCAAGCGGCGTTGGCGGCTGCTGAGCAAGCATGCATTCGACTGGGCCAGCCTAAACCGAAAAATCCGAGGCCGCTATCTTTCCAAAAAGTCGATTTCCTACCTCCGGCTCCGCTACGAAGATTTTGTGCTGACTCCCGAATTAACGCTGCCAAAGGTCTTGGCCCCGCTCGGATTGGAGTTCGAGCCCGGCCAAATGCAGTTCCGGAATTTCATCCATCACAATATCGAGGGCAACCGGTTGCGATTGCAGGGCGGGAGCGAGATTCGGTTTGATGCGAGTTATCTCAGCGGGCTGACCTCCATAGAGTGGCGGACTATTTCATTCATTTTGCTGCCGACATTGCGTGGCTTCGGATATCCCTTTTCACGGAAGGCGCCAACCTCTTGAATCAGAGCCTTAGACCCTAAAGACTCGATGGATATGACCTACAACAAAAGCGCTTATGGATTTTTTCAGGCGTTCCGGACTTCGGCTTGGAGGTTGGAGAGCTTCTTGCAACGCAATGGAGTGCTGGTGATCGCCGCCTTCGCCCTGATTTACTACGCGCTTTACTACAACGCCCATATCACCCTCACTGGCGAGGCGGGCAGCAATGTTCTAATTGCGCAGCGGATTCAGGAAGGATGGCGGCCGATGAAGGATATGTTCATCGGCTACAATTTGATGTGGTTTTATCCCCTGTCTTGGATTTTCGAGTTCACAGGGCCCCATCTCCTTGCCTCCAGAATTTACTTTTTAGTTCTGTGTGGAGTTTCCGCCGTGTTGGGTTTTCTGGTGGTCCGGCGGGCGACCGGACACGCGATCCTGGCCACACTGGTTGGCGGGTTGATGGCCTTGATGCCCGGAGCCATGTATCGTAATAATATCGGATTCGTTGCTTGCCTGGCTTCCTTTGCCCTTGTCTATGGTTACATATTGCCCCATCGGTCAAGGCTTTCCAGTATCCTATGGATGGGCTTTGCCGGGGTGGCTATGAGTTTATGTTTTCTGATTCGCATCGAGCCATCGTTGCTGGCCACTGTTGTTTGGATCGGACTCATTGCCCTCTATCCATTCGCCGATCGCGGGGGGATACTTCAAAGATCGGTTACCGCCCTCGCGGGAACAATACTGGCGATTTTCATGTTTGCTGCGCTCCACGCGCCTTTTGTTGTCCATGCCTACAGATCTGGATTCGGTCCAGAATTTATCGGTCAATACTCGCAGTTTGTAAATTTGCTGGGCTGGGAACTTCAGAAGGAAATCCGCAAAATCCCGTCAGCGCCTGAAAATAAACCCGCCTCGCAGACTGTGCCAAACGAGGTCAGCACTTCACTGCAGCCGGTTGACCCTGTGCCTGACGTAAAGCCCGCCAAAAATTCTCAGGATGAAGCGAGCGAAGGGCGGCGCCAGCGTCCACCAATCACCGAATCCTTTCAAAACGGGCGGATTTCCTATTTTCCCCTATCCATTTACTTTCCTGTATTTACCTCGTTGACTTTAGTTCTGGCGGGAGGGCTCTTCCTTCTCGGTGGAGTCATTGCGGGAAATCCCGATCAGCGACGAACAGGACTGAGTATCCTTGCCACAACGGGTTGCGCGCTTTCTCTGTTCCCGCAGTATTTTTTCTTTCGTCCAGACAGCGTGCATCTTGCCGAGTTTATGGTGCCGTTTTATCCGGCGCTGGGCTGTGCAGCGGCGGCAGGAATTTCGCTAACAAAGAAAACGCGCTGGTTGGCTTTTTGCGGTGCGACTCTTCTTTTGATCCTTGTGTTGCAAGTGGTAGTGTCCTTCAACGCCCTCTTTGGACGCGAAGGTTCTGGAAGTATCCGGATAGCGCGTGGCAAGTCGGAACTTTTTGAGGCGTCCGGAGGAATTCGGTTTCGTGTGAAACCCGAGGAATTGGACGATTGGCAAGGCCTCCGCAACATCCTGTCTTCCTCCCTGCGGGAGGGGGATTATCTGGTTACTTATCCCTATGTGCCTCTGCTGAATGTGATGGCGGAAGCTCCATCCTACCAGTTCAAGCTTTATGTAGACAATGCCACCGAGTCTTTGGATTTCCCTGAAAAAACGGTTCGGGAATTGCGCGAGAAAAAACCCGCCGTTGTGGTCGTGAACAATCGCGATATCAACAAGACAGAGTTCTCTCGCTTCAAAAACTGGGCCGCTCCAGTTCATAGATTTCTCTCGACGGAGTATATTCTCGCAGGGACATATTTCAATCGTATCGAAGTTTTTGTGAGGCCTGATAGAGTCGAAAAGAAGCCTCTCACCCAATCGCCTTAAGACAAGTTGAACGCCTCTTGGCAGGCTTTAAGAACTTTCTCGACGGGTATTTCGTTGATGATCTGATCGGGGCCAATTTTTTTTGCCTCATTTTCACTCAACCATTCCTGCGGGCGGATCATCCAGTGCCTAACTTTCCACGGATGGTATTCAAAAACGGGCGATGGACCAAACAACGCGATCGTTGGGCATCCGCATGCGGCGGCGAGGTGCATGGCGGCTGTATCCACGCCGACAAAAAATTTTGCCTTTCGCAGGAGCCATGCGATTTGAGCCCAGTTTGCAGTGCCGCCGGTAGTTTGCAGGTGTTGGCCGAATTTTTGGCATAAAATTTTGGAGGATTCGACTTCCTGCGCATCAGGACCGCAACTGATCAATAACCTTGGAACGAATCTGAGAAGATGCTCTATCAAGCTGTGCCAGCGTTCCATAGGCCAAGCTTTGCGTTCCCAGCGGGTATGGATGTGTAGCATGGCAAAGGCTGTGCCATTATCGTATTCGTGGGCCTGCCAAGGAGCGCTGAGAGACTCAGCGAAACGCAAGGCGCCCGGTTGATCTGGAAACTCAAGTGTTTCCTGAGGGCAAAAGTAATCGCGAACGACTTGATGCTGTCGGCGCCTCGGCAAGTTGCAGATACGATGGAAGAATAGTCTCCAAAATCGGTTTAGCGTTCGGTGCTTATTCGTGCAACGCGCTTTGGTTCGTGCGGCGATGGCGAAGAAGCGGGCTCGGTCGTTGTCGGTGAGTTCGAAGACGAAATCGAAATCCGTGCGGCGGAGAAGGAAGGCGAGTTTCAAGTCTGCCATCCAATCGCCGGAGTTGCGTTTTGCGGCATCTGGATTTGCCGTCGTGAGGACACGATCGATCTCGGGGCAACCTGCAAGAATGGCATCGCATGATTTTCGCACGAGAACCCAAATCTCGGCGTCGGGAAATTTGGCCTTCGTTGCAACAATGGTGGGTGTGAGCAGAAGGGAATCCCCGATGTGCCGGAGTTTGATGAAGAGGATTCTCATGGCGTTGAATCAGGTATCCTCGAATCAGGAAACCCGCATGCGGATTTGCTTGCGGAGGATGAGTCCCAGAGCGACGAAGAGCGTGAGAGTTGAAAGGATGAGGACGCTGGTGTTGAACCACAGGATGCCGACTTTGATGCCCAAGTATTCTTTGACCGGGCCGAAAAAGACGTTGAGGTGGCGGTTTTCGCGGTAGTCACTTTGTTCCATTTCTGCTTTGGAGACGAGGTCGGTGATTTTTTGGTTCACATAGACCTGCTCGGCGGTGAGGCCGGTGCCGAATTTTGTGAAGCGGGCGGGTTTGAAGGGCTCGCCTCTGATGACATCGTCGATTCGTCGGAGGGCGGCGCGGAGTTGGCCGGGCGTAGCTGCTTCGAGACCGGAGAGGAGGGCGAGGGTGTCCTTGAGATCCTCCAGGCGCCCTTCCTGCTCTGGCGAAGCGTTTCGCTGGCGGGCGAGCTGGTTGATCATCGACTGGATTTTCTCTTGGCGGCTGGTGAGGGGGTTGAGCTTGGACTGCGCGAAGACGAGGGCTTCGTAGGACCAGCGGGTTGGCATGATTTCGCAGATGAGAGGGACCTGCAGATCGCTTCGGGCAGGCATGGCGCTGTCAGGGTGGCGGGTCACCCACTGTTGGATCGCATGGATGAAATCGAGATTGCGGTTCATCTCCTCATATTTGATGAGCGCACCGCTGAGGATGATCTGGGGAATTAATATGACAGGAATGATTAGGATGCCTGTCTTGCTTTGGCTGACGAGTGCGGAAATCACGAGTCCTATCGCGGCGCCGTTTGCCGCCGTGAGGAACATGGCTGTGAAGACGATCCAAAATCCATCGCGGAGCGAGAGCAGGGCATTTCCGATGAGGGTAAACAAGGCGCACTGGATGATGGCGAAGAAGCCGAGTGTCAGGACTTTTGCCAGGATATAGTAGCCGAGGTTGACATTGAGATTTCGCTCCCGCATGAGCACGGAGCGGTCGTGGATGATGTCGTCCACGCTGTTTGTGAGTCCCAGAAACATGGCCACGACGAGGG
>Ga0214921_10009137_pt1 | contig 12624 bp, 13 predicted proteins | sample LL1505_MetaG_FD_177992 | JGI IMG/M metagenome (GOLD analysis project Ga0214921, IMG submission 177992) | Freshwater microbial communities from Lake Lanier, Atlanta, Georgia, United States - LL-1505 | ecosystem: Environmental > Aquatic > Freshwater > Lake | place: USA: Georgia | collected... | reverse complement strand
ACTTGATGATTTCAACACTGCGGAGCAGAAGCTCCGCGCTCCGGTGGTGCGGGACACGCGATCCTGGAGGGTTGGGCTGTGCCCAACCGCGTTGATCTAGAATTATGTTAATTCAAATACTTAGACCAGTCTTATACTCTAAAATTCTTTAACTACATCCTTTAGCAGCCACGATTTGATTAAGAATATTTGAGGAGTTAAAATGACCGGATGCACACGGTCATATCAATTAAGCCACTTCAATTCATCAAATACGCGTCTTATTTTACCGTCGCGCTCTGTGTTAATTCCTCACAACCATCCTTTGCAGACACCGAACTAACCATCGATAATTCGGTAATAGACGCGAGAGAACAGGAGCTACGGCGAAAGGAACAGGAGCTGCTTCAGGGTTTGGATCTAAACGCTGCCAGCGCGGCCACATCAGCTCAGGACGAGATTCCTGCTGTTAAACCAGCAAAGGATGTCACAGAGGAAAACAATAAGGTTACGGTACTTGAGATTAAGGCTCCTGAACCAAAGGTAGCTGAAGAATACGCTCCTGGTAATGTTGCTGTCGAGCAAGTAGCTAAGCCGGCTCCCCTAAGAGAGCTGGAGAAACATCCAGCCATCGCTCCCAAGCCGCAGCCTACATCTGTGCCATACGTAGCAAACAACAGGGTAAGAACTCATTCAAACGATAGCTACCCTGATGGGACAACCGCTAGACGGGTTGGGTCTTTTTATAAGATTGATCGTTCAAAAGATACCGACTTTCGAGGTGGAGAATCCGCTAAGTCCCACACCGTATCAATAGCGCAGATCTCTCAAGAAGCTCGGGCTCGGCCTGCTCTGCTGACATCGGACATGTCCGCTACGATTAGCAACAGCTCCACCTCGCTTAAGACGGGCCCTCGAAAATCCGATTCGTCGCTATCAAAAATACCGCGCAACGCGGGGGTCAAGATCGATTATCGCTCCGGTGCTTGGTATCGAGTTAAAACAGACGCTGGAGCGCGCGGCTGGGTGTCAGGCAGTTCTTTAGCTTTTGATGAGAACGTTCCGCCCGGCTCAACCGTGAGAGTTAGCGGGATTCGAGATAGTCGGAGATAGGATCTACTCGCAACCGCGGCACGGTTGACCAGGAGGTCAACCCTCCAGATTGGAGGGCTGCCCTATCTCACTTACACAGAAACAATTATCTCATTCTTTACTTGAGTTACCCCTGGCGCCATCCACGCTGCAGTCTCTGCCTCTTTGCGCTCTGCCCATGAGCGAACCTGCCCCTTTAGCGTAATTGTACTATCTGCTGATTCCACCTCTATGTTACGCGATTCTAGCTCGGCATAGCGGTGCAAAGCCGCTTTAATCTCACTCTTAACGTCTTTGGTCTTGGCGTGAGGAGCCACAGCAATCCGGTTCGTAACCCCCTTAACACCTGTCAATTTCTCTACAGCCTTTTCACATGATTCACGTTGATAGTTCCAATCAACACTACCCTCTAGGGTAACCCAGCCCTTGGTCACAGAGAGGGTTACATTCTCCTCTGGAACCGATGTGTCCCACTTAAGAGCGTTTAACGCAGCTTGCGCTATATCTGAATCATTCCTCTCGGTCGTGTTCGGCAATCGAACCTCGATATCATTAGCGACAGCCCTGACTCCAAGAACTCTTTTAACAACACGCTCCGCGTTCTGCTTCTGAAAATAGCTAGGCACAGATCCAGTCAATGTCACTACCCCATTGGTAGCTGAAACACCGACCTTCGAAGCGTCTAAGCTCGGATCCCAGCGTAGATCGTCCATTACATCTTGCTGTAGTTGTTTATCGCTCTTCATAAATTTTATCCCTTAAAAGTTTAGGCCCAATTGTTGGACTATTTGGGAATCTAGAGCGTGAATAAATTTGAGACGATGAGGAGGATCATCACCGGAAGATGCTGGATGTTGCATGTATACATCAGCTCGGCGATACGCCGTGCATCTCTTGTTTAGCGGCTGCCAAATAGCGCGGTTCCCACACGGACCAAATCGGCGCCCTCTTCAATAGCGATCTCAAAATCGGCTGACATCCCCATGCTAAGGGTGATTTTGCCTCCAGAAAACATCCGATTAGCGCCTGATCTAACGAGATCCTCCCGCAATTGGTTCATCGACCGGAAGTCCTTTCGCGCATTCTCTGGTTCATCATAGAAAGGCGTAATTGTCATCAGGCCCTCTAAGATAAGAGCGTCCTCGTTCCGACCTGCAACTTGAAAGGCATCATTAAGGCTTTCAGCGGTGAAGCCGCTTTTTTTCGGGTCCGAGCCGATATTAACTTGAATAAAAACTCGCTGCTTCTTTCCGATAGCCCTTGCTTCTTTAGCTATTAGCTCGAGTGCTTTGAGCGAATGGGCTGACTCAATAACATCAGCTAACTTAACTCCCTCTTTTATTTTGTTGCTCTGTAAGGGGCCAATCAAGTGAACTGACGCTCCTTCGGGCAACTGAGAACTCTTTGATCTGAGCTCCTGCAAGTAGCTCTCTCCATATACCACAGCAATCCCCAGGGAATTAGCAGCCTCCGCGTATTCCACCATACTTTCCGCGGATTGCTTCTTGCTCACCGCGACTAGGGTAATCTCATCAACTCTTCGTCCTGCTCTAGTCGCGGCTAGATCAATCTTTTTAATAACCAGGGATAAACGATCAGCTATACTGCTCACCGAACCTCTCTAAGCACACCCATAAGCGCCGCTATATTAAGACCTACCACGTTGGAATAGGAGCCTTTGATTGAATCGACATATTGCAAACCGATCCCCTGGATCGCATATGAGCCCGCCTTATCGAGAGGTTCCCGCGTCGCTACGTATTCTTTAATCTGAGTGCTACTCATCTGTCTCATTGTTACCTCAGTAACATGTGACCAAACCCGTGAAATAGATCCAGAGGTCGATGTCCCTCCTTGCATTGGAATTCCTGATCTAATAACAGCGATACCACCCCAGACCTGATGGGTTCGCCCCTGAATCATTCCCAGCATCTCACACGCCTCTTCATCAGAGCCCGGCTTTCCAAGGGACACACCGTCTATGTAAACAGTTGTATCAGCGCCTATAACAAGCGCATCAGGGCGCGTCGCCGCTACTGCGCCCGCCTTAAGCGCGGCTAATCTCTCTACCATAGCCTGAGGGGACTCATCTTTAAGAGGTGTCTCATCGACCCCTGGAACAACCACCTCAAACTTCACCCCTGCCTGCGTCAACAATTCAAGACGCCTCGGAGATGCCGAAGCTAATATCACATGATCTTGATCGGCTAAATTCATAACGTGAGCTCTCCCCTGCTATCTTCTTCGATATATCTCAGCCAGAGCCCGCAAAACGGCTAAGTGAAGATCGGGGGCAGCAATCTCTATTAAAGCCAAGGAATCCGAAGATAAAGCTATCATCCAATCCCTCATATCTTCCCGAACGCAACTAGCTATCTGGTAACCACTTGCCTCGATTAACTCCACCGCCTCATCCACCGATGGAATCCAAAAAAAATGCTCTCGGTGCTCAAATGGTAACGGCTTAACTGTCCCCGCGGTAAGTGAGAGCAAATTGACTCCAGGAAGAACCTGGAACTCCTCAAATCCCAGATCTGCGAAGCCGCGAGCAACTACGTCTCCTGGTTCAAAACGCGGCTGCAAGCCAGCTAGTTTAAGCTGATTACATATTGCGAAGTGTTCCCGGGTAAACCACATGATTTTGATCTACTCAGCGTTCGGCTGCATCCTATCGAGCATCTCTACAGTTGAGGTACCACCCTCTACTACCGTCATCTCGGATACCTTGGTCAAACGCGCCTTCTTGTGGAACTCAGGGATTGATAAGACTCCCACATTACACATCGTCGAGCGTAGCTTTGTTAGAGAAACATCAACCTTCTCGGAGAGCGGCCCACTGTAAGGAACATACGCGTCTACACCCTCTTCGAAAATCAGGCCAGCTGTCTCACTCTGCTTATAGCGCTGCCAGTTTCGCGCGCGATTAGATCCCTCTCCCCAATAAGGTTTGTAGAGTCTTCCGCGATAGCTAATCTTCGCAGTCGGGCTCTCCTCTGTCATCGCGAAGTATTTGCCCATCATCACGAAATCAGCGCCCATAGCCAACGCTATGATCATCTGAGTGTCGGAATTAAGGCCTCCATCTGAGCAGATAGGAATATATATTCCTGTCTCAGCTAGATACTTATCGCGCTCACGAGCGATATCCATTACCGCGCTAGCTTGACCACGCCCGATACCTTTCTGCTCACGAGTAATACAGATCGACCCGCCGCCAATACCTACCTTAACGAAATCAACTTCGGCCTTCTCTACTAGAAAGCGGAACGCATCCGCTGAAACTATATTTCCACCACCAAGAACGATCTTATCTCCATAAGTCGCTCTTAATTTGCGGGCGGCATCAGCTTGCCACTCTGAGTAGCCATCAGACGAGTCGAGACACAAGCAGTCGACACCGGCCTCAACCAGCGCTGCTGAACGCTCCATGTAATCGTAAGTATTTAAAGCGGCTCCGACAAAGAGCCTCTTACGAGCATCTGTTAACTCATCTGGGAATGAGTGATGGTCGTAGTAGTCTTTACGAAACACAAGAGAGCGGAGATTTCCCTGTTTATCAACTATCGGCAGACACTCCTTCTTGTTCTTCCAAAGCAGGTTGGTTGCCTCCTGAAGTGAAACACCCTCTTCAGCTAAAACAAGCTTCTCCAGTGGAGTAAAGAACCCCTTAACGCACTGAGAGAGATCGTCCTTATATTCCCAGAAATCTTTACTGGTGAGAATTCCAAGCAGCTTAGAGTGACGCTCGCCGTTCTCTGTTATAGCGATCGTTGAATGTCCTGTTTTACGACGGAGATTAAGCGCGTCTAAAAGTGTAGCCGTTGGCGCTAGATTGGAATCCGATTCAACAAATCCAGCTTTGTGCTCCTTAACCTCGCGAACCATACTCGCCTGCGACTCAATCGATTGAGAGCAGAAGATAAACGCGCTACCACCCTTTCTGGCGAGAGCTATCGCCAACTCAGGCCCAGATACTGCCTGCATCGCCGCTGATACGAACGGGGCGTTTAAGGCGGCTCTCATCCCCTCGGATGGCTTGTAACGTTGAATCGGTGTCTTCAGGCTAACGTTTGAAGAGATATGCTCCTTCTTAGTTAGGCCAGGCAGTAAGAGATACTCATGAAAGGTATGAGATACGTCGTCGATGATTATTGCCACAGAAGCTCCTATATTCGCTTTGGGCTACCCGCCTCGCTGTTGGGGACTAGCCCTATTACATCAGATATTTGGGGGCGAAGGCTACATCAAATCAACGAGTTATACAAACCGCTTTTGGCCACTTTTTAGCTTCCGCCCTCTATTTTGACCGGTCGTACTCATTCCAAGTAGCGCGCTGTGTTGAAACAATATAGCAAACCCCCTCGTCTCGGGCAGCCTTGTAGTCACCGACAATCACCGGAACAGGGGACGGCTCGTCTATGCGGTGCGCGTATACCACATGACTCTGGTACTGTCGCCTAATATAGCCGGCCGCGTTCTGAGTCTCGATCTTGGCTAACAGCCCTTCCTGAATGTGTCCAACTAAAGGGGGAAACTTGAAGAACTTGAATTCAGACATCGGTCGATACAGCACCTCTAACTTGGGAGATAGCGACTTAATCTCATCTCTGTTCGCCCCAGCCTGAGGAAGACCAGGTGTGGAAAGTAGTGTAATCGCGATCTTCTCAGGCTTGTCACCTGGCGACATACGCGCCGAAACGGACGCTGAAATAGAAAAGAATATCTCGCTCAGCTCATACGGAGATCGTCTGAGCTCTAGTCTAGAATGTCGGCTTCCGCGTTCCTGAACATATCTGGGAGTCCTTGGGCAAACCAACAGGCCCCAAGCCTTCCTAGCCTGACGATTAGTCACTGGAGCCCATGAAAAGTAAATTCCAGTATCATTAAAACCCTTAATGAATTCAGTCAGTACCGGAGAGACGTTATTCTCCATTAATTTCACAACCAGACCCAGTCGCGCCGAATTGCTCTGAGCGGTAGCTGGACGAATTGTGAAAGTTCTCAGTGACAAATCAAGCTCTACATCAAACTGGTCAAGTAATGGCACGGCTGCACTTTTACTCGAAGCTCGATCCAGTCGGGCTTGATCGGTGGGCTTAAATCTTAACGTTATCGCTCCAATCACGCTATCTAGCGAAGCCCGCGTGCCTGCCCAGAAGCCTGGGACATTACTTGGAACCACCTGCGATAATTGCGGTTCAGGCGCCTGGTATACTCCACCCGATCTTAGGACATCAAAGAGATACTCTATCGCCTCCCTGGAGAGGGGTGGGAATTCAACGTGTGAGTCAAAAAGTTTAACCTCAGATCGCTCCTGTTTTTTCTCACCCTCCGCTCTGGATTGAGCCGTGAGAGTTGGCAGCTGTGTCTCTTGCGCGACAACATCAACATCCTCACAGAGGCAAGAAGTCAAAGCAGAAAACTGAATAACAACCGCAATAACCCAGGATGAAATACCAATATCGCCGCGCAGACTCATAGACATCACCCCAATCCCATTCCGCCGATATTTCTTCTCATGCTTACCCCTTGAACTATTCCCAGACCAAAAAGAAGCGACAAGAGCGAAGATCCTCCGTAACTGACCAAAGGCAGCGGAATACCTACCACCGGCATTAAACCGATCACCATACCTATATTTATCACAAGATGCGCGAATATCTGCGTTGTAATCCCGACCACCAGCAAGCACGAAAACAGATCCCTGCTCCGATAAGCGACTCTAAGCATCAGCGCGATTAAACAGAAAAAAAGTCCGATTACAAAAGCGCACCCTACAAACCCCCACTCTTCGGCTAAAACAGAAAATACGAAGTCTGTAGTGTGCTCTGGGAGGAACTCAAGCTGTGTCTGAGTTCCGCGCTGGAACCCCTTACCGAAGAGCTCTCCGGATCCGACAGCTATCTTTGACTGAGTTATGTGATATCCGCTCCCCTGAGGATCTGACTCAGGATCGAGCAGCACCATAATTCGCCGCTGCTGGTACTGATGCAGAGAGTTCCAAGCCGGATAAGCCAAAACGCAGAAGGCTAGCACTATGCCTATAATGACACGTGGTCTTACCCCTACAAACAAGATCTGTCCCGCTCCCACTATCCCAAGGGAGAGCGCCGTTCCGAGATCGGGCTGCTGCATGATTAACGCCATCGGGACGGCGATCCATAACGCCGGAGCTATCAGGCTTGAGATACCATACTGAGAGCCGGGCTTCGGTGGAGACTTCGAGAGCACACGCGCCATCGTGATTAAAAGCCCGAGTTTCATAAACTCCGCCGGCTGCAATTTAAATGCTCCCAAAGCTAACCACCGGCGAGAACCATTTACCACCACACCAAACCCAGCCACCATAACCAACAAGGCTAGAGCTATTGCGTATAAAATATAACAGTAACGGTAAAACCAAGATGTCGGAATGAACATTCCGATCGCCATCACCAACAAACCTGAGATCAGATACAACCCTTGCTTCGCGCAGGCGGCACTTTTAAAGTCAAAGCTAAGCCACTTCAGAAAACCAACCGATGATTCCGAATCAAATCCTGCGCTGTAGAGCACAAGGAGACCTATAGAAGGAATTATCAAGGTAAAGGCGAATAATGCCCAATCAAAATTAAGTAGTAGGCGACGATCTACTCTGTTCATCTCGCTGGGCTCCCTCTTGGGTCTGAAGAGTTTCTGGTATTACCACGTTTCTGACGCTGTTTCGCCAGATCTTCGGCGCTAGGCTCAGAGATTCCAAAATAGCGCATCAGAACCTTCCGTGTCACCGGAGCAGCAACCTCTCCTCCGTGACCACCGTTCTCAATCAGCGACACCACTACAATTCTGGGGTTATCAGCGGGAGCAAATCCCGCGAACCAGGCGTGGTCTTCATGGTCCAGCCCAGACTCACGGGAGGCTACCTGCGCTGTTCCCGTTTTTCCTCCGACTCGAATGCCGCTGGTTTCGGGGAGAGCAGCCCGCTTCCCGGTACCACGTTTATCCTCAACTACTCCGATCATTCCGCGTTTAATCTCACCCAATATCGCGGGATCGATATCTAGGACTCTCATAATTTCGGGGGCGGTTTGCCTATCCTCAAGAACCCTGCCGTCATTGGCCACTACTTTCGATACAATCCGCGGCTTGATTAGTCTGCCTCCATTAACAAGCGCTGCCATCGCTCGCGCCACCTGCATTGGCGTAGCAAGCACTGCACCTTGGCCGATCGACACCGGAAGGGTTTCCCCTGGATACCACTTCTTATCTTCAGGATTACGGAAATAATTCGCCTTCCACTGAGTTGATGGAACGAGCCCCTTGCTTTCATCGAATCCTTCAAGCTGTAATGGTTCACCGAACCCAAAAAGATCGTGAGCGTAAGAATAGATTCGATCGACTCCCAATCTCTGACCCACCGTATAGAAATAAACATCGCACGACTGTACCAGCGCGTCGTACAAAGCGGTGCGACCGTGTCCAGAGTGTTTATGGCAACGAAAGGAACGTTTGCCGAACTTCAAAAACCCAGGACAAAAAGTCTTCTCACTCGGATCTGTTACCCCCTCACTCAGAGCTGCCGCGGCCACAAACATCTTAAAAACAGAGCCGGGTGGAAATGCCCCTTGCAAAGCCCTATTTGAGAGCTTCGCCTGCTTCTGATCAATTAAATCGGCCCAAACATCCTTTGGTATCTCACCAGCGAACACCGACGGATTGAACGCTGGGGATGACGCCATAGCCAACACATCGCCGCTCTGCGCGTCTAGAGCAACCACTGATCCACGCCTACCCTGTAGAGCATCCTCGGCAACCATCTGAAGGTTGCGATCTAAAGTGAGCCTAACATCACTTCCAGGTATCTCTGGTTGAAAGTAAGCCTCGCCGATCTTGGTACCCCTGGCATTAACTATAACCGCTTGAGCTCCCCGCTCACCTCTCAAATAATTCTCAAGCGCCGCCTCTATCCCACTCTGTCCAACGAGATCCCCGGCACGGTAGCCTTGATAAGCTGGGACTTTTAGCTGCTCAGATGAGACCTCACGCAGATACCCCAGTGTATGAGCGGCAAGTCCTCCGAAGGGATAATCACGTACCGGCGCGACACTAACGATCACCCCAGGCAATCGATGCCTTTGAGACGAAACGACCGCGACTAGATCTCCTGACACATCTCGCATCAGGATCTTTGGCTCGAATCTTCTCCGCTTATTCTGACCACTCAGACGCTCCTTTAAAAGCTGCGGGTCCTCGCCAACTAATGTAGCCAAATCCGCTACCACTTGATTTACATTTGGCGCGTCTTCTACCACGAGTTCAATATTGAATGAGGGGCGATTTCGGACGAGGGGTTCACCGTTACGGTCAGATATGACACCCCGAGGAGACGGAATAAAGATCGTTCTTAAACGATTATTCTCTGACCTATCTCGAAAGAAACTCCCGCGGACAATTTGCAAATACCAAAGTCGGCCAATCAGAACAGAGAGACACAGCGCGCAAAGGATTAAGGATCCAAAAATCCGCGGAGTTAGATTGATACTTAAGCGATCTCCTCGCGACATAGCTTCCTTAAACCGCCGACACAACCGCCCCACGTTTATTTAGCGCTCGATCGGGGCGACGCCACGCGAACCTCAATATTTTAAACACCAGTGGGGTAAGCATCGCAGATGAGAGCGCCTGCCCAGCGAGCATCGCGAGCTCCGCTAATGTGACTGCTTGATACTCAAAAGCTAACGAGAGGAAAACAACCCCTGATAACAACGTGGCGATCGCGACAACCATCATTGAAACCGCACTAGACTCTACAAATAGGCGCTGCGACAAAAAGGTAAAAACACCATAAATAACGACGTATGCAGCTGCCCATGGACCAAGAAGAACTCCTGAGCTTAAATCCAAAAGAAGCCCTAGAAGAAACGCGGCAACTGCCCCAGCAAGACTGAACTCATAAAAAGCCAGGAAAATGGCGCATATCAGCAAACCCTGAGGAACCAGCCACTCAGGTAAAAAGAGGTGCCTCAGAACGCTTTGCGCGATTAAGAGGGCGACGGCTAGTAAGCAGCAAAAAACGAATCGCATCATACCTCTCTAGAAGATTTACCTCGCACCCAAACCGGTACTTGCCGGGGCAGTTTGCGTTTGCGTGTTTGAAAAAACGATCAGAACCTCCTCTATACGAGCCAGATCTACCGCTGGCTTAACCTCTACCGTTTTAAATAGTCCGGAGGTGGCGGCGCCGACCTGCGAAACCGTACCTACCAAAACCCCTTTAGGATAGACTCCATCCATTCCAGAGGTCAGGACTTGCTCCCCTTCTTTTACGTGAAACTCTTTGGGGATAAATTTAAGCTCACAAACCCTCTCCCCTGCGCCCTCTACCACTCCGCGAGCGCGGCTCTCTTGAGTCAAAACATCAACTCCGCTGGCGTGGTCGCTTACCAGTAGAACTCGTGCCGAGCCAGTCGATACCGCGACAACCTGTCCAACAACTCCGCGCGGGTGTAGCACCGGCATACCCGGAGCAACTCCATCAAGACTTCCTTTATTAACCGTTATTCCCTTAACCCAACCACTCGCATCTCCGCCTATAACTGTAGCGGTAACACCAGCTAGCTGTCTCTCGGTTGAAAATTTTAGCAGCTCCCGCAACCTCCCGTTTTCTCGCTCCAGCTCGTTAACGAGCGAAGCTCGTCCCTCAAGCTCATCTAGCTTAGCTCTAAAAGCGACGTTTTCTTTCGCTGTGCCGATTAAGTTCACATAATTTTTCCAGGCACCGTTACAACTATCCCAAGCCGCGTTAATTAGTCCGGTAAAGGGACCTGTCACCTTAAGTACTAACGTCGAGCCGATCCGAGCCACTCCTGGGTTCTTTGCGGTGTATGCGGTGAGAAAGAGAGACGCTATAAAAAGCCCAAAGCAGGTCGCCGCCACCTGAGTTCTTGATGATATCTCTTGTCTCATCTTTTAACTTAAGAAACCAAACCTACTGCAAAACTACATCTTTGAGCACATCAAGCTGATCAAGCACCGCTCCAGAACCAACCACTACAGCAGAGAGTGGATCCTGAACGACTGTTGCTGATATGCCGGTGTTTTGCGCGATAAATTGATCAAAATTACGGAGCAGCGCGCCGCCTCCAGCCATAACTATGCCGCGATCGACTATATCGGATGAAAGCTCTGGAGGACACTTCTCGAGGGCCATCTTTACCACATCAAGAATCTGATACATTGGCTCTGTTAAAGCCTCGCGCACCTCTTCCTCGCTTAGCACGATCGCCTTAGGAACTCCCTGCAAGAGGTCTCGTCCCTTAACCTCCACTTGTGAGCCGTCCCCTGATGGATAGGCGTTTCCTATAGCTATCTTTACTTGCTCTGCTGTGCGCTCTCCTATCAGCACATTGTGACGACGCCTGACAAAATTAGCGATCGCCTCATCCATCTTATCACCTCCAACCCTGATCGACCGTGAGTAAACGATCCCTTTCAGAGATATTATCGCTACCTCAGTAGTTCCACCACCGATATCAAGGATCATGCTTCCACACGCCTCAGTAACGGGAAGCCCAGCTCCGATAGCCGCGGCCATTGGCTCCTCAATCAGGTACACCTCTCGCGCCCCCGCTGATTCTGCTGACTCTCGCACGGCACGCTTCTCTACCTCTGTGATCCCGTGCGGAACGCAGATGATTATCCTGGGCTTAACCAAAGTGCGTTTGTTGTGAACCTTGCGAATGAGGTGCCTCAGCATCTCTCCCGTAATCTCAAAATCCGCTATCACTCCATCTTTCATCGGACGAATGGCGGCGATCGAATCCGGAGTTCTTCCGAGCATATTCTTAGCTTCTGTACCAACAGCTACCACCTTGCGCTTTCCTGTTCGGCCGACTGTATGTACTGCCACTACCGAGGGCTCATTACAAACGACTCCGCGACCTTTCTGGTAGATCAATGTATTCGCTGTTCCTAGATCGATCGCTAAATCGTTTGAGAAGATGGAGTACAAAGATTGAATCATAAAGGCCCTCGTTAAAGAGATGAAGCTCTAATGGCAGAGGGCCCAGAGCATAGCAGCAAACGTGAAAAAAATAGATAGATTACGCCGCTATCGATGAAGAATTTGATGATGTGTCGTGTTCGATCTACGCAGCTGCCTGGTCAACCTGTCCGTCTAAATTCCCAGAGGTCTCAGGCTGGCCATCCTCTACATCTGCGAGAGTAACCTCTAAGAAAGCTATCTGGTCCTGCGGAGCCAATCGGCTATCGACAAAGACATAATGATTTGTGAGAGAGCGGCACGAACCACTAATCACCTTCCAGCAGTGTCCCCGTTTCAACTCTTCACGCCGAACCTCGAAGCCCTTTGACTCTAGATGAATTATCAGGTCTTTATAGCGCTGCTCTTGCTCCTTGCTCCAGGTAGGACGAGAGCTCTTTTTCCTTTTCGCGCGACGGATAATTTGACTAGCTTGTACCACGGACTTTTCCCTGCGATTTAAAACACCTGGCCAGAATACCTCGACAATATTAACCCGTCGAGTCGTAACTTAATGTTCTATGCTACACCTT
>Ga0214921_10009136_pt1 | contig 12626 bp, 11 predicted proteins | sample LL1505_MetaG_FD_177992 | JGI IMG/M metagenome (GOLD analysis project Ga0214921, IMG submission 177992) | Freshwater microbial communities from Lake Lanier, Atlanta, Georgia, United States - LL-1505 | ecosystem: Environmental > Aquatic > Freshwater > Lake | place: USA: Georgia | collected... | reverse complement strand
TCATTCTGAACGCCCACCTCCTGGGAACGTCTCACCGCCAGAAACCCGTCCGCGATCTCGTCGGCCGCGTTCGCGCCGGCCTCGCCGAGCTCTACCGACTGCCCGCAGGCTACGAAGTTGTCGTGGGGAACGGTGGCTCGACAGCGTTTTGGGATGCCGCCGCCTTTTCGTTGATTGAGCGGCGCAGCGCGCATCTGTCATTCGGCGAATTTGGTCACAAGTTTGTCACCGCAGCCGGGGCGCCCTGGTTGCAGTCCCCCGCGGTCGTCGCGGGTGCGCCGGGAACCGTGTCGTCTTTCGCTGGAGACGAAGAGGCCGACGTGTTCGCCTACCCCCACAACGAAACATCAACTGGCGCGATGGCGGCTGTTCACCGACAGGGACCTCGCGACTCCCTGACCGTTGTCGACGCAACGAGTGCCGCGGGTGGTGTGAACATCGACGTCAGCGAGACTGATGTTTACTATTTCGCGCCGCAGAAAAACTTTGCGTCCGATGGTGGCCTGTGGTTTGCACTCGTGTCCCCGGCGGCAATTGAGCGCATCGAGCGAATTGCCGCCTCCGACCGATACATCCCGGAGTTCCTCAGCCTCGGCGTTGCCGTCGATAACTCGCGTCTTGACCAGACACTCAACACGCCCGCGATTGCGACTCTTTTGTTGATGGAGGCGCAGATCCGGTGGATGCTGGACAGCGGTGGGCTCGCGTGGGCGGATGCGCGCACTCGCGAATCATCGGGGATGATTTATTCGTGGGCGGAGGAACACCCGAACGCGACACCATTCGTCGCCAACCCCGATCACCGGTCACAGGTTGTTGCAACGATTGACTTTGACGACAGCGTCAACGCGTCGACGGTTTCGGCGATGCTTCGTGCGAATGGCATCGTCGACATCGACCCGTATCGCAAGCTGGGTCGTAACCAGTTGCGCATCGCGACATTTACCGCGGTTGACCCGAACGATGTGTCGCGCCTGCTCGGTGCGATTGACGCGGCGATCGCCGCGCTTTAGGTTTTGTCGCCGATGACGACGTACGCGTCGTCATCATCGTCATCATCGGCATCGTCGTCATCGGCATCGTCGTCATCGGCATCGTCGATGCTGTCCAGCAAATCGTCGTCGAAGTCATCAACATCGTCGTCGTCATCATCGAGTTCGTCCTCGGCGACGATGATGACCTCTTCGGCCTCGATGCCCGCTGCAATCGACTCTTCGTACTCGCGAAGTCGATCAGCCCACGGCACCCAGTCAGGGGCGATGACCGCGTCATCGCCCGCGACAAGCTCGGTCTCGAGGATTGTCGTATTGTCGCCATCGACGGCGAGTGAGACAACCCATACCCAGCCAACGTAGCCCGTCATCCGAGCGGAAAAACGGAGCGTCGCAATGTTGTCGGTCTGCTCGCTCGACAGTAGGTCACCGATTGTGGAGACGGGCGTCATGTGCGCGAGTGCCTCGCGCCCGGCGACTTCTCTCGTGTTAAGCGTCAAAGTCATCCGCCACCTTCCGCAACACCGCTGCGATTTTTCGAGCGTGAGAACTTGCCGGGTAGTGGCCGCGGCGCAAATCGTTGTTCGCCGAGTCGAGCAAAGTGACCAAGTCCTCGACAATGACGGCCATGTCGTCTGGATTTCGCCGACGTTTTTGTGCAATGGATTGTGGTGCGTCGAGAACGCTGACGCCGTGAGCCTGCAGGCCGCGCTTTCCGTCTACTGTTCCGTACTCGACGCGGGAACCGGGTTGAACCGTTTCACCCGCGGGTAACGCTGACGCGTGCACGAAAACCTCGACGTCGTCATCACCCTGGATGAACCCGAAGCCCTTGTCGTCGTCGAAAAATTTCACTTTTCCGGTGGGCATGCCCATCTCCTCAAATTGATGACTCTCCATGAGGATACCCGTGGCGCGATAGAATTGTCGGATGCCCTCTGCAGTCCATGTCGCCAACCAGCTCAGCGAGCTAACACTGGCGAAGCTGACGGAACTTCTGCTCGCTCGTCCCTTCCAGTTGGGACGACAACACGACTTGCACGACCTGGCCGACACCCTCCTTTCGGAGGAGTCAATCGCGCCAACGCTGCGCGGCCTCTCGCGCCCATCACTCGCGAGCCTGCACGCCGGTTCGGCGGGTGTGATGTGCCGCGAACTACTGCTGACCAAGGCTTCGGGTGAGATCTATCCCGAGGTAGTCGCGCTGTTGCCAACGGTCACGGCTCATCCCCCACCCGCCGAACCCGCCATCGCGGTCACCGACTCGAGCACGATGTTGCACACGGTCGCTGCCATGCGTGACCTGCTCGCGTGGATTGTCGACGAGCCGTTGCCGATGTCGGCAACCGGCGGCATCCTTCGGGCAGAAGAGAAGACGGTTTCCCACAACCTCGTTATCCCCCCGAGCGAAGCTCACACCGTCGTGTGGATGGTCGAACGCGCAGGCTTTGCGCGCAACATCGATCGCCGTTTGCGCATCACGGTCAACGGTGCCGCGGCGCTCGACGACCTGGTGGGTCTCTGGGATGCCGCTGTCAACGCGGTACTGGGGATGTTCCCCGCATCGATACTCGGCGAACTTCGCAGTGCGGTCCGTTTAGACCGAGAATTCTGCGAGTGGGTGTGGCCGTTGCGTGACGCGGCGGATACACAACGACTCGAGGACATTCATCACGCTGCCGAGATGCTCGGGCTCGTCGCTGGTTCCACCACCGATTGCGGGCGGTCGGTACTCGCTCGAGACAACTCAGCGCTCGATGCAATTCGCGGCAAATCCTTCCCCGAACTCCTGGACACCGTGTACGTCCTCGACGATCTCAGCATCATTGCACCGGGGCCGATTTCGACTCCGGCGGCCGTGGCACTCGATTCCGTCTCGACCGTCGAAACGCGCGGGCTTGCCGCCAAGCGGCGCCTCGACCCCGCTCGAATCCTCCGATCAATTGCCAACGGTTCAACTGTCGAGGCGCTCCTGGCGGTCCTTGCGGCGCATTCGCTCACACCGCTGACGTCGGCGATTACGTCCACCGTCAACGACATCGCGACGAACACACGCTACGTGCTCCTCAACGGCACGGGCACAGATACCGCGGCGAAAGCGTCGCACCCGGAACTCGGCGAAATGCTCCTCACGGATCCGCGATTGCAGCGCCTCGCGCCCGTCGCGGTGGACTCGGTCAGCATTCTCTACGGCGCTTCCCGCGATCGAGTTGAAGCAACGCTGATCGAGGCGCGCTACACCGTCGTCGCTTCCGAGCGAGAATCCTTCCTCGCTGACACGGTTCCACGCTCGCCCATCATCGAGCTGGCCGAGACCTTGTTCGAGATCGGGCTCGGTTCGTCTCACCTCGAGCGTGCTCTCATGGTTGCCGGCAAAACAAAAACGAAAGTGACCCTCGTGATCGAAACGGGAACCGGTCCGCGCACCATCACCCTTGAACCGCGGCAAGTCGCCAACGGCCGCGTGCGCGGACTCGACACCAGCTCGGACGTCGAACGAACGCTGCCCATCTCGGCGATTCTCGAACTCAAGCCAGCAGGAGAGAAGCCATGAACGGACCCCTCATTGTCCAGAGCGACCGAACCGTTCTGCTCGAAGTCGGTCACCCCGATGCGACCGAGGCACGTCACGCGCTCGCTGTGTTTGCCGAACTCGAACGTGCCCCCGAACACATTCACACCTACCGAATCACCCGACTGGGGCTCTGGAACGCTCGCGCGGCAGGTCACACGGCCGACGAGATGCTCGGAACTCTTGAAACGTACTCGAAGTTCCCCGTCCCCGCGGTTGTCGCCACGGACATCGCCGACACCGTCGCCCGATACGGTCGCGTCATTATTGAACGTGACGACGAGGGGCTGTACCTCGAAGCGGAAACTCCCGCGATTCTCACCGAAGTAACCCGTTCGTCAAAGCTCGAGCCTCTGCTCGGCGCAAAGTCGGGCGAAACGATTGTTCGACTTCACGACTGGGCTCGTGGAATCGTCAAACAAGAACTGCTGTCGATTGGGTGGCCGGCCGAAGACCGCGCGGGATTCACCGAGGGTCAGCCACTCGCGGTCGACTTCGCCGGCACCGATTGGGAGATGCGCGGATACCAGCGCAAAGCGATCGACCTGTTTATTGATTCAGGTGCCGGTGTCGTGGTTTTGCCCTGCGGTGCCGGCAAGACCGTCGTCGGCATTGGCGCCATGGTCGCGTCCCAGGCTTCGACGCTCATCCTCGTGACGAACTCGGTTTCCGCGCGCCAGTGGCGTGACGAGATTCTCGCGCGCACAACGCTGACCGAAGATCAGATCGGTGAGTATTCGGGCGAGCGTAAAGAGATTCGCCCCGTCACCATCGCGACGTATCACATCCTTACGGCCAAACGCGGGGGTGAGTTTGCGCACCTGCCGTTGCTTAACGCGAACGACTGGGGGCTCATCATTTATGACGAGGTCCACCTGTTGCCGGCTCCCGTCTTCAAACTCACCGCTGATCTGCAGGCCCGTCGTCGCCTAGGGCTCACCGCCACTCTCGTTCGCGAGGACGGCAAAGAGGGAGACGTTTTCTCACTGATCGGGCCGAAACGATTCGACGCTCCGTGGAAAGACATCGAGGCACAGGGGTTTATCGCGCCGGCACGCTGCGTCGAGGTTCGCGTGTTGCTCGAATCGGATGAACGAATGGAGTACGCCGTCGCGGGGGATCGTCAGCGATATCGCATCGCGGCGACGAGCCCGACGAAACAGCGTGTCGTACGTCGCTTGATCGAGCAGCACCCCGACGACCAGATTCTTGTCATCGCCCAGTACCTTGACCAAATCGACGAGGTCAGGGAACAGTTCGGGCTGCCAACAATCACGGGTGCGACCCCCGTTGACGAGCGCGAAGTGCTCTACGACGAGTTCCGCAAGGGGATTATCAAGGTGCTCGTGGTGTCGAAGGTTGCAAATTTCTCGGTCGACCTGCCCGACGCATCGGTCGCGATCCAGATCTCGGGCTCGTTCGGGTCTCGACAGGAGGAAGCGCAACGACTTGGGCGAATTCTGCGGCCCAAATCGGACGGGCGCACCGCGGTCTTCTACACGGTTGTCGCGCGGGACACCGTCGAACAGGACTTCGCCCAAAACCGCCAGCGCTTCTTGACGGAACAGGGTTACGCCTATGAAATCGTGGACGAATCGGTCATTTAGACCTTCACAGCAGCCCGCCGCGGTGGGTTGTCAACACCATTCGACGGATTCGCCGGGAGTTGACACCTAAGGCGGCACACTGCCGTCATGACCAATTTCCACGTCGATTCCAGCGCACTCGACAGCGCAACCGTCCAGATTGGCTCCACGATCGACCGCCTGACAGCGGACGTCGCCACGATGGGGGCTCAATTGCGTGCGCTCGAAGGCTCGTGGAGTGGTCCCGCCGCACTGGCCTTCACCCAACTCATGACCGACTGGACCGTCGCAAGCCTGCGCCTCACCGAGTCGCTCAGTGCGATCGGGACCGCACTGCGTCAGATCCACACCCACTATCTCGAGACAGAAGCGACCAACGTTCGGTTGCTCGGCGGTTAAACCACAGTCGGGGTGACCCGAAGGCCACCCCGACTGAGTGAAGCGCTGGGCTAGAAGCCCATGCCACCCGAGGGGTCACCGGCGGGCATCGGCGATGCGGGCTCTGGCTTTTCGGCGATGACGACCTCGGTCGTGAGGAACAGACCGGCGATCGATGCCGCGTTCAGAAGTGCCGAACGAGTCACCTTGACCGGGTCAGAGATTCCCGCGGCCAACATGTCGACGTACTCACCCGTTGCGGCATTGAGACCCTGGCCGACGGGCAATCCGCGTACGGCGTTGGCAACAACACCCGGTTCGTGTCCTGCGTTGAGCGCGATCTGCTTGAGCGGTGCTTCGATGGCGATGCGGATGATGTTCGCAGCGGTCAGTTCGTCACCCTTGAGCTTGAGCGAGTCGAGCACGTGAGCAGCCTGAATGAGTGCAACGCCACCACCGGCGACGATTCCCTCTTCAACGGCGGCCTTCGCGTTACGAATGGCGTCCTCGATGCGGTGCTTGCGCTCCTTGAGTTCGACCTCGGTTGCAGCACCCGCCTTGATGACGGCGACGCCACCGGCAAGTTTCGCGAGACGTTCCTGCAGCTTCTCGCGGTCGTAGTCCGAATCGGTGTTGTCAATTTCCTGACGGATCTGCTTGACGCGACCGGCAACGGCCTCTTTCGTTCCGCCACCTTCGATAATTGTCGTTTCATCCTTGCTGATGACAATCTTGCGGGCGGTCCCGAGCATGTCGAGAGTCACGTTGTCGAGCTTGAGGCCGACCTCTTCCGAGATGACCTGTCCGCCCGTGAGAATCGCGATGTCCTGGAGCATTGCCTTGCGGCGGTCACCAAAGCCCGGAGCCTTGACGGCAGCTGACTTGAAGATGCCACGGATCTTGTTGACGACGAGAGTCGCGAGTGCGTCTCCGTCAACGTCCTCGGCGACAATCAGCAACTGCTTGCCCGTCTGCGCAACCTGCTCGATGACGGGGAGCAGGTCCTTGATGGACGAGATTTTCGAGTTGACGATGAGCACGTAGGGGTTTTCGAAAACCGCCTCCATGCGCTCGGTGTCGGTGATGAAGTATGCCGACAGGAAGCCCTTGTCGAAACGCATTCCCTCGGTCACTTCGAGCGTGGTTCCGAACGCGTTCGACTCCTCGACGGTGACGACGCCTTCCTTGCCGACCTTGTCGATGGCTTCGGCGATAAGCGCGCCAATCTCGGGGTCAGCGGCGGAAATTGACGCGGTGGCGGCGATTTCTTCCTTGGTCTCAACGTCTTTTGCGTTCTTGAGGAGCTGTTCGCAAATCGCGGCAACAGCCTTGTCGATTCCACGACGCAACCCGATGGGGTCGGCGCCGGCGGCGACGTTGCGAAGTCCCTCGCGAACGATTGCCTGGGCGAGAACGACCGACGTGGTAGTTCCGTCACCGGCAACGTCGTCCGTCTTCTTGGCAACTTCCTTGACGAGCTCGGCACCAATCTTTTCAAACGGGTCTTCGAGTTCGATTTCTTTCGCGATGGAAACTCCATCGTTGGTGATTGTGGGAGCGCCCCACTTCTTTTCGAGGACGACGTTACGACCGCGGGGTCCCAGCGTCACCTTGACCGCGTCGGCCAGGATGTTGAGGCCGCGCTCGAGACCGCGTCGGGCCTCTTCGTCGAATGCAATGATTTTTGCCATGGTTTTCGTCCCTCCCGGACGTCACTAAGGTTCTGGCACTCCACTGTTGAGAGTGCTAATGCTAATTCTGGCACTCCCCCACGGAGAGTGCAAATTCTCTCGACAGGATTTACTTGGCTTTAGCGTCCGTCCAGAACTTTCCGGAGGTCGGGACGAGCTCGATCCACGTGTTTCCCGGTGCGAGTTTGACAACGTTTCCATCTTGGAACGTGAACACCGTGAACGAATTCCGATCCTTCTTCGTCCAGTTGACCTTAAACGTTTTCCCACCCGTCGACACATACGCGGTGCCCTTGCCGACAACGAGGGCCTTAGGGATGTGGCCGTACTCGCCAGACTCCTTGACGACTTGTGCGATGACGTTGGTTGCTGTGAGGACGTCACCGTTTTCGTCGGTGTCCCACTTTCCGCCTGACTGGCGCCGCTTGTACAGACCCATCTCGGAATCCCACACCCACGACGGTTCATTGTCGTAAGAGAATCGTGCGTGAAGCGCTTCGCGCATCGCTCCAAACTGAACCGCGGTGGGCATCTCATCCGCCGCGGCGAATGTGAACGCCTGGTCCGGTGCGACGAGCTTCGGCTTGTCCGCAATCGCCTGGGCGGCACGGACGATGACGTTGTGAGGCGCCGCGCGTTTTTTCGTGCGGAACATGTACTTCTTTGTCTTAGACAGCCCGTGCATGAAATTCTCAACTTGAGTGTCGCGCATCATGAAGACAAACTTCCGCTTTCCACCCGAATAGGCGATGAGCCCCTTGAACGGACTCGCGATGTCCGGGTCCATAGGTCGAATTGACCGGACGGGACCGATTTCGGCGGGAATGTCCGAGTGCCAAATCGCCACGTACCGGCTCAGTCCGCCCTCAACCAATTCCTCGAACACGATGTCCGTGTGATTGAGTCCAAACTGCGGGCGGGCATCCGGGTGGTTGTCAACCTTCGCCATGAACGTTCCGTGCGAGAGCGTGCCGGCCACGAATTCCTCACCGGTCAGGGGCGCTGCCTCCATCGGAGTCGGCGTCGGCGTCGGCGTCGCACTCACGGTTGCGGTCGGAGTCGGTTCAACCGTAATCGCGCTGCAACCAGACGACAACAAGACCGCGGTGAGCGCTACCGCGAGACGGACCGTGGATATGGCTGCCATTACTTCACAAAATCAGATCCCAGAAGGACGTAAACACGTGCACCACGGTATGCGCCTGACTGCTGAATGTTTTCGATACCCAATGCGGCCGCGATGGACGTCGCCATGAACTCGTCCGCGGGGTAGCGGTAGACGATGATGCTCTCTTTGACCGTGTTATCCGACGAATCTGCCAAAATCGGCTGCGGCCAGTTCTGTGCCGTAAGCAGCGACGCAACATCGGTCGGGAGAGTCGGCGATGTCGTGCCATTGAGGATAGTGATGGTAATCGCCTTGAATTGCTTCTCGGTTAGTTTTGTGGGATCGAAAAGTTCGATCGTTGGGGTGGGAGTGGGCGTCGGGGTCTGCCCGATTGTTGCAAAATCAGGAATTTCAAAGTTAAGGCGAGCGTCGATGACCGTGATTCCCGCAAGCGCCACAACAATGACCGCGCTCGTCGACACAACGACAGTGACGACCTTGACCCACCAGGGCCTGCGGCGGACCGCCGTGCGGTGAGCGCCGCGCTGAAGCGAACTCACGGCACGGTCATCAAATCGGTCTTCGGGATACTTGCTCACGTGGTGGTTCTCACTCTCAACGGCTGCGCAGATTTGCGGAATCCCGAGACTCATCGAATGCACGAGCGAGGACCGGGTCGTACCGCCTCGCGGCGGCACTCTCCATTATCGCGTAAAGACGCTGGTAGTAGCGAACCAGCGGTATTCCCCAGTGCGTGCGAACGAGTGACTCCTTTGAGCGAAGCGCACCCCAGTGGACACGCTCGAATTCGAGCAGATCCATGTCGTCCGGACTGAGGCCCGCGGTGTTGAGAATTGTCGCGGAGCGCCCGAGCGGGTCGACCTCGGCGATCGGTTCACCGTCGAGCGTCAAGAGGAACCCGCCAGCGAGACCTCGTTTGACAGCCGACTCGGCAAGTCCGTTGAGAACCGTTCGGCCATCGAGCGATATCCAGCGAATCTTTGAGCGCCGGCAGTATTTCTGAAACTCTGCGCGTCGAGAAGGGTCGAGGTAGACCAGCACCGCGGGCGACCAGACAACTACGGTCGCTTTCGGTGCCGCCTTCCGCGCTCGAGATACCGCGGCGCGAAGTTGATCGAGTGCGTCGCCCGCCGTTAGTCGTGGCGAAACGTCGGCCACGATGTCAGCGGCATTCCGCACAAGTTCGAGTCGGTCGGTTTGCTCCGGCCATACGAGCGCCTCGAGCCATTCCCGGTCGAGAGCGTCGGTGACGTCGAGTGGGTTCAGGTCGATGCCCTCGCGATACGCGATTCGAGGAATCGACGGAGGGTTGGCGCCCCACCCCGTCACGTCCGCGGTCAGCGTGACTGTCGACGGTCCCGATGGCGGGTCGGCGATAATTTGGCGCCCGCGTGCCGTCCACACATACGAATAGCAATCGGGGATGAGCGTCAGACCAGCGGACGCCCCCACTTCGATCAGAGCGATGGGTCCCCGAATTCTGCTGAGCGCGATGAGTAGCGGTGAACAGCGCCGTGGATCGTTAGTCTGCGTTGCGCGCTCCTTTGCCAGCGCGGCGATGCGCGGCCACAACTTGACGAAATCGGATCGCACGGTGGCGAACGTTCCCAGCGGCACACCGGCAACGCGCGCACACGTCAGCAACAGAATCGGTTGGCGCTTGGCGACCGGTAAGCGAACGATTTTGGTGAGAATATCCTCGTCCGCGGCAATGGCGAGCGCCCACTCGCGGTACCGATGCGACTCGCGACCTTCGGCGTCCGCGAAGCGACGGAACCAGTCGGCGGCTCGGTCCCGTTCGCTTAGTGCCATGTTTGCGAGTTTAATGGTGTGCATGACAGAGAAACCCGGTCAGCGCACCGAAGCGGAGTGGCGCGAAGTGCTCTCCGCCGAACAATTCCACATTCTCCGTGAGGCGGGAACCGAGCGTCCGTGGACGGGCGAGCTACTCGAGGAGGACCGCGCCGGGCTTTACACCTGTGGCGGTTGTGGTGCCGAGCTCTTCACCGCCGGCACAAAATTCGATAGCCACTGCGGGTGGCCGTCGTTTTACGAATCAATCAATCCCGAGGCTGTCACACTTCTCGAAGACAACTCGCTCGGACAGACACGCACGGAGGTGCGATGTGCTTCCTGTGACGGGCACCTTGGTCACGTGTTCCCCGACGGTTTCGGCACACCGACAGGGCTTCGGTACTGCATGAACTCGCTGTCGTTGAAGTTCACTCCCGAGGCATAAAGAGAGCCGCCTGTGGGAATCGAACCCACGACCTTCTCATTACGAGTGAGACGCTCTACCGACTGAGCTAAGGCGGCGTGCCAAACGGCAACCGCACCAGATTAGCACGGTCCCCACGGGGCTGATTTGTCGTTACCGACGAGCGCGGCGGCGTGCAACGATAGCGCCGACACCCAGCAACGAGCCCGCCACCAGAGCTAACCCCGTCGGATCGATGCCGGTGTTCGCGAGATTGTCAGAATCTACGTCAATGTAGGTGTAGCCCGCACGAGGGTGGTCGATAGATACCAGCGTTGACCAAGACGATTCCACCGGATCGAACGTTGCAAAGACGGTTTTCCCGTCACCGGTTCGAACGGTAACTTCCTGCACCAAACCGTCCGATGATCTGTCGAGCGCCGCGGGGAAGGCCGTACCGGGTGGGCCAGCCTCAACCCACAACTCTTCTCCGGTCACCGCATCAAACCCCCACAACCGGCCGTCTGACGAGGATACGTAAAAGATGTCGCCGATGCGCGTCATTGCTCCCCCATGAGTTGCAACCAGATTGGTACTCTCGAGGGTCACGGAGCGAATAATCGCCCCGTTGGAAGGGTTGACGGTGGTGACGACGTATTCGACATTTTCACCGTCGTACCAAAGGACATCAAGTTCAGTTGATGAGTTGTTCAGCGACAGTCCCCTCAATGAAACAGACGAAGAGGGGAAGTCAGCGGGCAACAAATACTCAACGAGGGTGCAACGGTCTGTCGCGTAATCAACAGTGAACACACCCGTGAGGCCCAAAACATAAAGTTTCTCCGTCTCGGGAACACGTTCCACCACCGAGCTGTTGACACCAACAACAGCGTCCGCGCAAGCGCCCTCACCCATGAAATTGCCCGTGGAAGCGTTGAACCCACCCCACAAAACAACATTCGCTTGCACAGTCTCGTAAAAAAACCACTCGTCCGAGCTGGAAGTGGCGAACGCCGTGCTAGCACCTCCGGCGAGGAGCGCTCCAGCAGCGGCAACGGCCGCAAGAAACTTGGTAAAGATGGGCATGGTCCAAGTTTAAGTGGACATGACGGCGGGGACTAGACCTGAAGCCACGACAAAGAGCGCCTCGAGCGAGAGTGTGGGCGTGACGTTCCGGTCGATGCGATGACGGGCAACGTCGATCGCGTCGAGAACTCCAATGGCGTGATCCGGCTGGTGGCGTGACAGCCACAATTCCATCTCCGGTCGCAATTCTTCGTTCGTGAGTGCAACCCCACCACCCAGCGCAAGAACGAGAATGTCGCGATAGAGCGATTCTGCGTCGGTCAGTACCCGGTCAATTCCGTCGCGCAGCGAACGGGTTGCACGGCGCTTGTGGTTCTCTTCGAGCGTTTTCACTTGTCCACGCAAACCGGGCGGAATCGCTTCGCCCGGAGCGATTCCGAGTTGATTGAGAAACTCGGCTCGATCCTGCTCGTCGCGCGCTTCGGTATACGCCTTGGCGTCTTCCGTTGCGAGGGCGACGATGTCGGCGGCCGCGAACACCGCGTCGGAAACGGCGTTGATGCCGATGATGACCCGCAGGGCGCGATCGCGACGTTCTCGCGCCTCCGCCGAGGTGGCTAATCGACGGGCCATACCGATGTGCGATTGCGCGTGACGGGCAGATTGTTCCGCGATGACGGGATCAACGCCGTCGCGCTCAACGAGCATTCCGGCGATCGCCTCGATTGGCGGTACTCCCAAGCGAACCGCGCGCACGCGCGAACGAATTGTGGGAATCACGTCAGCCTCGCTCGGCGCGCACAGTACCCAAATTGTGCGCGGCGGTGGTTCCTCGAGGGCCTTCAGCAATACGTTCGACGTGCGCTCGACCATGCGGTCGGCGTCCTCGATGATGATGACTCGCCAGGGTGCGCTGACCGGCGAACGATAGGAGGCTTCGACGAGGTCCCGTACTTCGTCAATGGTGATGAGAACGCGCTCGGTCACCAATACGGTCAGATCGGGGTGCGTCCCGCTGCGAACCTGCCGATCGACCGCGTCCTCATCAGCGCCGA
>Ga0214921_10009135_pt1 | contig 12626 bp, 11 predicted proteins | sample LL1505_MetaG_FD_177992 | JGI IMG/M metagenome (GOLD analysis project Ga0214921, IMG submission 177992) | Freshwater microbial communities from Lake Lanier, Atlanta, Georgia, United States - LL-1505 | ecosystem: Environmental > Aquatic > Freshwater > Lake | place: USA: Georgia | collected... | reverse complement strand
CGACCTTGAATTGATAATTGTTGAGAGCGCATCTAGCGATGGAACTCGTGAAGCAGTACAAAAATACTTGAACCATCCAAAGGTCATAATTATTTTGCAAGATGAACCCTTGGGGAAAGGGAATGCGGTACGCGACGGACTGAAGAGAGCTCGTAAGCAAGTGATCTGCATTTTTGATTCCGATCTTGAATATAGATTTGTGGATGTATTCGATCTTTTGCGGCCCATCGCCGAAGGGAGAACAAGGTTTGTGCTTGGTAGCCGCTGGGCTGGTCACTCAATTAGGGACTTTGAAACTCATAATTGGAAGGCGCGCTTCTTAAATGTTGCACATGTAATTGGGGCTCAACTAATAAACGTGTCATACGGCATCAGAACACAAGATCCTTTTACAATGTGGAAAGTATTCACAAGAGAATCGATTAATGGAGTAGATTTTATTTGCGAGAGGTTTGATTGGGATTTAGAAGTGATTGGAGAATTGGCTTTAAAGGGCATTAAGCCACTCGAAGTTCCAGCGACATATCGCAGTCGAGACTATTCTCAAGGAAAAAAGATCCGATTCTCCAAGGAAGTCCCAATACTTTTAAAGGTGATTTTTAGAATTTTTGCAAAGAGGATCAGAATGAAAGTTTCGATGAAGAAGGTTGGCAGCTAATGGACCCAATAATTGTTCAGCATTATAAGGATTATAATGATGTCTACTATAGCGGGGGCCTTGGGTTGTTTGAACGATGGACCCACCAATCGCTTGAAAGAGGTCATAAAATTGCACCTCAATCTTCGATACTTGATATTGGGGGCGGGGATGGGCAGCACGTTCCGTTCTTGTCTGGAAAGTTTTCCGACTACACGATTTTAGATCTGCTGGATCACTCTCAAAAACTTAACCCAGCAATTCAAAGCGTGGACCTTCCTAGGGTTAATTTCGTCCTCGGCAATGCAGAAAAGCTGCCCTTTAAGGATGATTCTTTCGATAGAGTTATTTTGACCTGCATTTTGCATCATGTCGATTCTCCAGCAAAAGTTCTAAGTGAATGCCGACGTGTTTTACGAAATGGCGGTGAACTTAGTATCTACCTTCCAAATGATCCTGGGATGATTTATCGCTGGATTCGGCACTTCGCAGCCCACAAAAAATATGCCAAACGAACTAAACGACCAATTGCGGAGATAAAATATCTATGGGCGATTGAGCATCAAAACCATGTTCTTGGAATAAGCACCGTGATTCGAGAGACGTTTAAAAATGATTCCATTCGTCGTCGTTCATATCCATTTTCTTTAGGATCGTGGAATTTGAATCTGTTTCAAATTTTTCAAATTTTAATAGTCAAAGATAACGATGTGTAAAGTCTACATACTGGGTGCTTGGCATCAAGGATTCGTAATGGCTGGTGTGCTAGCAGAAAATGAATTTGAAGTTATCTGCGTTGTTAATTCTTTGAAAGAAAAAGACTTGCTCGAATCACTTCAATTTCCGGTGTTTGAACCAGGCTTAGACGAATTGGTCAAACTAGGAAAAGAAGCTGGAAATATTCATTTTCTGATGAGGGATGAAGTAATCTTTGAAGCAAATTCCGTAGTTGTCTTGGCACATGACACGAATGTCAATGAGAAAGATGAAAGTGACTTATCAAATTTCAATTCTGATCTGCGTTTAGTTCTTCTCTCAACTCCCGAGAGCACACAAATCCTTGTCTCCGCACAGATACCGGTGGGTACTTGTGAAGGAGTAATTTTAGAGTATTCCAACTCGATTCCTAATTTGTCGAATCGAATCTCTGTGCTGCCCGAGAATCTAAGGTTAGGAAGGGCAATTGAAAGATTTCGTAACCCACCTCTACCCGTAGTCGGCTGTTCTGAGGAAAACCAAAAGTACTGGAATAACTTTTTCAGTTTTACTGGGGTTGATTTTAGCTTTTGTACCCAAACAGAAGCTGAACTACTTAAACATTCTTTAAATAGCTACCTCGCAATGAATATTGCTTTCGGGAATGAAATTCATCGGTTAGGTGGTGTTGTAGGTGCGAATGGAAAAAGAATCATGGAGCTTCTGGAACTAGAACCCCGAGTAGGTAAAATGAGTCCAAAGCGACCAGGGCTACCATTTTTTGGTGGAACATTAGCAAGAGACCTAGTTTCGTTAAACAACATTTCAGAAAAAATGTCTCTCGGGACACCGCTCGTAGGAAGTATTCTCGATTCGAACGAAGTGCAGAAGGATTATGTTTTTAGGAAATTATTGGATTCTGAAGAGCTGCAGGGAACAAAAACTATATCTATTTGCGTGATCGGTTTAACTTATACAGCTGAAACTTCGACCTTGCGAAGATCGCCAGGTTTGTGGCTAATTGAGGCATTGATAGCCAGAGGTTTTAACGTGACTGCTTACGATCCCAGAGTTAAACACCAAGAAACAAGCTACAGGCTCTTCACAAAGGTAGAGGAAATGAGTGCGAACAATGTGGGTTGTTTTATTTTGGTTTCCCCGTGGCCTACTCTAAAGAATGAAATTTCTGATTTTGTCACCAATGAGCTTTTTATTGATATTGAGGGTTACTTGTCTCAAAATGGAGTAGCCTTGCCGCTAAATTACCGAAAGATATTTTGATTGGAATCACATGAAGGCTGTAATAATCGGATCTGGTTTACAAGCTCGGCGGCGCGGGCAAGCGATCATAGATTCCATTGGAGATTTCTTAGTTGGAATATATTCAGATAATCAGGAAACCGCATCCAGTCTCTCCAATTTTTTTGGATGCCAGAACTTTAGTTCTGCGACAAAGTTGCTTGAAGCGGAGGGTGTAGACACAGTTATAATTTGTACACCGCCCGATTCTCATTTTTCCTACGTAAAAATGGCGTTAGCGGCTAAGAAGCATGTTTTGGTAGAAAAACCTTTCACGCAAAATTCTGAACAATCAAATGCCGTACTCAAACTGGCTAGAAATTCAGATTCGGTCTTGCGCTGTGGGTTTAACCACAGATTTCACCCAGCTGTAGTCGAACTTAAGAAAGTCATTGAAAGCGGCGAGTTAGGAGCCATTAAATTCTCTCGTAGCTTGTATGGAATTGGGCTTAGGGATGAGTATCAACGTGAGTGGAGGGCAAATCCAAACGTGGCCGCCGGTGGTCAATTCATGGAGCAAGGCTCGCATTTAGTTGATCTCATGCAATTTCTTATTGGTAACGTTAGAAGTATTTTTCTAAAGCCTATGAATTTTATCCTTCCGAGTGTTTCTGGCGAAGATTCTGGTCTTGCACTACTCACACATGACAATGGTGCAATCAGTAACGTTACTTCGACTTTGTTGCAATGGCATAACAGATTTTCAATTGAAATATTCGGTGAGAGTGGCTTTGCTATAATTGAAGGTTTGGGAGGCTCGTATGGAGTAGAAACACTTAAAGTTGGAATGAATCTCCCTGGTCAGCCCTTCAGAAGCGAAACTGTTGAATTCCGCGGCGGAGATCAATCATGGGCCAAAGAGTGGGATTCGTTTAAATCTGCATGCAAGGGCGATCTATCAGTTTCGGCTACTCCGGAAGAGGCTCACCAAGTAATGACAATAGTTGAAGCAGGATATAAATCAGCTGAAACTAAAACGGAAGTCTCGTGCCAAACTCAATGAAATCGATAGTCACTGGTGGGGGAGGTTTCATTGGCTCGGAGCTTGTAACAGAACTTACAAGTAGAAAACATGACGTAGAGGTTATTAATCGGGTAAACCAGCACGGCTTGTTCGAGGGTTGTGATTTAACTTCTAGGAATATGATTCCACAACTTGTTAAGGGTATCCGAGAGTTTAATCCTGACGTTATCTTCCATTTAGCATCTGACACCTCCATTAAGAGGTCCTGGGATAATCCTTATGAGTTTATAAATCGCAATATTTCGATCACTGAAAATCTGATTGAGGCTATTGCAATGAGTGGTTTAAACCCATTGCTTATTCTTATGAGCACCAGTGCGGTCTATGATGACAAGGACTCCCCTATTGAGGAAACCTTCCGGTTGGCTCCAAGTAGTCCATATGCGATTTCTAAACTCGCCCTTGAATCTGTAGCTTTAAGATATCGGAATGCGGTCATAGTGCGCCCATTTTTTACAATCGGCGCTAAGCGGAAGGGCGACATTATCCAAGACTGGTTGGAGCAACTCAAGCGGATCAAAAATATTGGAGTACCCGCATATCTCAATGTTGGTGACCTGAGCCTAGAGCGAGATTACTTGGAAGTGAGTGAGTCAGCCAAATCACTAATACAAATCTCAGAGAAAGCCACGCCGGGTGAAACCTACAATCTATGCTCCGGCACCTCAACACGCTTAAATGATATTTGTCGGGCGTTAATTTCGGAGATGGGGTGCGACGATTTGGTACAACTCAAGATCAATCCAGACTTGAATCAAAAAGCAAGGCAAAAAGTAATTGGCGATAACTCGAAGCTACACCAGTGTGGAGTGAGGCCAATCTTTAATCTGAAGAATAGCCTTAAATTAATTTTAGCCAACCAAGAATCAGAAAAGATGAATTAATCTAATATTTAACTTATTTTATGGAGTTAAAGTAGTCAAGTTTAGTGGCAATAACTATTTAATTGAATCAAGAAATATGTACATTTCATTGGAGAACCACTTATTAATTTTTACAGAATTCTCTCCCAAATAGAATAGAACATTCCAACCACCGCAGCTAATTTCATGATTTGGCTTTCCAAATTTTCCAGGTATCAGCTTATATATGGGTTCTTCAGGTCCCACAATAATAAAATTGACCTCCGCTGGCCTTATTGGGGAAGAATTACGCAGCCCCCAATGATAGTTACTTAACCAATGCAAAATCTGGAAATTGTAATCTATTGGCGATATTCTTAAATCATTCTTTGTAGACACAAATGTCGGCGCAACAATATAATACGAACCTATTCCATTATTCACTCTATATTTCTTTGTATATAGATCGATACAAGATATGTTTTCTGGATAAACAATTGATGTCGATTTTATATACTTCCCCTGAGTGGTCCGAATTTGCTGCTGAAATTGAAAGATACTCACCATTAAAACTAAACTTAATAGTCCCCCAAGTAAACTTTTTCTATTGAAGGCCTCAGAGGATAATAGCTTGAAAAATATTAGACCTACTGTAATCCATAACAATGTTATAGGACCAGAAAAATACCTAAATTGACTCCCACTCCATAATCCCCAGATTGCACAAATTACGAAGGTGAAAGTCCATGACAAGAATATGACCATAAATAATGTTTTAGTCATATTTATATTAGGTGTACTAGAAATTTCAAGTGCTTGCTTCTTGCGCGCTTTAATTCTTGAACTTCTTTGCTTCAATTTAGAAGGCTTCTTGAAGGTTTCTATTTCTAGTGCCACCTTTGTCGTGCCATTTGTAAAAACCATAAATGCGAAATAGAGGGAAAGAGTTATTAAAATCAAAAATCCAGGAGATTTCAGTATAAGGTCCACAAAACTCATTCCTATTGCTTCAAGCGCAGTAGCAACACCAACTCCTCTATTGCCAGGGGACACATCTGAAAAATGTAAAATCGTAAAATACTTCAACATGGCGTTAAAAACATAGCCGAGTAGCGCTCCGATAATCAATGAGCTATTAAATTCCAATAGTTTACGCCTTTGTTTCTTCAATTTAGAAGAGTAGTAAATACAAATTAAAGTCAGCGGAAGAGCAAACCAAGGTATCCACCAATAGTCAGATGACATCGCAAGAAGCGATATAAGGAGAACCGAAATGTTGAGCTTTATCGTACTTGTTGAATTCTCATATTTTGTTAGCAAAATAATAGTGAGTAACCCAAGTGGAATTATTCCATTGTGCCAATATATATTTATCAAGTTCAATGGACCATCCCATGTTGCCTGCGCATTAATCCCTAGTAGAAATAGGGTCCAAACCGGCAACAGAAATCCAGTTAGGCTTACTTTTCTCGCTGAATTTAGGTTCTTTCCCATGTAACGCAAGAACAGTACTAAAATCAGAATATACAGAACAGTACACAAGTAATACGCTGTTGCGAAATCGCCCGTTATTTTACGCAGAATAAAGTAAACGATTAAGTCAGGAAAGAATTGGGGAGATTTAGTGGCCTGCCAGCCATCAAGTGGGTTGCCCAATATTATTAAATCCTTGTACATGGCTTCCGGGTATGCATTATCTGGCGAGAATATGCCGACTGCGATTTGTGTGGAGTTAATCCATAAAAGCCCTAGTGCCAAGCAAATAATAGAAAAAATAATTTGAGCATATGTTCTTGGTCTCGGGATCAATCTATCCTTTTTTAGGCCTGAGACTTCTTTGTGCCCTACCATAATCTTCTTAATTAACTTTCTCAGCTATCAATAATAAATTTTTACCTAAAATCTTACCGAAGGTAATCCGATCAATTATCCTACTGATAGGGAAAATTAATGTGTCATACAATTTTAGACTTGAGGCACTGCCAATATTGCCAACAGATTTATATCCAATTACTTTTACAGCTATGGAGGCAAAAAAACCCAGACTATCTACGTATTTACAATTCACTATGTTCAGCCCAGCGCGTTCAACTTTATCAATCAACTCTTGCTTCCCGTATCGACGGTAATGCCCTACCGATCGATCTAAATCTGAAAACAAAATCATAAAGGCTGGAACATAAATTCCAAGACGGCCGCCGCTCTCTAATAATTCTGCTAATTCAACAAGGGAACTCTCATCATTCTCTATGTGTTCAAGGACATTGCTAGTATAAATAAAGTGGAATTTGCTTTTGATTTCAGCTACGGAATTCCAACCAATAAATCCCCGAGCTTCTATTTCTAATCGCTGTTGTTCATCAATTTCTAAACATTCAACATGATTTCCTGTTAAGTCTCTCCAAATCAAAGCAAGTGTTCCATACCCTGCGCCAAAATCCAGAGTTCGATGCTCCCCACGATTCCCAATTTCTAGACTGCTCAATTTTGCATATTTTATAAATTTTCTAATAATAAAACGGTTGTAGGAAGCCAGCGCGTTTTCGCTCGTGAGGAGCTCGCTCTTTCCAGAGTATTCGCTATGACCGTCACCCTGTCTTCTTGATTCAACCATTATTCAAACTCCAAATTTCTCAGGCCTGATCAAACCCGGCTAGCTCGCAAGTTACGATTTGGCATCCTAAGAGTAGTGCAACCATGCCTACTTTAACTTCAGCGACCTCCAGTCTAAGAGGTATGGCGATCAATGTCGTTGCCAAAAGTCTCTAACGTTAAGTGGAGGACCAAAATTTCCTATCTTGTCCTCTTCAAAGATTGGGACTTCGCATAGCTTTGAAATTGTGATCCCCTTTCAGCCTAGTGGTGTGACATTTTTCCTGCCAATCGCAATAGAGCAATTACTGTTTGAGTTCTCAAATATTTGTTTACATTCCGCTCGCTCCAGCTCTTACTCCCTGACCTAAAATTACAGAGGCATATATGGATAGCCCTTGGAAATTTCATTATTAACATACTTGCTAATGGTGGCATAAGGTTTTAAATCTCGAAGCTTTCCATTCCCATTTACGTGAGCACCAGAGGGTACATTGTTATTGAAAATAACTTTCATGATTCGCTTTGCTCCAATATTGGGATTTGAAAAAAATATTGCCGCCGCCACTCTTAGTATCAAAGGTGCATCCTGACCAAGCGTCATTTGAGTTCGATTACTCCCTGGATCAACTGAAATAACTTGCGAATCAGGATATATTTTGGACAAAGAGCCCGAGGCCATCACCAATGCAAGTTTTGATTTTGCGTAATTACCCCCAAAACTTGATGAGCTTTGGGCAAATAAAGATTTTGGCGACTCAAGTTTAAATCTAAATGCGGCACTCGATGTGACGTTGACAACTCGTAACTTTGGAAATCTTTCGAGTAGATTAATGCTAACTCTTATAGGAGCAATATAATTTATAGCAAAATCAGAATTGAGATTTGACGAAGAGTTATTCGCTCGAACACCGGATGCAAATATAACTAGTTCTAAATCTTCTGATTGAAACTGTTCAAGAAAATTGCTAAGTGAACGTTCATTTCCAAGGTCAACTTGTTGGATTTCAATCAAGTTTTGCTGCTCTACGGAATACTGCTTTACCAAAGCTTCAGCATTGGAGATATTCCGGGCTGCTAAGGTCACGAAGTATCCATCGTGAATGAGCAACGATAGAAGATTCCTGCCGATACCACCCGTGCCCCCAAACAAGATAACGTGTTTTATGCCCATACGCCTAATACCTTTCGCTCCATCGTATACAGTATTGGATTATCAACTCTTGCGAAACGGTGAAAATTGAGAGTCTTGGTCCTTCCGGTTTATAACGAAGAGATTGCTATAAAGGACTTAATACTCGAGTTCCTTTCATCCCACACCGAACTAACAGTGATTGCTGTCAATGATTGTTCAAATGACAGCACGGCGAAAATCCTCGAAACTATCTCAGACATCAGATTGATAATTGTTCACAATGAAAAAAATTTAGGACATGGGTTAAGTGTAATCAAAGGTTTGTTCTATGCCTTAAATATCGGGGCTAAAGTTGTAATTACCGCAGATGGTGATGGAAACTATTTCGTCCAAGATGTTCTGAAATTGATAAGCACTTTGGAGAACAATAATCTACAAGTGGTAGAAGGTGTCAGAGTAGCGAGAAGCGATCCATGGTTCAGGCGTATATCCAGCTTTGTAACTCGTCTTTTGGTGAGAATTCGCTCAAAACATCCCACTAAAGATGCAAACACACCCTTTCATGCGTTTAGATCAGAAACACTTAGTGAAATCTTACGCCTCATCCCAGAATCTGGAAAAATTATTCCCAATATTTATATTTCCAGCCTTATCCGGTCGAAGTCAATAGCTTTCGGTTCGATTAACATAACTGAGAATTACCGGAAAGGATCCAACCCGCTTGGAGTCACTTGGAACCAAAAGAATCGAAACATTCCTAGCAAGAGATACATAATTTTTTGTTTCCGAGCCCTATACGATTGGTTTGTTAAGAAATGATTTATTTTCAGGTGCGTTATATTCATAGAGTGTTCCTGGCTTATTCACCATTTTCAACTAAGTTTTCAGCCAATGAAATCCAGGAAATAGTGCATGAATCGATAGAACATATAAAGAAATTACCATTTGCTATTTATCAAGTGTTCAATTTTGGAAGTTTAATCTTCACACTAATTCCAATCCTAGACAGAATTCCATTTTTCTCTAGGATAGAAAAACTGTTGTCTAAATTTGTAAATACAATATTACTTTTGTACATTTCTGAGCGAGTATCTAATTGAGCAAAACATTTAAAAACAAATATGAATTCATAGTCGTGGGAAGTGGCGCAGGAGGATCATCAGTATTCAACGAATTAGTGCTCCAGAATAAAGAAGTCCTCCTGATCGAAGAAGGCAACGACTTTAACAATCAAACGCCAAATCAAGAAAATAGAATAGCCAACTCCTTGTTAGAGAAGTACAGAAATGGTGGAGTGACTCCTATCCTAGGGAATCCTAGTTTCACTTTTTCTGAAGGTGTAGGTTTGGGAGGGTCTACAGAAATTAATGGGGCTTTATTCTGGCGAACTCCAAGTAACATTCTAACCGAGTGGATTGAAAAATATAGATTGGATTCTATAGAAGGTATAGATGAGCATTTTGAATACTATGAGAAAGTTCTAAGTATGTCGAATTCTCAAAATAATTTTCGAATAGATCAAAATTTAGTCTCAAAAAAGATAAAGGAAGCTTGCAGTAAACTTGATTGGAAAGTTGAACCTGCAAGAAGAATTGCGCCAAGGTGTATAGGCCTCAATTATTGTGCGACTGGATGCCCAAATAGCTCCAAGAGCAGCATGTCGCTAACGTTAATTCCTAAGGCTAAAAGTCTTGGTGGGGAAGTCCGAACAAATTTTAGAGTCATAAAATTTGAGTATAGGAATAATCTTATAACAGGAGTTACTGGATTTAACTGCAATTCGGGAAGTATGGAGACAGTTGAATGTAAAAATTTGATCCTCTCCGCTGGAGCTCTTGGCACTCCGGAGATTATGCATAGAAGTTCAAATAAGTTGTTTTCAAAGAACCAAATTGGATTTCACATCAATACTAAAATAGTTTGCGAATACCCTGAGAAAGTCTATTCGAACCGGGGCACTATTTTTACGGAGCAAGTACAAGAGTTTTTAGAAGATGGATTTATTTTCATGACATCAAATTTTCAACCTCAATACCTTGCATTGAATCTGGGTTCACTAGAGAGAGAAGAGTCCGAACGTGTATTCAACTGCATCGAAAATATGGCCATAGTAACGGTGCAAATTAAGCCAAATGGTTACGGAGTTCAGTTGCATCACAAGAATACGTCAAGCAAATTCTTCTTCATGCAGGAAAGCGATAGAGATCTGTTGCGTCAATCACTACTAAAGGCGGTTGAAGCAATTTTTCTTAGCGGTGCTTCACGAATACTTCTTCCCTTTGATTCACGCTTCATTGAGTCTCTTGAAAAGGCTCAGAAAGCAATTCTTGGTTCTTCAATCGAAGATTGGCAGCTAAGTTCTGTGCATGCGATGAGCACCCTGCCGATGCGATTAAATAATTCGAGTAAGAATGTTAATGAAGATGGCATGCTGATTGACTTTAAGAACCTTAGGGTCTTAGATGCGTCAATCCTCCCAACAACGATAGGTGAGTCACCTCAAGAAACAATCATGGCCTTAGTTAGGAATATTGCTCAAAGATTCTGACTATATTTGGGAAGTTTTCGGAATAAAGATACGAAATGTTTCTAGAAAGAAGATAATGTGCTCGCAATACCTGTGCGCATAACTAAACACTGGTGCGATAAAGTTATTGGAGTCTGGTCTATCTACCATTTTTGCTAGTGTAGTTCGTGAGAGATACTTCATGTGAGTCGTGGTCAATCAGACAAATACCCTTCCACACTAAGTTAGAGAGATCTGAGTTCGCATAATAGATTTGCGTGCTGTTTAGGCACTCCAGACTCCGAGCGGAAGTGAATTCGGCACCATTAACTAGATAATGTTAAGTAGTCATCATTCGATGCTGGCATGGCTATTTCATTCTTCATTTACGGGTCAATTTTTCGTATTTTGTCTTGAATTCACTTTCAAATTTAGAGAGTGCACTTCCAATAGCCATGTGCATGTCTAAATATTGGTAGGTGCCCAAACGTCCACCAAAAATGACATTTTGTAGTTCATTCGCCATACCTCTATATTTCAGCAATAAATCTCTGTCATTAGGGGTGTTAACAGGGTAATAAGGCTCATCACTTTCACTAGTGGCAAATCTACTATATTCACGCATAATCACAGTCTTACTTACTTCTTTATACTTACTCGGGTGAAAATGCCTGAATTCATGGATCCGTGTAAAAGGAACTGTTTGATCCGGATAATTTACAACACTTGTGCCTTGAAAATCTCTACAATCTTTTGTTTCGATCTCGAAATCTAAAGTTCTCCAACTGAGTCTTCCCAAAGAAAATTTAAAAAAAGCATCAATTGGGCCAGTAAAAATCAATAATTGATCTTCTCTGATTCTATCGCGAACATCAAAATAGTCCGTGTTCAGTTGGATAGAAATTTTTGGATGGCTCGCCAAATTATTTAGGAGCTGGTGATATCCATTTATTGGTAGACCTTGATACGTATCATCAAAATATGAGTTATCAAAGTTAAACCGCACTGGCAATCTTGAAATGATTTCTGGTGGGAGCAGCTTTGGATCCGTTTGCCATTGTTTTGCAGTGTAGCCTTTTATGAATGCTTCGTACAGCCGGGTGCCGACTAATTTTATTGCTTTTTGCTCTAAATTTATTGCTTCTCCAGTTACTTCTATTTCTGATTCCAAAAATACTTCAGCTTCTTTGGGTGTGAAAACTTTTCCGAAAAATTGAGATATTGTTGCCAAATTAATCGGCATTGGATATATCTGTTCTTGATGTACAGAATAAACTTTATGCCTATAATCACTGAATGAACTAAATCGATTTATAAAATTCCATACGTTTAGATTTGAAGTATGAAACAAGTGTGACCCATACTTGTGAATTTCGATACCAGTTTCCGGATCATCGTATGACCACGCATTGCCACCGATATGGTCACGCTTGTCGATAATTAGCACCTCTTGATCAAGTTCCTCAACTATTTTCCTTGCGATTGTGAGTCCAAAAAGTCCGCAGCCAACAATCACAACACGAGATTTGTCGAGTGATTTCATGCTTCTATTATTCATTAGATGACAAACAGAACTGATTTTTACCCCACGTGTTGCAACGAGTTGCTTCAAATAGAGTTCATGGTCTTAATCTGTCGAAGTAGAATGGAAAAACTAGTCCAGCCTTATAACGCCACCAGGCGTCATCAAATGCACCGCAACGATCCCCGACTCACCCTCATTCGTTGACGGGTCTATAAACTCAATATCTGTTCCGTTTAATCCTGCAAGAATCTCTGTCTTAAACCATGAGTCTGATAGTTGCTCAGTGTCAGCAATCGTAATCTTCTCAATTGCCGCAACTGCTTTTCCATCTTGTGATGGGTGATCAGCGGTTAACCATTGAATGAAGAAT
>Ga0214921_10009134_pt1 | contig 12626 bp, 21 predicted proteins | sample LL1505_MetaG_FD_177992 | JGI IMG/M metagenome (GOLD analysis project Ga0214921, IMG submission 177992) | Freshwater microbial communities from Lake Lanier, Atlanta, Georgia, United States - LL-1505 | ecosystem: Environmental > Aquatic > Freshwater > Lake | place: USA: Georgia | collected... | reverse complement strand
CAGCATCCGTCGCTGGAAGCGGATGATCTCATTGCTGGTTTCATCGCCAGTCATCCAGCAGATCATCATACTATTATCAGTAGCGATACTGACTACTATCAGTTACTGGCGAAAAATGTAAATCAGTACAACGGCATCACTGATGAACTGCACACACTGGAAGGCATCTTTGACAAGCGTGGCCGTCTGGTGATTGACAAAAAGACCAATGAACCCAAAAAAATCCCCGATCCCAAATTTATTTTGTTTGAAAAGTGCATGCGGGGTGATGCCACCGACAACATCTTTAGTGCATACCCCGGAGTCAGAACCCGTGGCACCAAGAACAAGGTGGGCTTGGAAGAAGCATATGCCGACAGAGACCGGCAGGGCTATGCCTGGAATAACCTGATGTTGCAACGCTGGACTGACCATAATGGTCAGGAACACCGTGTGCTGGATGATTACGAACGCAATCGTACCCTGGTGGATTTGACTGCGCAGCCAGAACATGTCAAAGTTATGATTGCAGAGACCATTGCTCAGGCCAGTCTGACCAAGAATACCCCCATGGTGGGAGCACAGTTTTTGAAATTTTGTGGTCGTTACGATCTGGTCAAACTCAGTGAAAATGCCAGCAGTTTTGCAGAATGGCTGGGCGCAAGTTATCCAGATTCAGCAGCCCAACAATCAGCATAAAGGAAAAATCATGGCAAAATTCTACTCAACAAAAACTTACGGAAACGATCGCGGCTTATCATGCTGTTTTAGACAATGGCGTGCCACCCATAGCCACTGCTCAACACTACATGGATACTCAATTGGCATTAAGCTGATATTTGAATGTGACACACTGGATGACAAAAACTGGTGCATGGACTTTGGTGGCCTTAAAGAATTCAAAGCCTGGGCAGATCACATGTTTGATCACACTCTGGTAATTGCAGAAGACGATCCTCATCTGGACATATTCCAAAAGCTGAACGCTATTACTGGTGGGTTTGAAGATAGCGGACTGTGCAATCTACGCATTGTACCAGGAGTAGGCTGTGAAATGTTTGCTAAGATGTGCTACGATAAAATGGCTGAACTATTGTCATCTGGGGGCATGCGTTATCCCATCAACCCAACAGTAAGAGTCAAATCAGTTGAAGTATTTGAACACGGTGCCAACTCGGCCACTTACGAGGGATAATCAATGACTCTGCTAGCCAAACCTGTGGTTAAAAACAAATGCTGGGTGGTTGAAAAAGACGGAGAAAAATACGGGTCAATTCTGGCCAACGACTATGAGGTCGTGTTGGTACACGGTGACCAACGTGAAAGATTTTCCAATCTCAAAATGCTGAAAGATCGTTATAACATCGTACTGGATTCCGCCGCTCCTGACAAGACCAATAACACAACCACTTCTGATGTATACGGATACCCTTGTCAGGGTCGGGCACGTAACATACTCTGGGAAGTTCAAAAGAAACTTCCACTTTATACCAGAGATACAAAATCCAAAAGTTTCTTCTGTGCTGGATACTACATAGTGAAACTAAACAACATCTGGGAAGAGGCATTCTGTCCCAAACTAATTACCTTAAATCGCTATCCTTTCCAGGGCCCATTTAACACCCCAGAACAGATGCAGGCAGTTCTGGAAGAACTTCAAAAGGCGGATCATGGAATCTCAGTTTAGTTTACACATCAAGGCGTTTAATAATCGCATCAAGGTCATGAATCAGACCAATGCCAGAGATCTGACCTTGACCAAACTTGAAGCTCAAAATTTACAAGCAGACATTTTTGAACTGCTGACACAGATTGCTGAGCTTACTAAAATCCAGGAGCAAAAACAAGCCGAAGCCACGGTGAATGTGGACTTCGATGGTGGGGGATTTTAATACGCGTAGTTAATTGGTTCTCAAGCATAAATAATGTGTAACAATAAGAAAGAAAGTACACATTATGTCCAGACCCAAGCCCACGGTATTGATTGAGCACGTAAACAAAACCAACTACAAGAGCGATCAGATTCTGAGTAGTGAAGGCATCTGGGCCGTATTCTACGACAATCAACCCATCAATCTCAAAACACAGAATATTCTGGTTTCCTATCCAGGCCCCAAGTACAAGAAAACCAGTTTCAGTAATCCCGGCCACGCCATCAACCTTGCCAAGAAGCTCAACACACTGTTTAAAACTGACAAGTTTACTGTGGTGCTGCTCCGACAAGGCGATCAAATTTTCCCCTGACCATGTCACGTGATGCTGACTGTCCTCAGAACTTTTGGCAGACACGATTCCAGGAATATCATCTGAATCCTTTCGTATCTGACCAAAAAACTCTATCGTATCAGAGACTGGACCGACCCGAAAACTGGTGGTATAATCCACTGAACCCACAGAGCCTCAGACTCACCGCTGTGGCATATAATGTCATAAGAAAATCTCCAGATATAAAATCTTATAAATTCAAATTGGATCAGATGATATTACCAAAAACTCTGCTACAACTGGAACGACATTTTACAGGGCCGTATTTTATTATTTCGCCCCTTGCCATAGTGTTGTTTGGCGAAACCGAAGTCATGATGCTGGCCCTGCACGGCAATAATCTACAGCAGTATCTGGATAATTTAAGCAGTTAACCAACACAGGAGAATCAGATGTTTATTGAATATGTTCTTTGCTATGCAGAAAGTTTTACCCTGGGAGCAGCTTTTGGTGGTGCAGTGGTCTGGTATCTGCACCATCTGAAATTTCAGGGAAAAATCTAAGCTAATAATCAGTATTTTAAAAAATATAATGACCAATTTAATCCTGGATCGAAAAAATTTTGTTGAGTCCCTTCCGACAACTGAATCCACCTTGTCTGCAATCAAAACTGTAGACCTAAACGTCACTGAGCTGTGTAACAGAACTTGCCCATTTTGTCCCAGATACTCAGCTGATGTCTACCCCAATCGCAAATTACACATGAGTTTGGATAATGCTTTTGTTTTGGGTCAGAGACTGGCTGATATCAACTATAATAATGAAATACAAATTGGTGGTCAGGGAGAGCCACTATTACACCCCAATATTGTTGACATTGTTCAAATTTTACGCCAGTCACTGCCCAAAAATCTCAACTTGCATCTGACTACCAATGCCGACAGGCTGGATACCAATTTATTAGAAAAACTGACACAGGCAGGGCTAAATCGAATTTATGTTAGTTTGTATGACAGTTCCGAACAGTTTCAAAAATTAAAAAATCAACTGGGCAACAATTCCATAGAAGTAATTTACAAACATTTTTATCTACCCAAGGAAATGTCATGGGGTCTTCCACACATAAGCAACCGTGCTGGTTTATTGCCCAGTGATAATGGAGTACCACAGCAAAGATGTCATTTGCCATTTTACAGCATGAGCGTGGATTGGGACACCAGCGTGACCCTGTGTGTGCACGATTGGAATAAAAAATTTATTGCGGGATATCTGAACAAAAATTCAATTGAAGAAATTTGGTTGGGTCCAAAAATGAATGATTATAGAAAAATGTTAATTGACGAGCGAAGAATTCTACAACCTTGCAACACCTGTAACGTTGATGGGAGATTTTACGGTCAGTCCTCATTTGATTTATTTAAGGAAAAGATCGATGGCTAACTCTTATGTTTCTATTGAAAACTCCCCCTATGAGTTAAATCTGGACTTTATCAAACTTTTTAATAACAAAGTTTGGTACTATTGGCAAACTGATGTTTTCTCTAACGATGTTTTAGAAATCAATAAATCAAATTTTAGCATACACAAAGAGTATTTTTTAAATTCCACAGTCACGAGTCTTTCGCAATGGATTGATGAATATTTCAATTTCTCAAATGACGAATTAACCAGACCAATTACCAGACAATTAATTGATGTAATAAATCACAATTATCGAGATCTGGCATCTGCCAGACTGGGTGTTCTGACTGGTGACGTCAGTGATAAAAAACTGTTCAGCAAATTTTATAAAAACTATTTTATATATTCTTTATCTCAAAAATACATTCAATGGTTTTCTGAGGCGGTGACCCCCAGACACCCAGGAAAAGATCACGAACATTGTGTCGCACAAACAGTAAAAATGCCAGCTGTTCTGGCTAGTTTTAATATACAAAAAAAGTGGACCATGCCATTGATCTTCCATGACGGGGACATTGTCATGGGAGGAGGAAGATTACTTTTAGATTTAGCGTTGAATCGAGAAAAAGAAAACAAAGTCAACACAATCATTGCATCCAGCAAACCCATCGACATTTTAACCCCAATAAAGTCAATGTCTGAACTGGATGCATTAATCGACGAAAAATATTTTTATTTTTATAATTTAAACAAGCATGGAAGTATTTCAAGTATTGTTGAAAGCGGCAGCACTGCGTTTCCGCCTATTTTAATCAAAATCATTGACGATCTGTGGCCGGAAATGCAAACCACTATTAAAAACTACGGCGAGTTGTCTCCAGATCATATAATATTATTTGCTCAAGAGTATGCACCAAAATTGGAAAAGTATTTTCTTCCCCCAGCCCACGATTCAAAATAGCGAGTATTACTTGTAGTTAAATAAAAATCTAGTTGATCTACAGAAACAACACCTTGATTGAGATTTAAAAATAAATCAATTTTAGTTCTTAAAAATCAGCAAGTTTGTTAAATAACCAGTCTTTTACGGGAATCATTAGATCGTCACTATTAATTAATCTGCGGTTATGTTCCAAAGCATCTGATAAAACATCATACACATGTCTGGGATTCATTTTACTCAATTCGATTGCCTGGGCAAATGCCTGTTTGTGTCGCAAAAACTTATTAGGCTCAGAGTCATATGACTCATCGATGATTTGGTCAAATGTATGAAATCCCAGTTGACGGAGAAATGCCAAATGATGTTGCCCACCAAACATGATAAATGGTCGTTGGGCTATTAGAGGTTTGGCCGTTTTTTCACTCAAAAACCAATCATGGTCATGCGTTTCACAAATTAAAGAATAGTAACTATTGTTATAAATTGCAGGAGGTATTTGCGCAGAAACATTTCGCTTGTTGCCCCTGACATTAAATGTTTGACAATAACTATTAAAAAACCCAGTGTCAATGATTGCTTGTTTGGCTTCAACAGTTTCGAGATGGTCCAGGTCAGGACTTCTGTATAAAGTGGAATTTTCCCTATGATTATCTGACCAGGGTCCCTGGTGACTTTTTAAAATTGATACATAGGACCTTTCACATAGATTATGTGCAACCAACTGATCAAAAACATACTGGCGATATGGTTTATTCAGTCCCAGCAATGCATCAAAAATTTTGGGTCGATCCCAAAGCTCAACTGGAGTATAAGAATTAAGTTTGGCTGTTGTGGTTAAAAACCATGGATGTATTTTACAATCAGGATGTGTATCTCCTCGCAGAGTGTCACTGACTATGTATAATAAGTTAGAGTTTTTATGTAATTTTTTTAATTTTTCAACATATTCAGTCAATGGTTGAGTTGCAAATTCATAATCAACTATCAGAACAGCATCAAAAGAACTATAATCTATAGACCATGGCTTATTGTCAACAAACGAACGCTGCACAACTGCTAAGTTTCTATATCTGGCATCCAACGTGCTATTTGGTGGTGTAAAAAATGATTCAGAAAGATACTCAAACGGTTGAAAAAAAGTTTTAGGGTTTGAGACGTTTTGCCCCAGTGTGCTACCAAAGTCAACGATGCGCCAATTTTTCATTGTAATATTTATTCAAATATTGACATCCCAGCACACAGATCGTATAATAGCACCATGTTAACAACGCCAAGTCAACGAAATGAGAACACTGGCCAAATTGAATGACCGATTGGTGGAAATCCTGGCGGTGAGAGATCGCGTGGAGTTTTCTGACGAGTCGGGTTGGATCCTGATCACCACCGAGGTTGGTCAGGACCCTTGCCGGCAGATGAACTTCCGGTGGATTCCTGCCAGCACTCGATTTGAGTGGGTGCGAGAGTCGGCATTCTGAGCTTGACAACAGGGAAGTTTGATGCTAGACTACAGACTTAGTTAGACACATCGCTGACGCCCCAGAGAAGGATTCCGGAGTCCTGTATCGACTAATAACTAAGCCAGCAGATGGGTTCGCTGGATGCGATGTGTCTAACTATTCCATCTACGCTGCTGGAACTGTGCGCAACCTACTGCTGAGCTAGCGAGGTTGACAGGACTGGATCAGGCTGCTATACTAGCACGACACTAACAGCAAGGAGCACTCCGTGAACAACATCGCTTTCTTTGTAGTCTGTGCTGTGGTTGGTTATACTCTGCACGATATGTACATTGTCCTGGGCAAGTTTTTTCACTAAGGAGACCACCGTGGCCCACACTGTTTTCCAACACAATCCCCAATACGGCCCGCGTCAGGGTCTGGAAGGTCCTTTCAATTACCCCAATGGTCGAGTTCTTTACTACGATGCTCAAGCTGGAGAATACTGGGACCCCCGCACTGACTTCTATGTGTCTCAGGAAGAAGTCAGCTGGTTGAAACAAAGCATCTTTGATGTGGTTCGGGCTTGACAAATACCTAATTAGGTCATATAATAGCGGTACAGTGAACAACAAGGAGCACACAATGACTCAAACTGCTGAAGAACGCAAGATCAAACGTCTTGAGACTCAAATCAAAAGTCTCAAAGAAAAGGTTGAGCAATTGGAAGAAGCCCTGCATTGGAAAGAAACCACCATCTACAGTGAACGCAAGTGGCGTCGCGACTTTCAACAGTTGCTGAAAGATGTGGTCATGGATGACACCGTGGAAGAGTATCGCAGCAATTATTGATCGTCCTTTTCCAGTTGACAACTTGACCCGACGATAGTATAATGGCCATACAGTGAACGTAACGAGGAGCACACAATGACTGAATGGGAAAAGAACTGTTACGGTATGTCCGAAGCAGATATCCGCGAAGAATACATGAACAGCATCACTGCCAAGTTCTCCGGACTTGAAATGGTTGCCATGGGTGTGCTGAGTGATGCACAAGAACTGCTGGAAATGGATCGCAAAGAAGCCGCCCGCAAGCAGATGAACATTGCCAAGTTCATCCTGAGCGAAATGATGGAAGCTCGTCAACCATCAGCAGCCTGATCGGGCATTGACAACCATCAGCACTTGCTGTATACTTGTATCTGTAGTAGTTAATTACACCCAAATTGTGCAAGGAGCCACACCATGAGCCTGACTGAAACCCGTACCGTTACTAGTGAAGAAGCCCGCGAAAGCGTGATGCAGTGTTTTAAGCGTCAGCGTCCGGTGTTCCTGTGGGGCCCCCCGGGCATTGGCAAGAGCGAGCTGGTGGCTGGCATTGCTGAAGAGATGGGCGGCCTGATGATTGACCTGCGACTGGGTCAGATGGATCCCACTGACCTGCGCGGTATTCCTTTCTACAACAAGGACAAGGGCGTCATGGACTGGGCCCCGCCCATTGACCTGCCGGACGAAGAACTGGCCAGTCAGTATCCCATCGTGGTGCTGTTCCTGGACGAAATGAACTCGGCTCCGCCCAGTGTTCAGGCTGCTGCATATCAGCTGGTGCTGAACCGCCGCATTGGTCGCTATGTCATGCCCAAGAACGTGGCGATTGTGGCTGCTGGCAACCGTGAAGGCGACCGTGGTGTTACCTATCGCCAGCCGGCTCCCCTGGCCAATCGCTTTGTGCATCTGGAGATGCGCGTGGACTTCGACTCCTGGCAGCGTTGGGCAGTCCGGAACAACATCCACAAGGACGTGGTGGGTTACATCAGCTTTGCCAAGCAGGACCTGTTTGATCACGATCCCAAGAGTGCCAGCCGCAGCTTCGCTACTCCGCGTAGCTGGACCTTTGTCAGCGACCTGCTGGCAGACAACCTGCCCAGCAACATCGAAACCGACCTGGTGGCAGGCACCGTGGGCGATGGCCTGGCTGTGAAGTTCATGGCACACCGCAAGGTGTCGGCACAAATGCCCAACCCTACCGACATCCTGAACGGCAAAGTCCGAGAACTCAAGGTCAAGGAAGTTTCGGCCATGTACAGTCTGGTCACCAGCATGTGCTATGAGCTCAAGGACATCCATGCCAAGAACAAGGAAGTGGGCAAGACCGATGACTGGCACGCCAAGGTCGACAACTTCTTCCAGTTCATGATGGATAACTTCACCACTGAGCTGACGGTCATGGGTGCACGTACTGCACTGACGGTTTACAACCTGCCGTTTGTTCCTGGCAAGCTCAAGACGTTTGATGAATTCCACAAGCGTTACGGCAAGTACATTGTGGCGGCTGTTTCTTGATCAATCGCATCTGTCAGGTGCGGAAATTGGATAGGCGGTTTTCCGCCTATCCTTGTTTTCCTTATATGTTGGAATTCAAGCTAGATCTGCGCCTTTCTCCTCATCCTCGCAGCTCAGTGTCCAAGGACAGTTTCCTCAGCATCCGAGAGTACCTGTGGGAAAATTACGGAGCCAGTAAAGAAATCAGATTCTGGTTGGAAGATCACCGCAAATCTGCCACCGAACGGCAGTGCCACAGCCCAGACTGGTGCTGGGACACCGAGAACCACCAATGCAGAATTTATCTGAGCGAGGTGGCGCTGAGTTATTGCAGTCTCAGGTGGGCTTGACAGAACACTCATCCATAAGTATAATGGCACTGTACGCTAATTTTCAGGAGTATCAGATGTCCACAAAATCCACTACCCAGAACCAAGAACACAAGAGTCTGGTGGGTATCAAAACTGATCCCCGAATTGATGCACAGGCTCGAGAAAAGCTGGTTGCTGCACGGATTGCACTGTTGCTCAAGGCACCGTTTTTCGGTAATCTGGCCACTCGCCTAAAATTAATCAACGCTGACGAGTGGTGCGGTACTGCTGCCACCGACGGGCGCAATTTCTACTACAACAGTGAATTTATCGGTGGCCTGCCGCAGCGGCAGATTGAATTCCTGTTTGGTCACGAAGTCCTGCATGTGGTCTACGATCACATGGCACGACGCGAAGATCGTGATCCCATGCTCAGCAACGTGGCTGCTGACTATTGTGTTAACGCCGATTTGCTGGAACAGAAGATTGGCGAAAAGATTCCCGTGGGCTTGTACAACACCAAGTATGTGGGCTGGAGTTACGAGCAGGTCTACGACGATCTCTACGAAAATGCCGAAAAGATTGATCTGGGTGAGCTGGGCAAGATGATCCTGGACATGCATCTGGACGGTGAAGATGGCGAGGGTGATGGCGACAGTCAGGGTGAGGGTCAGGGTTCCGGGCGTCCCAGACTGTCCGACGAAGAACGCAAGCAGATTCGTGACGAAATCAAAGAAGCCATGATCAGTGCCGCGCAATCCACTGGTGCCGGCAATATTCCTGCTGGTGTGCGCCGCATGATTAAGAATCTGACCAGTCCGCAACTCAGTTGGCGTGAGCTGCTGCCGCAGCAGGTGCAAAGTGTTATCAAGTATGACTACACCTGGAATCGTTCCAGTCGAAAAGGCTGGCACACTGAAGCAGTGATGCCTGGCAGCAACTACGATCAGGACATCGATATTTGTGTCAGTATCGATGCATCGGGCAGTATGACCGAGGAAATGCTCAAAGACATTGTCAGCGAAATCAAGGGCATCATGGACAGTTTTCAGAACTTCCGTCTGCATCTCTGGAGCTTTGATACTCAGGTCTACAATGCCCAGGTGTTTACTCCGGACAATTTGGAAGATATTCTGGAATACGATCTGCAGGGTGGTGGTGGCACCACATTTGAATGCAACTGGGAATACATGTTGGAGCATGATATTCAGCCCAAGTTCTTTGTGATGTTCACTGACGGGTATCCCAATAGCAGCTGGGGTGATGAGAACTACTGCGACACCATGTTTGTGATTCATGGCAGCACCAGTATTCAGGCACCGTTTGGCATCACCACCTATTATGAACTGGGCAAGAAGCAGTAAACGGAGGCATTGAAATGATCAATCTAAAATGTAATCTTCGCAATCCCTGGTGGAAAGATGAATTTCTTCCCCAAATATCCCATTGGGGGGTCGCACCCTGGCCCAACATGTGCTGGGAACTGGAAGTCCACAAAACTTCTGACATTATTGATCTGGATCTGGCAATCACCTGGCGACAAAGTCACGCCGGAGTTTATCTTAGTCTGGGCCTGCTGGGACATGCAGTGAGTTTTTCTGTGTATGATTGCAGACACTGGGACTCAGATCTGGGAACCTGGCAGGAGTTCTGAACGATGAACGAACGATTGGCTCAACTTAAAACCGCTGCCGAAAATGTCACTGTTCGTAGCCCCGAACAGTTTGCCGAAGTATTTGGCAGGCTCATGCTGAATGATCTGGTTAAGACTCTGGAAGATATTGAGAACAACGAATTTGGTGAAGTTAAATGGAACATGGACACTCATCTGGGCTGGCAAATAGCTCTGACAGAAGTCAAAACCAAATTGCAGAAATATTTCAAATAACTTCACGATGAGCACTGCCGATCAGACCAAATATCCCTATTCCGTACCCACTTCATATTCATTATCAGTAGACGCCTATGTCTGGCTCAAGAACAATGGTATTAAACACCGGATTGAATACCAGATAGACTCCACCACCGAAGTAGATGAAGTTCTGCATTCAGTTGTGCATTTTGCCAGACAGCAGGATGCCACCTGGTTTGCTTTGAAATGGTCATGAACACCGATATACTGGCTGATTGGAAAAACTCCAGATTTGTGTTGGGGGATGGCAGCGGCGACGCCGAATTTACCATGGTTCTGACCGACCTGGAATTCTGGATTGGCAACTATGAAGAGTTAACCAACTGGTGTCTGGCGCATGGCGGCGAAGTTCATGGCATGACTGTGGACTTTGCTGACGAAAAAACTTTGAGCTTGTTTGTATTGAGGTGGTCATGAATTTTTTTCACGAAGAACGTCTGGGCAAATTGTTGATTGGTGCCACAATTCTGTTGCTGTCTGGTCACGTGATCTGGGCGCTGGTCAGATACCTGATTGAGTGTGAGTGCTGAGAGTAAATAACAAATGTTAAAAAACGGCCAACCCAATCCCCTAAATGTGCACAATCTCAGACAGTTGGATTGGTGCCCACCACATTTTACCAGCGTGATCATTGACAACACCATTCCACAAAAAACCCTGAGTGACTGGTTATACGAAAATTTATCTGGCAGATTCTATCTGGGCCCCATTGATGTAGATGCCACTGGAGAAAATGCAAAAAAATTTGCTGTCCGAAAAACTCAGATTGCATTTGAAATTCCCAACGAGGCCAGTTATTTCGGTCTGTTTTTACCCAATCTATCAAAAAACTGACATTTAATTAAAAATTTTTCAACCATTATAATAGTTGTTAAATAAATTTATACGTCACAATTTATCAAGGAGACTTACGATGACTATCGAATCTAATGAAGTTGGCAACAGTCCAGAAGTTCAAACAACCGATACCCCACCACAAAATCTGAATCAGGCATTGACTCTGAATGACCTGATCCTGATGGGCAACATTATTCAAGTGACCACCCAACGCGGTGCATTCAAGGCTGAAGAAATGGCCACCATTGGTGAACTATACAACAAGCTGGTCAAATTCCTGGAAGGCGCTGGCGCTGTAACCAGAACAGATGCCACACCAGAATCCACCAATGAAGAAGCTGCTGCAGAAGAATCCACCAACGAAGAAGTTGCTGCAGAAGAATCAGTGGCTGAAACAGCACCCACCGAAACCGAGAACTAAAATGATCAAACATATTGGAAGGCACGGTGAAAGAAAGATCGTGGTGGTCTTCAACACAGTGCCCAGTGAAGATCACATGGCATTGGTGGCCTACAGTGACAGTCTGCCATCCATGATGCACGACGAAGTCATGAAGGTCCTGGAAAGCCCTGCTGGTCAGACCGCCAAGGATCTGGCCGAAGCTCTGCACAGAAACATCATGCCAGACGGCACCAATACTCTGACTGGTTTGCACACTGGTGGATATCTGAAAAAGGTGCAGACCAAGCAGATCATCTTGACTCCCAATGCCAAGACCACTGTGAGACTGGATGAATTAAATAAGATTCTAGCTGAGATGGCACAGGGCCAAGAAGCGGTCAAACGCATGGCTGATATTGACGCCGGGCGCGGGTTTGCTGATCCCACCAAGAACTCTGCCAGTACCACCAGCAGAGATGTGGGCGATCCTGTGATCGCTGAGAAGCCTGCTGCAGCAACCACATCTGGAGTATTGACAGACGCTGACTTGGCTAAAATCAATCTGGACCAGGCCAAGCAACTAGAAGCACAAGCCAAATCATTGCGAGCTGAAGCTCAGAGACTCAGAGCAGAAGCCCAGCAATTTATGCCAGCCAAACCAGAACCCGCAGTTAAGAAAACTGTGACTAAGAAGGCACCAGCAGCAGCCACAAAGAAAGTGTCCAATGTCAGAGCAACCAAAAAAACCACGGCGTAAAAAGGCAAAAAAACTCGTCTTAAACAAAAGAAAGAGTTGGCAAGAAATTGTTAATAGCGTTGAAAAGAATGAAATTCCCGTCAGCATACTTCAACAGATTTCAGTTGAATTAGTTGACGGGACTGAAGTTACCATCAATGT
>Ga0214921_10009132_pt1 | contig 12629 bp, 20 predicted proteins | sample LL1505_MetaG_FD_177992 | JGI IMG/M metagenome (GOLD analysis project Ga0214921, IMG submission 177992) | Freshwater microbial communities from Lake Lanier, Atlanta, Georgia, United States - LL-1505 | ecosystem: Environmental > Aquatic > Freshwater > Lake | place: USA: Georgia | collected... | reverse complement strand
AACAGAACCGCGTGGAGGTTCTTCTATTTTCTGTTCTTACGGGTGGGGCGCTTGAATCCCCCAGATTAGTGCTTATGAGACACTCGACTAACCATCTTGTCCTACCCGCTATTTAAAATGTTAAAGAGCTTTAACAGGCATACATACCACGCGAGTCCTAAGACATGAACTTAATCATAACGTGTGCATCGCCACTCTTCTTGAGTCCGTTTGCAAAAAAAGGATTTAAAATTATCAAAGAACATTGATTATTGATTCGCTTTCGAATCAACCATCACTTTAACCGAATCAACTGAATCAATTGAAGTGATGCAAGAATCATATCATATTTATCTTGCTTGTCAAGTTAAATTTTATTTAACCACAAAAGATACAAAGGCCAAATTGTAAAAAGCATACCCCAACATACTTCAATCCACTTTTTATGATAGATGGAATAAACACAACCGATGTAGTGTAGTGTGCATACGGTTTTTAAATAAAATGTTATAGCGTCCATAGTTATATTCACTTGATGATATATTTTTCTCCATTGAAGAACCAAACTTTTTTGTATCCTATTTGATCCAGAATGCAATCACAATTCACACAAGGTTTTGAGATTGCTGGTTTGTCATTGTTATCAATTCTTATGTTAACAAATGTTACATCATTACAATCTTCAATGCCTAATTTTATTAGGCAAGAAATTTCAGAATGAATACCTGCTGTATAATTTGAATTGAAATCTTTTGTTGGTTCATACACACCAAATTTATGATGAGGATGAAGTTTGTTGTAATTGTTGTGACCGATAGCAAGCATTTTATTTCCTTTGAAAGCAAACGTGGTGTGAAAACATTTACCAGTTTGTTTTGTGGGTTTTAATGCTTTTGTTATTTCTTCTAATCTTTTAAAATTAAGAGCCATTGGCAACTAATTTATAAACATCGAAATGTGTAGCAGATGTTGTTCCGTTTGTTTCTTTGATCAAATCACACTCACCATATACTTGAACAAGATTTTTAATTCTTTCTTCAAGAATATTATTTTTCATGTTGTCAGTGTCTACTTTCCAATAATGAATTGAGAGATATGAAACATCATCGTATTCTACCAATTCAGTGAGTGGATGAAGATCATCATATTCATCTAGGAACCCTTTGATGATATCATTTATTTCTTCTGCTGTCATTTTCATGGTTGTAAATTTTCTTCAATGAATTCAATCTTCACGTTTTCTTGTGGAATATCTTTAAAATAATTTAAAGCTCTAGCTTCTACAGAACGAAATTTATCAAAGATTAGTTGACGAGTTGCAGGAACTTTTGGTAAGTTGAATCCTTTCTCACACAACGCACGATTGATAGCGATTTTCATTGCTGTTTCTTTGTCGTATTTGTCGCGTGGATTGCATAAAGAATAACCATAATAAACTTGATTATTTTCTTTTATAGCTACTACAACACCGCGAGGGTTGTACTTGTCATCTCTAATGTATTCTTTAATCATGGTTTGTATAACTTTATTATATAGTAGTTTTTTATTAATGTGGGGGGTGGAGACTATTTTCATAATCTCCACCCTTATCATCATCATTTACAAAATAACAACCAGCACACCGTCTTCGTCAGTCCAGTATTCGTTGAGTTCTTGAAGAGCGTCCAGTACTTCTTGCTTTGATGGATACTCTGGAGAAAAACTATTTTGAATTTGTTGCACAGTAATTTCATCATATCCTTCTTTGCGCTTTTTGTTGACATAATTATCAATTCTATCAACAAAAGCTGTACGTTCTTTTGCAAAGTTTGGAACCAAAGTATCATTACCATCTTCATCTGTAACAGATGATGTGATTTCATACGCATAGTCTGCTACAACTTCATATGCTGATACACGGCACTTTTGGCAATTATAATCAGAAGGAACACTTACAACATCTTTTGGATTGATTTTGACTACGACAACACGAGTACCAAATGATCGTGCATAATCAAGAGACCCAACATGAAGACCATAACTACAATGATGGTTTCTATTGTCATCAACGTTGCGGCGTTTGACTTCAATCTGTGAACCAATGTTATTGAGAATCTTACCACATGGTGTGACTTCTCCTTTGATTACAACGGTATTGGGATTGCCGTGAATACTGTAATAATCTTCTGATACACCTTTGTATGCCAAGAAGTGTCCATCTTCTGTAATTGGAAGTTCTTTGTATTCAAGAAACTCCATGAGTTCATTTACAGATGTTGAAGATGGATTGTCTTGAAGGTTGTTCCAAAACTTAGCGAAGTGTTCAAGAGGAAGATCATCATTAACGATGCTTTGAACCTTTTGGGACAACACAAGAGGCAATGCTTCTCCGTTGTAATATACTTGATCTTCAAGAATTTGAAATCCTTCTACTTTATCAATAGATTCTAAAGTGAAATCAGTTGGATATAGAATTTGATTGATGGCATCTTCTTGTTCTTCTTTTGGAAGCGTAAAAGATTTGATGATCTTTGGATACTTACGATCTGTTTTTTCAAGACGAACGGATTCATTGTTGATGAACAGGATGATTGATGTTTGATTGATGATGTATGTCATGTGTTTATATTAATTTAGATGTTTGTTTTGTCAAGGAGATTATATTTTAGTTTTTTAAGAGTAGAATTTTGCGAAGGTCTTGTCTGTGAATATTTGTTCCATATCGAGTGAGAGTGTTTAAGATACGTCCTCTGGTTGTATTTTCAGTTTTTATGGTTGTTATCACGGTTTTAATTTTATCAACTCTGTGTGGATTCTTTTTGAGATATTTGATAAGTCTCGGATTGTAATCATAATTATCGAAGTGGATAAATGATTGCAGATCATACTCAACATAATCTTGTTTCCTTTTAAAATCTTCAATTCTTGTAATTTGATTTGCAGCATTTTGATGTTCGGTTGATGCAGGAGAAAGCCAACCTAATTGATACAGTTCTTGAAGAAGTGTTTTGCTGTTTGTGTATAAACAAAACTTATTACGAGAAGAATAATAATCATCGCAATGTGCTATCGTTCGAAATTGTAGATGATCAGAATCTTCAACTGTTTCATGCCAATTATCATCAACATCTCCAAACTTTTCATTTACATATGTTTCAAATTCTTCACTGGTGAATGATCCAAATTTAGCACCACTTTTGAAAATGTTATATTGTTTAAGCTTTGTATTTTTTTCAAGTTTTGGAAGTTTCAACTTTTTGATATCAACGATTTCAATATCGGATGTATCAATTTTATCTGAAACAACATTGAAATGATTATCAATGATAACAAATGCATAACCTTTGTAATCTTGCAAGTTATTAATTTTCAAATAATTAGCAAGTCGTAACTTCCAACTCTTTAAACTTTTAATGTTTGGAAACTTATAGATTGGAAGCTTACCATTGCTATCACGTTGAATATCAGATTTAGAAATCACATCATAATAACCCAGCGATTGCAAAGCTTTGTACGTATCTGAAATATATTCACGCATTGAATAATCAAACCAATCATCTGAAAACTCATTAGATTTTGAAGTTGTCACATACTCTCCAAATGGAGACGGTTTGATTTTTTCAATTTGTTTATTTTTGAAATTTTCAATGTTTTCTAAAATTTCATTGAAAACCTTCTTATTACTTGAAGTATCTTCAATGTTTTCTCTGGAAATTGGAATTGTTACTTTACCAATTGGGATATCAACAACATATTGTTTATTGTTATGAAGACCCCGCGAAGCAAAAGTAATAGATTTATAAACAACACCCCCCATTCGAAGTTTGATTTGATCTACAGCATAATCATATACTGATTTTTCATATTGATGCATTTTATATTCTCCAAGATCAACAGAATTGATTGGCATGTTTGGAGTACAAATCAAATCAGTATTGTTATAAAATTCAATATTGAAATTATGATCAAAGTTTTGAACAAACATTTTGGTTGTCTTAAAAAAATAGTGACTATCATTGGTAACATCAAATGAAATTTCGATACCACTTTCGGATGTAGGTTCTTCTGAGATTTTGAAAATCTCTCCAATTGGAACTCCTTTATCGCCACCACCAAGAACGCATGCATACTTAGTTTGGGTTCCATTATGATGAGAATTGATATAAAATGTATCAGTATATGAATGAGCTGATTTTGAACCGATACCGAAACCACCTGTATATTCATTGGAATGGTTTTTTGTACTTTCAAAATACATTCCAAATATACTACGAATGCCTTGCTCGTCTAATCCCTTGGCATAATCTCGCACACTCCAAATCTTTGTTGTCTTAATTGTATCAAGCATAACAACAACAGGACGTTCGATGTTATATTTTTTGTGTTCGTCAACAGCATTGCAAATGTATTCACGAACACATGCTAGAGTTTTGTCGCTGTAAATTTTATCTCTTAGGAAATAAGCGGCAATGTCCATACCTTTGGCAGACATTCCCATCGTACTCTTTTCAAGAGTTTCTGATGCAATTGTTGGTGATGATGTGATTCCGATTTTCATAGTTTGTATTTGATGATGGTGCTATTTTAATCTAGTTTCTTATTAATATGATTTGAAATTTTCAGATAATATTTTTACGATAGACTTGTCTTTTGCTTTGAGTTCAACTTCCCAAATGCAATCAAGATTGTTTGAAACAACGTGTGGTACATGAGAAGCATAGTCGGTGTGTGATTTAGTTTTGTTGATACCTTCACTCCAATGCATCACAGGAGTGTGAGACTTCCAAGTGCTTTTGAAATCATTTATATAACAACGAACAGAAGGATTTATAGCATCGTGTAGATTGTCAAAAACACAAGGTAAATGGTTGCCAAATAGTTTGAATACATTTTCTGAATTCCAATAACCATTATCTTCATTTTCAACAACCAATCGTTTTTGAACACCGATGTCACAACGAGATAGATTGTTCATGAATCGTTGACAATACTGTTCAATCGTCTCCACATCAAAGTTTGGATTCTTGCTTACATGCAAGCACATTGGACTACTGTGATCTTGTGAACACCCCATTAGATCAAGAATGTATGATTGATGATTGAGTTCACGAATAGATTTATCAACAACACTATCAGTGTATGATGATAATACATTGAATTGATCGGGATGTGATGAAATGGTGATGTTGACTTTGCGAGCATGATTACCAGCAAGCATCATCATATTTTTAATTTGATCTAAGTCTGGAAGATCAGAATAATTTAGATCAAGTGTTTCATCAGTAACAAGAGGAAACAAGTTGGAAGATACTCTATAATGTGATATACCAACAGAAGCACAATGAACGATAATTTGTGCTGTAATTTTTGAATTGTGTAGGATACGAAACGATAGTTCTTTGATTGCATCTTGTCGTTGCATACTAAGAAACTGCTTTCGAGTCATGGTCTTAAATGCAATTTTTTTGTCTTTGTCTTTCAGCAATTCGCTGATACATACAAGTCCAAGTTTTGGGGTTGCGGTCATGCAACTATTGTAAACTAGTTTTTTATAAATGAAAAAACGGGTGTCTAAACAAATAGACACCCGTTTTTTAAGAATGATCAGAGTGTGATCAAACGATTGTTTCTAAGCTCACAAGCAAAGTCACGAGTATCAACACTGACCCAATTATTGGAATGTTGATTCTTACGCTCAAGAACCATAGTTTCTCCTCCAAGCATCATAAAAGATCCATCTGGATTTTGAATGAACTTAGCAGAAAAAATCTTAGCATTCTTTCTTTGATTACGATTGCGCAGCCATTGTTTGTTTTTTCTTGTTGTTTGTGTCTCAGTGTTATTCATAACTGTGTATTTGTTTTGTTGTTGTTTTTTTATTCTGGGTCTTGTCCTTGTGGTCCATTTTCCAAAAAATGTTCGACCTCAAGCACACACACCAAAGAGTTTATTTGTTTTTTCAGATTTGTCAATAGCTTTTGTTTTTGTTCAACAGATTCATAACAATCTGTTTTCATGCTCATAATCTGATTGAAGTTTTGTTGAGTGATTTCAAATTGCTGGTCTAATTCATCTTTTGTCATGTTGTATCTCATTGTATATTAGTTTTTTATTAATCTATTTTAGAAACTTAATTATTATATTTTACTTTTTATATTAGATTTTCTTTTTTACTCATGATCTTTAGAAGGTTCTTGTCGAACTCCGAAAGATACTGTAATATTCCCTTGTTCATCTTGATTTACTATTCCTTGTTTTTGCAAACTTAATAAATCCTTTGAAAATGTTTTATCCATTTGCCATAATTGTTTTGATGACCAATTCAAATAAGGCGATGCCATTAAAACAAAAACAGTTCCCAATTCTGATGTTGTTAAATTTTCTTCAACTATTGATATAGGAATTTCAATGGTTTTTTCTTTTTTCATTATTTTAATTCTAACTCTTTGATTAATTCTTTCAAGAACAGATCATCTTTAACTGTGTTTACTTTCCACACAGAATCTGAACCTCTTCCATACTTGCATAATTTGTTTTCAGCAACCAACTCTCTCAATAGAGTTGTAGCAGTTTGATTGCTAATGTCAAGTTCTTGTGATACACGAGATACTGTGATCAAAGGAGGTTCTATCATAGCCATGATAGATTCTTTTCTAATCTGTGATTTTGAAATCGTGGGTTGTTTTACCTTTTCTTCTGGTTCATAAATACCCAGAAATGTGTATCCTGTTGATTCCATGATTGCTTTGTATTGAGCGGTAGGACCAAATCTATTTTTATAAACATCAATGATTCTGTAATCTTTACCAAGTTCTTTATCTTTTTCAATTTTTATATTGACATCAACTGCATATGGTAATGTTGTTCCGCCTTTTAACTCTCCGCTGGTTGTCATTTGAACAATGAAAAGCAACGCACAGTTGTGTACCTTTGCTTTTTTGACCAACGTATTTACAAAGTGTTGAATTTTCTGTCTTGAATTTAAATCACTTTCTGTAGTTAGGCATTGAAAACTATCAATAACCAATAGATCCATGTTTGTCATATGTTTGACAATTTCTTCTACATTTGTAATTGTGGCAATTTGTAGATTTTTGACATTTAATCTTTTAGCATTGTATGCAATTTGTCGAATGTCTTCTTCTCCAGATGTGTATCCTACTTTATATCCTTGTGTTGTTAATTTTTCTGCAAGGATCAAAGATAATACACTCTTGCCAGTTCCTGGATTAGCTATTAATGTTATGGTAGATCCTGGCAATATTCCGTTACCAAAGATAGAATCTAGTTCTTCATCACCAGTTTTAATTCTATTAAAATAATGATCTGGAATGGATACATCCCCAATACGAGTGAATTCAACATGTTCATGGTTTAACAACATGGCGACATTGTATTCTAGTTTTTTATTAATAATTTATCGACTTTGATTTTTAATGAACCAATCTGAAACTTCAAAGTGAAAATCTTTTTCATTTTTGATGGAACCTTCTCTTACATAAATGTAACTTTCTGGATGCTCTCCATCATAATCGGTCCAGACTTCAATAGTATCTTCATCTTTCATGATGAAATAATAATTATTGATTTCTGCTTCGTATTTTATTTTATTCATACTCTTGTTATTACTTGTTTGACTATACTTTTAAATTTATATGTTGCTACATTGTTAGGAACATTTTTCCAATTTGTGATTATCTCTGCAAAAAATTCATCAGGATTACTTGCAGAATATTGAGAAGGCCATTTCATAAGTCTAGCAATCTTTTCTCTTTCCAGTTTGTAATTTTCCTTTTTACTATCTTGCAATCTATAAGATTTTCTTTTTTTAATTCTTCTATAATATTCATCCAACATGTCTGTGTATGCTTTTAACAACATTGGATATGATTGTTTTGGAATTAAGTCAGCTATAAAATGAGCATATTCATGCAATAACACTTCTGGTCTATCAGTGTAATGATAATCCAAATAAATCACACCTCTTGAATAATAAGCAGGCACTGTGTCTTTTGGATCATATGATATATTTTCGTTTTTTATATTTGTAATAACAACCTTTGGTCTTTTTAATGGTAAAATACCATAAACCATTTTTAAAAATGCAGGAATTGTAACATTTAGTTGATTTATAACTTTTATTCTACTTGGAGTATTTAAAAATTGTTCATCTTTTTTGATATTAATTTCAATACCTTGTTGTTTTAACTTATCATCACCTTTTATTAAAAATTTAATATAATCTTTTTTTGATACCGTAGGTTTTAATATACGGCTTTTTATTTTTTCTTCGGTTTGTTTTAAAAAATTATCAGCTAATTTTGGATCTCTTAATTTTAATAATTTAAAAGTATCTTGAACTTTGGGTTGATTAAGTTTTTTGGTAAGTTCTCTTTTAAAGACGGATTTTTTTGAAAGAGTTTTTGCATCTTTCAATTCCTGTTTTCTGAGAGGATTTTTTTCTCTCTTTTCAAAAAAAATATCAAAACTTTCCACTGTAATATTTAACTTGCAACGACAGTTTTTCCAAGAGTGGAAATATGAGACATTCCATTATCAACTCTAACTTGTTCTACTGAATATAATTGAGATCCATTGTGTTCATCTAATCCCACAATACTAAAACCAGTTTGCCAGTTGGGAGCGGAAGCATACACAGGTTTAAGATCACAAGCGCATGCATTCTCCCAAGCATATACTTGTGTATCTGGACGTTTACCAATGCCTGGAATTCTTTGTGCTGTAGCACCAAATCTATGTGTGTGGTTGTGCATCAAAGAGATGTTAAATTTATCAAGCATTCCTCTTGCAGAATAACCACCATTTTTACGAACAACGTCACCGTGCATAATAACAAAGTCATCGGTAAGGTTGACATAATCAACAAGCTTTACATCTTCTTTAAAATGACCTAAGAAGACCTCTTCATATGATAATTTTTCTCTAATTTCTGGCAAGCATCCAAGCTCACCGATTCTATCAGATAGATAGCGCCACCAACGACCATTAACATCATTACCACTATGATTAGCATTAACTTCATAAATTGTGGAATCATCTGGAGCAAGATTGATTAATTCTGTTAAGAAAGATTGATAAGCAATACGTTCATCAAGCAATGAATATTGATGACGAATATCTTTTGGATATCTTGAAACTGCAAATAGATCTAGGGTATCTCCATTAAGAACGATTGTTTTTGGTTTGAGTTCCGCTACAACTTCAAAGAAAATATCAAGAGTTTTTGGACAATGTTTAGGAAAATGCATATCACCAATAACAATAGCATAATCATTAGCTTCTTTGAGATATGTTGTTGGTTGAGGAACAGTTACTTTGATTGGTGTTAACTGTTCTAAAAATGAAAATACTTCATCTTCTGTCTTTTTAAATCTTGATGGTTTTTCTCTTTGAAGATTTTCATTTACATGTCCTTCTACACTAGTTTCAAAAAGCGATGATGAAATATCAAAATTTTCTTTGATGGGTGATTCTGAATTTTGAGCTTTAACCCAGTCAAAAGCTGTTGAACGAGGAATTCCATAATGTCTCTGAATCTCATTGTATGACATTCCTTCTTGTTTAGCTTTAACTACTTGTTGTTTTATATTCATGTGTTTGTTTTGTTATAAAATTCTTCAAATGATTCTTTAAAATTTCTTTTTAAATCAGCTTTCCAGCTGTTTAAATATTCGCTATCGGCTGATTGATTTAAGTCTTCGACAGCGTTTTCATATGTATCATGATTTGAAACGAAGTCAAGTTTTCCACTTTTACTTTTGTAAAAAACATCATAAGTATTATCATCTGTTCTCCTAATTATTAGAAAATCATCTTCAAGATGGTTCATATAAATTATTTATTGGTGCTGCATCATTTTTATTAAAATAGATCTAGTCATATTTTGTGATACTTTCTTTATATTCCGACTCAAACAATTCATTTATAGTTTCAAACGTAAACGTTTGATGAACTAGAATTGTTTTAAATACATTAATCCAATCTTCCAAAGAAGCATATGGACCAATCGATAATTGAATAGTATTGTGTAATATAGGACCACCTTCGACTGTTATTTTGATTGGTAGTTTTTCTTTTAAATATGCCATTTCCATAATTTTAATAATTAAATGCTTTTAATGTATGTTCGAATGGATTACCTTCAATCTCAGATACTAGTTGAAGCATTTGTGCTGCTATTTCTCTGATTTCTTTTTGTGCGTGTTCTGAGTTTCTTAGTTTTAAGAAGTTGGCAAAGCTTCTCATGTTAAAAGAAATATCTGCTTGAATTTGAGAATTGTAAGTCTTAAAGAAACGCGCAGATTCTTTTGCTCTTTTGCGGCCAAGAATAGGCTCAAGGTCTTTGAGGCATTCGTGGTAGAGATCATTACCTAATTTTGTGTAATCTTCCAATACACTGCTCCATTCAATCTCATTTGGCTTGAATAAGCCTCTATCACTATCAAACACTGCTAGATAAGAAGAATTTGTAATGTCTTTCCAATCATTAGGAATATAATACTTATCTTCTTTTAATTCTTTATATCGCGCCGATTCTGCATTCATAGAAGAAATCCTATGCTTGAGCAAATGAATATGCGAAGCGATTTCAGTATCAACCAAGAAGTGAACCATTCCTTTTTCAAAAGGAGTCTCGTGACCATCTCTCCATAGCATGTTAATCAATGCTGGAATTCGATTCTTTTTGTCTTCACTCAAATTACGTGAGGTTGATGTCCATGCACTACAAGCAATTATTTCGTCTGATCCGTAATATCCAATTAAGGAAACGCTGTTATTATTATTCATATTTGAAATGTTTATATTTTTTCAATAATTTGTTTCATTTGGGACAACTATACATAATCCAAAATAGATCTTCAGGTGTTTTAATTGATTTTGTGTTATGTTTATAACCAGCATCATATCCTTTAGCTCCATAGTCATTTTCTAAAATATACCACATGATCCATCCTTCTGGATCAAAAAAATCAATAATGGTTTCAATTGTAGACCAAATTGCAGATTGCAGTTTACCTTCAATTTCAAGACATCCAGCCGCTCTTGCTGCATCACAAGCTGCACTGAGATTTTTATACTCTTCGATAAGCTTAGTTAATTGTATTAGTGTTAGTTTCATAAGTTTTAATTTAATCACCTTTGATCATATTGTAGATTGAAGTAATAACATAACACCAACCCACAACACTTACACTAAACGCTACAGCCCATACAAGGAACACATCCCATTGAATTTTATTTTTCATAATTATTGGAAGAAGAATGGAAATGATTCTTTGATAAGGCTCATTGAAAGCTCACCGCAGATGAGCCATTTAATTACTACAATCGGGTAAAAAAGAGCATCAACGATACCCCAGAGTACACTGTGATTGTTGAGATGATATCCAACAACACCTACAATATAGGCCATTGCGAGATTGGAAAAAGAGTTACAGCTTTTCATAGTAATGTTATTATTTTTTGTCATTTTTCAAGTAGTGCTTCGATGATTTTCTCTGCATTCTCTTGCATAGATGGATACTCAAGGGTATTGAATTCTTTTCCATTGCGAGACATGAACCAAGCCCAATCAGCTTTTGCCTGTTCGGACAAAGGAATTGATTGCGGTCTTGCTTCGCTTGCTTTGCGAATGATTTCAACCAACTGATCTTCTTTATCTTTTGCTGCCGCGATAATCTCTGCTTTATGAGGATAGATGGCTTGACGGATAGAAGTTGAACCAGCGGCAACTTTTACAAGCCACCAACCTTCACGAAGTCCCTCATATGCCCAAGGATCATTATCTTGTACATACTTGCGTCCTACTTTTTTATAGCGAATCTGTTCCATTTTATTGTATATTCTTTGTTGTGCATTCATATTTTATTTTGGGCTGTAGATTTCAAAACCGAAGTCTTCAATGTGTTGATCTGTGAACATATCATAGTCGCTGTTGTCAACAAAACCTTCACCTTCAATCCATGTATCGCATGTGTATATGTGTTTATCATTTGAAGAAAAGATGTGTGTGACTTTGAAGATTTCATTTTTTCCAATGAATAGATCACCGATTTTAATTTCTTTCATACCTTATTATATCTTAGTTCCTTATTTTTTAATCTTAACTTTGCTTACGTCAACTCCAAATTTAGCGGCAATTTCATCAAGAGTTAATTCTAATGGTGCTGTGAGAGCATTGAATTCCCTTTCAGATAGATATTCACCATCAACATACCATGCTTTAATCCCATCTCGACCTTCAACTGCTGGTCCATCGAGACGATGTTTTTTACCATCAACCCACCATACTTTATCTCCATTAGACCATTCAACTGCTGGACCATCTAATCGATGAAGAATAGTCATCTTTCGGTCTTTGTAGTAACACTTATTTCCGTATTCGTCAATCCAAATATATTGTTCTTGCATGTGTTTATTTTATTCTAGTTTTTTAATTGTGTGGGATGATTTCCAGCTCGGCAAGTATTTTAGCACGGCATCCGTTAATGTCAACAGAAAAACGCTGATGAAAATGACCAGCATAGCTCTTTTTTGGCTTTGCTAATTCAAACAAGATGTCATGATCTTCTCTTTCTTTGAGACAATCTCTCCAGAGGAATTCATCTTTCTCGCACCAACTCAAGATTCCCTTTTTGTCAAAAGGTCCA
>Ga0214921_10009131_pt1 | contig 12629 bp, 18 predicted proteins | sample LL1505_MetaG_FD_177992 | JGI IMG/M metagenome (GOLD analysis project Ga0214921, IMG submission 177992) | Freshwater microbial communities from Lake Lanier, Atlanta, Georgia, United States - LL-1505 | ecosystem: Environmental > Aquatic > Freshwater > Lake | place: USA: Georgia | collected... | reverse complement strand
TAATGGTGGTAGTACAACATTTACACTTTATTACGGCGGTGGTGGCGGCGGAGGAGCGGGTGCAATTGGCTCTAACGGTGCAGGAGTAAACTCAGGTTTGGGAACTGGCAGTGCTGGTGGCGTAGGTGTAAATACTTATTCATCTTGGGCTTCCGCAACTGGAACTGGCGTTAGTGGGTACTACGCTGGTGGCGGAGGAGGTGGCGGCATTACTGATTATGGTTCACAAGGTGGCGCGGCAATTGGTGGAACTGGTGGTGGTGGAACTGGTGGAATTAATGGTTCAACTGCTGGTGGTTATGGAACTGCTAATACTGGCTCAGGCGGTGGTGGTGGTGGGCCTGGTGGTTCAGCGCGTGGTGGAGATGGTGGCTCAGGTATCGTGATCATAAGGTACGCAGTCTAAAAAATAATGACACCTTTAATAAAAATATTTAACCTTAAAAACGCAACTCTTAAACTATCAACGCAGGTAAGCACCTGCTATAATACCTAGGTAACCAGGAGGAAAAAATGCCAGCAATAGATTTTCCAAACTCTCCATCTGTCAACGATACCCACACCGTTGGCAACCGTGTTTGGAAGTGGAACGGCACCGTTTGGGAGGTCGTTCGTTCGACTGTTCCTTACTCTACTGGGGCAACTGGTCCAACTGGACAGACTGGTGCTAACGGACAGACTGGTGCTAATGGAAATACTGGAGCAACCGGTGTAACTGGTTCAAGCATTACAGGTCCAACAGGACCTGCAGGTTCAGGCGACTTCGACGCATTCTTACTAATAGGAGCATAATAAATGGCAAGCACATATAAGGTATTAGGGCAATCAAATCCTGCGGCGACGACCGCAACCGCACTGTACACCGTTCCGTCATCAACGTCGGCCGTTATATCAAGCGTATCGATCGCTAACCTTGCGGCCTCCGCCGCAACGTTTCGTCTCATCGTGCAGAAGTCTGGAGAAACAAGCGTCATTACCGACAAGCAATACATTGGCTATGACATCACCGTGGGCGGATCAGACACAACCATCATCACAGTAGGCTTAACACTTGCAACGGGAGATGTAGTAAAGGTCTACGCCTCAACCGCAACCGTAGCGTTTCAAGCGTTTGGCAGTGAGATAACAGCATAATGGCGATAAGCAGCGTCGCGTCTGGGTACGACGGCGTTAGTCTTCTTGTTGGTAATGCTGCTTATGTTCCTATTGCAGCACCTACTGCACTGTTTGCTGGTGGCTATACAGGTTCGGTACGGGTAACTACGATTGATTCCATCACCATAGGTACTACTGGTAATGGAACTAATTTTGGTACGTTATCTATATTATCATCCGATGGCGCAGGAGTAGGCTCCGAGTATCGGGCTGTATTTCATCTTGGCGGTGGCGCTGCATACTATGCTACTTTAGAATATTTAACTTTTACATCTGGTGGTAATACTACAAATTTTGGTAGTTTAGCAATTGCAAAAAATGGTACCGCTAGTTGTTCATCTGCAACTAGAGGTATATTTTCTGGCGGTGATTCGGGCGCGGGTCCGCGAGCCGATATTGATTATATTACAATTGCTACTGTTGGTAACAGCACTAATTTTGGTAATCAGTACGCTACTAAACATACTAGAGCAGGGTGTAGTTCTACAACTAGAGGTATATTTGCTGGTGGTACTGGGGGCGGAGAATCTGATGTTATAGAATACATAACAATAGCATCTACTGGTAACGGTACTAGTTTTGGTACTTTAAATCAAACTAAATATGGTCAAGGAGCCTGCTCCTCTGCAACTAGAGCAATTTTTGCAAGTGGTTATAGGTCTACTGGATATTTAATTCGGATTGATTATGTAGATATGGCAAGTCTTGGTAATTCACAAAATTTTGGTGATATTACACAGAGTCGCTTTCAAATAAGAGGTGCTTCCTCATCTACTCGCGGAGTATTTGCTGGTGGCGATGCTAGTGGCACTAATGTTAACACAATTGATTACATAACTATTGCATCTACTGGCAACGCGACTGACTTTGGTGATTTAACTGCTGCTAGAAACGCTACCGATTCGTGTTCAAACGCACACGGTGGAATATAAACAAAGGGGAGAAATGAACGAACTAGAAAGAACGCTAGAGGCGCTACCAGCGCAGTACTCACCTATGCTACAAAAGATAGATGCAGTTTTGCCGTTGGCTAAGATAGACACCGAGAACTTTAACAAGGCCTCATCACAGTTTAAGGTAGCCACATTAGACGTGGTTGATCTAACTCCTATTAACTCGGCCAAACATTTACTAGCAGTAATCCAACAGACACGTCAAGCATTAGAGGAAGCCTCTATTAACTTACGCCGTAAACAACTTGAGCTAAAACGTAAAGAGTTAGAGCTAATGTCATCTGAAGGAAATGATACAGATGAGTTAGTTATTGATATTGATGAACTTAAGATGCACATCACTAACATCGAGGCATCAGGACGCGGTGCGGTTAGACGACTTGCAAACGCCCTAGATCAATATCAGTCAATCCTAACCGCGCTGGGCAAGGATCACCTGACCGAGCTCGACTACGAGAATGACCAGGCAAGATATCACATCATGACCGCGTTTAACCAGGCGCTTACCGCCGCGAGGGCGCGAGGTGGCATGATCGACGAGGGAAATCACATCTACCTATTTCAGCTTGGCATCAACGGAGCGGTTGCGCAGCGCGAGATCACCGCGCTTCTTGAAGCGGAGCAGGAGGCACTAAACGAGGGAGTTGCTCCCAGCCACGAGGGAGTAGTTAAGTGGTTAAACCTAGTCGCGGATAAGTTTGAGAAGGCTCCCGAGCAGTACGCCGCTCAAAGAAACATGCAAACACTAAACCCATCACTAACACTGGAGAATAAACAATGAAGATGATTAAATACACGCTAAACGCGGACGGAACAATTCCGGACTACGTACTTGACGGCGGATACCTCGCGGTGGCAAACGCAAATCCGTCACCGCAGGATCTAGACCTAGTAGGAGTTGCAACTGATGAGGCGCCACAGACTGGATACGCTAACGAGGCTGCACTTCTTGCATACGCCGAGGAGAAAAACCTTGAGTTTAAGAATCCAATCACCGAGGAGATTACTCCTTTGGAAACTGTTATCTCCTTAATATGGAGTAAGTTAAGCTAGACTTAATAAAAATAAGTTAGGGTATACACCATGGGAATTAGTAGCATGAAGACTGGCTCGATGAAGCGTAGCTTGTTGGTAGGAAATGTTGCTTATGTTCCTGCAGTAAGAGGATTATTTGGCGGTGGAAGCAGTTCATCTGATGTAATTCAATACATTAATATATCATCTACTGGTAATGCTACAAGTTTTGGCACCTTGATTACTGGAGGATATGGAAGGGCAAGCTGTTCTTCATCCACTAGAGGTTTATGGGGTGGTGGTGGCACAAGTGGTGGTGGTGGTACTAAACTTGATAGTATAGAATATGTAACAATTGCATCTACTGGCAATGGGACAAATTTTGGGAGTTTAACTCAAGTAAGAAACGGTGTAACTGGTTTATCTAACTCTACTAGAGGTTTATTTGGCGGAGGATTAACTGGTGGTAGTGGTACTTATATCAACATAATAGATTATGTCACTATTGCTTCAACTGGTAATGCTACCAATTTTGGTGACTTGTATCGTTCTACCCAATGGGTTGGAGCTTGTGCTTCACCAACTAGAGGTATATTTGCTGGCGGTCAAAGTGACATTTACTCTAATAATATTGGCTATGTAACTATTTCATCTACAGGTAATACAACTGCCTTTGGAAATTTAACCGTGGCTAGAGGATACTTAAGTGGATGCTCTAGTTCTACTAGAGGTTTAATTGCTGGAGGACACAATACTGGTGGAAATGTTATTGATTATTTTACTATAGCAACTACTGGTAACGCCACAAGTTTTGGTAATTTAAGTGGTACTAAATATGGTATGGGTGCTACCTCTTCTTCTACTCGTGGGGTATTTGGTGGTGGATATGACTATACTAGTGGAGAAGTAGAAATTAATGTTATTGACTATGTAACTATTGCCTCAACAGGTAATGCAACTGCCTTTGGAAATTTACTTGCTGCCAGAGGGTATGTAGCAGCCTGTTCAGAAGGACACGGAGGTCTAGCATAATGCCAGTAGTTAGTCTTAAGAGCGGAACTAAGAGTAGAAGTTTATTGGTGGGTAATGATGCCTATGCTCCTATTGGTACTAGAGGTCTTTTTGTGGGTGGCAACGCAACTAATCGTATTGATTATTTTGATATTACAACTACAGGCAATGCTACAACCTTTGGTCAACTAACTGTTAATAGAGGAACTCAATACGGAACTGTAGCCTCTAGAGTTAGAGCAATCTTTGCTGGTGGATATGATGGTAGTAACTTTACTAAGATAATAGACTATATAACTTTTTCAACTACTGGCAATGCTACATCTTTTGGAAATATGACTCTTGAAAATGATATACCAGGCGGTCTTTCAAACCAAACACGAGGAGTATTAACAAGAGGTTATAAGTCTGGTTCTGGTCCTAGAGCAAATACTATGGAGTATCTAACTATTGCAACACTTGGTGATACAGCCAGTTTTGGCACAATACAAAGTGTTAGGCAGTCTGTCGGTGTAGCATCCCCGACTAGAGGGGTATGGTACATCGGGTTTGGCAACTCTAACGAGTACATTAATAACATAGACTACATAACTATTGCTACCACAGGTAACGGAACTAACTTTGGTACATCAGGTGGTCCTGGTGGAAATCAAGCTCCTTGTTCTAATGACATAAGAGGAGTGTTTTTCGGTGGGTTTGGGCCCTCTGGTCAAGATGTTGTACGAGAAACAATTTGGTATCTAACTATTGCAACTACTGGAAATGCAACTCTTTTTGGAAACCTATCGTCAGCAAGACAAGATGCTGGTGCTTGTTCCGCAAATGGTAGGGGAGTAACTGGTGGTGGTCGTACACCTTCGAATCTTCAAAGTATGGAATATATAACAATAGCTACTACTGGTAATACTACATCTTTTGGTGATATGACTCTTACTAGAAGCGGCGGTACTGGTTCATCAAACGGACACGGCGGACTTGTATAAATAGGCAATAAATCAATATTTAAAGCAGTATCTATTCATGATATAATAACTACAAGAAATAAGGAGAAAAATATATGGCACATTTTGCCGAGATAGATGAGAGCAATACAGTAGTACGTGTACTTGTTGTTCCAGATGCTCAAGAAAATCGGGGTCAAGAGTATTTAGCCGATGACCTAGGTTTAGGTGGGACTTGGAAGAAGACTTCTTACAATACACAAGGTGGAGTTCACGCTAACGGCGGAACACCATATCGTAAGAATTATGCAGGAATTGGCTATACATTTGACGCTTCAAGAGATGCGTTTATTGCGCCAAAACCTTACGCTTCATGGGTATTAGATGAGGCAACATGTAATTGGCAAGCCCCAACACCAATGCCAACAGATGACAAAATGTATCGTTGGGACGAAGATACAACTAGTTGGATAGAGGTAGCATAAACATGGCCGAGACACCTACAAAAATAGTAGTAGATTGCTCAACTGGAATAGCACAAACTATTCCGTTAACAGCACAAGAGATTGCACAACGTGATCAAGACGCTGCAGCATTTGCAACAGCACAGGCTGAGCGCGAAGAAGCTGCGGCTGCAACAGCAGCACTAAAGGCCTCTGCAAAAGCAAAGTTAATAGCTGGAACTCCTCTTACTGAAGAAGAAGCGGCTGTACTAGTAATTTAATTAAGTAGTTATAAGGAGGTTGTAGTGCCAATACTGGTAACTACAGCCTCCTTTGCTTTAGGTGCGTCAGACTAAGTCTTCCTGCTCTTCATATAAGAGAGTAGGCAGAAAAATACTACCTCGCGTTTTACGTCATATAAAATCAAGAAAACTTGTATATAAACATAAAATTAGACCATACTTTTATTGGTCAAATCAAAGATTTAATAAGAATAAGACACACTTTTATCATTAAAGGATAGATATGCCAGAAATGGTATAGTTGGATTATGAAAGTTGCTGCCTACGCTATTGCCTTAAATGAAGAGAAGCACGCCCAGCGGTGGGCAGATACTACTAAAGATGCAGATTTTAGATTGGTTTGTGACACAGGATCTACAGATAAAACGGTAGAGATACTAAGAAGTAATGGCATTATTGTCTATGAAATAAGTGTAAAACCTTGGAGATTTGATGTTGCAAGAAATACTGCTCAAAGCCTATTACCAACCGATATAGATGTCTGTTTAAGTTTAGATTTAGATGAGACAGTAGATGAAGATTTTTTTAAAAAAGTAAAAGAACATTGGGCACCTGGTGCTAACAAAGGCTGGTGTGATTTTGATACTGGTCACACTTGGCTCGGTGCTCGTTTGCACGCTAGAGACGGTATTTATTGGAAGTACCCTATTCATGAAGTATTTGTTCCTTCACTTGATACTCCCTTAATGAGTTGCACTATTCCTACAAAGATGTATCACAAGCCAGATAATACAAAGTCTCGCGGCCAATATATGACAATGCTTGTGGCAGCAAGTAAAGAGTTTGGTGAAGATCATAGAATTTGGGTTTACCTTTGCCGTGAGTATTACTACTATAGAATGTGGGAGTTAGTAATAAGTAGTGCTCAGAAGGTTACTGATTTTAGTAAGGACTGGTACGTAGAACGTGCAGCAGTTTGTAGATTTGCGTCCGAAGCATGTAGAAACTTAGGAAGACTTGAAGAGGCGCATACTTGGGCAGATAAAGCAATATCAATTGACCCATGCGGTGAGGCTTATTATGAAAAAGTACGTTGTTACTATGAACAATCTGACTGGGGTGGTGTTTGGGAAACTTGTAAGTTAGTTGCTAAATGTGAACCAACTAAACATTATTTATCATCTGAAGCGCTATGGAACTGGATGCTAGATGATATGAGAGCCTTATCTGCTCACAATCTAGGAGATAAAGAAAAAGCAGTAGAGTATGGGGAGAAAGCCCTTAAAGGAAACCCAAGTGAAACTAGATTAATAAACAATATGGTTTTCTATAAGCAGGGTATCTAATGACACAGCCAAACGTATTCTTAGCCCTTCTTGTAAAACAAAAAGAAGCCGTTCTTCCACTATTTTTAGAAAGTCTAAACGACTGGGATTACCCTAAAGAAAACATATTTATTTACATCAGAACTAATAACAACACAGATAACACAAAACAACTTTTAGAAGAGTGGATAGAGGAGTACGGGGATAAATATAAAGGATTAATCTATAACAGCGAAGATGTGCCAGAGAAGGTAGAAAAATATGATGTTCATTTTTGGAATGGAGAAAGGTTTAGGGTTTTAGGAAAAATTCGTCAAGAGAGTATGAATCAAGCCTTGCTCACAGATTGCAAATACTACTTTGTAGTAGACACAGATAACTTCTTATTCCCAGAAACTCTTAAAGAGTTAGTAAAACTAGACTTACCTATAGTTGCTCCATTTTTAAGGTATGCGGTTGCTCTTGGAGAAAACGCTGATACTCCTGTAGAGGCTGCTAAGCGAGAAGGTCATATGAGTAGGTACTACTCAAACTACCACGACAAAGTAGATGACTTTGGATCAATTATTGCAGAAGATATTTACTACAAAATTTTAAATCAAGAGGTAAAAGGATTAATTGAATGCATGTGCGTTCACTGCACTTATCTAATTAAAAGAGAGTATTTATCTGAACTTAATTATTTAGAGCAATCAGACCGCTGGGAGTATATGGTTTTCTCTAACTCGGCTAGAAATAAAAAAATTACTCAGTACTTAGATAACAGAACTATATATGGAGTTTTAACCTTGAGTGAGAATATCAAGGCCTCTAGGTGGTGGTTTAATTACTTAAAAAATAAAGAAAATAGAACAGAAAAATATAAATCTATTACTAGTTTTACATAAGCCTATCTGTCCAAGTTTTTGGAGTTTTATCGGTAACAAACTCTAAAGGCAGGTGGTAATTAAACTCCCTAGCACCTTTTGATTTAATCCAATTTACTAGTTCTACTAACCCAGACTCCAATGAGGTAGTAGTTTTATAGTTTAAAAGTTCTCTTGCAAGATTGGCTGAGCAATTAGCATGAAACACTTCCTGAGGTCTTCCTGGCATATATATTGGATTTAACTTAAAATCAAGAATTATTGATAGTTTCTGGGCTAGTTCATTTATGGTAACAAACTCTTCATCTGGGCCAATATTAACAATTCTCCCATCAGCAACATCAGTCTCACATGCAATCATAAGTGGGTCAGTGACATCTTGCATAAATGAGAAACATCTTTTTTGCTCGCCATTTCCATAGATAATAGGTTGCTTACCTTGAAGCATTCTATTTATCATAATTGAGGCTACGTTTCTATAAGGGTCATCAAATTTTTGTCTAGGTCCAATAATGTTGTGTGGAACTAAAATTACATAGTTAAGCCCGTGAGTATCTGCAATATTTTTAATCATAAGTTCAGCCCCGTACTTTGCAATTCCATACGGATCCTGAGGCTTAGGGGTCATTGACTCAACAAAAGGAACTACATCCTGAGTGCCATACCTTGCCATAGAAGATAGATGAACAATTTTTTTAACATTGGCTCTAACACAAGCACTCATTATGTTTGTAGTTATTTGCATGGTATTTCTAACGACTAGGGATGGAGAGAATACAGAGAGACCTTCGTATGCGGTACAAGCAGTGTGAACTACTAAATCTACATTTTCAAAAAGAGGTTGGATTAGTTCTAAATTATCTAAATCTATGTTATAAAAATCAACACCTGAAGGCACATTTTCTTCATATCCGCCTAGTAAATTATCTATTCCTACAACATCATAGCCTTTAGCAAGAAAAGCATCTGCTAAATGGCTACCCATAAATCCTGCTACACCAGTAACTAATACTTTCATTTGTTAATTGCCTCTTTTAGTTTTGTAATATCATTCTGGAAATTTTTCATTTTATAATTAGCCAAAGCATTCCTATCTCGCTCATACATCCAAGGAGAGTTTATCGCAGAATAAAGATCATCAACAGGTGCTTTACGCACCGCGTAGTGGTGATGTTCTAAAATAACTTCAGGGCAGTATCTAAGAGTCTGCATAGCATCTCCTAGTAGTTTCCAAAAATTATCTATATATAGATGCAATAACTCAGGGGGGGCTAGGTATCCAAGTGTTTTTACAATATTTGAATCAAAACAAGTTCCGTTGCTGGGTAAAAGAGCCCTTTGAGCCAGATCATCTGGGTATGAGATACCCATAGGCACATCTTTTATTGCATTAATTAGGTTTTCATCCCACTTAGGTGTCATAACAGTCGTGTCATCGGCTGCCCAAAGAATGTAGTCATACTCATCCATGTACTTATTTGCCATGCGATTTAGTTTTTCATTAACACCCAACTGCTCTGGTTTAGGTCCTATCTCATACTTAACACCCTGCATCCTCGGATATAAAGCGTGATCATCCTCATCTAAGCAAGCGACTATGTCTGAAACAGTTGTGTGTTGTCTTAGAGAATCTACTGCTCTAACAAACCTTTTGGGCCTAGTTCTAGATGGAACTAAGATAACTGAGCGAGTCATAATTTAATTTTAACACGGAATACATAAAAAATAGGGATCACTCTCTACAAGTGATCCCTACTTTAGATGTTGTATTACTTAGATATACATTCACCCTTAATGACTGTTTCTTGTCCTGTAGCAAGATCACGAACTACAACCGAAACGGTGTAATCACGACCCTCCCCAAGGGATCCAACATTTAGAGTCTGGGCTGTTCCATCTGTTCCAATTGCAGTAGTTGAGCCAGTTTTATTATCACGGACAATAAGAGTTGCCCAAGATTTACTTGCATCAAAGTTTGGAACTGCTGGCATTGCAATAGCCACAGATAAGGCTCCAGAGGCATCTACGACTCGAGAAGATATAGATGGAGCAGTAATAGTTGCTCTATCTGTGATGTCGCTTCTGGCTGGCGTTGGCGCTGGCGCCGTTGAAGCAACAGTTGCAACCACAGGGTTTGATATTACAGTCTCAGTATTTGTCAAAGTATCACGAATAACTGTTTTAACTGTGACGTTTTGATCTTGTGGAAGATCATTGATAGTTACCGTGCTTTGCCCCTGCGCAAGTCCAACCGCAGTAGTTGAGCGACCATCTGTAACTGTATAAACAGAAACAACTGATGTAGATGGCAGGTCTTGAATACCAGCAACATCAACAGTCATTGAGACCGAGTTATCCGCATTAAGTACCTGAGTTGTAACTACAGGTGAATTTGCTTCTGCAACTGCAGAACCAGTTGGCTCAGTTGGGAGTGCGACTGAGGATAGTTGAGTGATTCCATATGTAGGAGTCACCTTCACATCAGGTGCTATATAGACTGAAACTATCGAACCTTGAGTGATTGGCTTAAGGCGGGTTATACCCCTTGAATCAATATACTTAACTCCAGCATTGGCAGGAAGTTTTACGATAATTCCATATGAATCAATTACACGATTTGGTGAGTAACCATCCCAAGTAACTATCCGATCAACAACACCATCAATAATAACTGCGTACTTTGCTTTAGCAGATGGGGCATCAGTGAGGCCAGACATCTGAGGTGTAGATGTAATTTCATCTAAAGTAATTGCAAAGTAACCATCTGCTCTTGTTTGAAGCAAATCTTCGGACTTCATTCGAGATACTGTGCTTTGTGCATCTGTATCTGCTACCCATCCAGCAAAGGCTGGGCTGGCAATAAGTGTTAGCGCAGTGGCTAAACCTAATATACGTACTTTATTCTTTAACATGCTTGCTCCTAGTCATTTTGTCTCTTGAGAGGCAATACTAGTAGGTAGGCTAGAAAATAGCAAGTAGGCTATAAAACTGCTTTTTTACGCTTGTTTTTCTTCTTTAGTTTCTCTTTTTTCTTCTCTAACTTGGCTGCTTTATCAATTTTCTCAGCCTTATACGCATCTACTGCATTGGCGCTAGTTCTACTTCTCCAAGCAAAGCCACACTCGCTACAAGTAACAATTTTTGCTGTAGTCCATCTTCCAGTTGTTGATAGTTTTTCTACAGATGTTTCTAGTTTGCCAGGTCTTGCGGTACAGAACGGACAGTTAGGGTATCTACGGCGTCGAGTCTCTTCTCCAAGATATGAAACGGAAAGAGTCCTGCGAATCTCAATCTCATCTTTGCCTCCCCATATTCCCCAAATTTGTCTGTGCTCTAAAGCCCACTGTAAACAATCTTTTCTTACAGGGCAGGAGAAACATAAATTTTTAGCATCATATTTTTCAGAAAAATTTTTAGAAAAGAACCAGTCTAAATATTTTTTATTTGATGGTTTAGCGCATAAGGCTTCACTCTGCCATCTAAGGCTTTCTGCTGGTTTCCACATATGCTCTATTTTAAACTAAAGCACTATAAATCTACTGACTAAAACACTATATTTACTATATTTCTATCCAAGTAGTTAATTCAATATTATCTACTATATCACCATACTCAGTCTCAGAATTTTCATCACACACAACGTACTCAAACTCTTCCTCTAGAATGCCACACCAGCCTCTAGTTATTTGACAATTTTCAATTAATTTAAAACTATCTCCTAAAGAGTCAGCAACCCCATCTCTTTGAATAGCAGATGCTAGTGCTCTAGAAACAAGATCATTATCCATATCTACATGATCTAAAGTGTAATAAACGGTACTTTCCGAGTTATTTTTATTGTAGCCAGAACCACTCCACTCACACCAAAGCTCTTCCCCAGGTCTTGTGTCTTTTTTCATTAGTTTTTTTAAAGACTATTCGTCTTCTGTAGAGTAGAAATTAAACTCGAAATCCTTTGAAAACTCATCATTGGTAAAGTATATTTCTTCTTGCTTCTTTAACTCATATATCCCAGCAATAGTTACTGATCCACACATACAGCAGACGTCTACAGAGCCAGTGTTTATTATTGTTGGCATATCTACACCAACAAGTTTTACAAGGATGTTGCCATCCTCGTTTACGCTCTGAGGCTCCCACCTAGAATGCTCTTCCATCCAGCACAACTCGCAAAGAGCCATAGGGCTAACCATTGAACTGTCTTCCATACATAGCCTTTCTTGAGGCGTATCTAGTAGGACAATTCTAGTTGTATTTCCCATTCTAGATTTGTTTCAAATCTATATTTACAGGAATTCTTTTATGTTTTCTTATATTGGTTCTTTCTTTTGGACTAAGTCCTCCCCAAAAACCAAATAACTCATTTCTAATAGCCCAGTCAGCACACTCGGCTTTGTGAGGACACTGTTTGCATATGGAGTTTGCCATAGCATATGTACTCATTGAATCAACTTTCTTTTCATCTTTATCATCAGTGTAAAATATCTCTACACCAACTTCTGCGCATAACGGTTCTTCAAATTCCCATGGTCCACGAGACACTTGGCTCTCCTTTTTAAAGTTTGGTTATCGGGTTATTTACTTACAAATTACTTTTGTTTATTCTCCAAGTTCCCGACCTCATAACCACATGCAGCATAACCAGCAATATCAACCCAAGTGTCAGGTTGAAAACCAGA
>Ga0214921_10009130_pt1 | contig 12630 bp, 9 predicted proteins | sample LL1505_MetaG_FD_177992 | JGI IMG/M metagenome (GOLD analysis project Ga0214921, IMG submission 177992) | Freshwater microbial communities from Lake Lanier, Atlanta, Georgia, United States - LL-1505 | ecosystem: Environmental > Aquatic > Freshwater > Lake | place: USA: Georgia | collected 2015-05-28 | reverse complement strand
GTTCGGAAGAGAAGATATTTCTTGCCTAACAAAAGAAGAAATTAGTAAGATATTATTCGAAAAAGGTGTTGATGGATTATTTGCTAGTTTAGAAATTATTCATTTTAATGATAGATTACCTCAATATAAAAATTTAAGACTTACTAATCTAAATTCAAAATATATTGATGTTCATAATGAAAAAACTTGGATAAAAGACGACAAAGATAAAATCATAAATGAGACTTTAGAAAATCACACATTTAATCTTCAGATATTATGTGATGATAATAATAATTCAAAAAAAATTAAAAATTCTGTTAAAAATATAATAGATGATTATTCTAATTTGAATAATATAATGACAGAAGAGAGAAATACAACAAATAACAAAAAGTTAATAAAAAAAATGAACATGAAAAAAGAAGAAGTTAAATTATTTATGTATAATAAAACAAAAATTGTCGAAAATCCTAATAATTTAAATGATGTTTTAGACGTATAATTTTTGTGGCATCATATAGTTGCAAAAATATAAAATCTCATAAAAAATCCGATAAAATTTGTAGTTAATGCAATAAACTAAACCAAACCAAACTAAACCAAACTAAACCAAACTTATTTGAGTAAGTTTTTTATCTTTTGTGGTAACTTTAATTTCTTTCTTTTTTTATCTGAAATCACTTCTTCTGTTAAATTTGTTTCCGACATAATATGATCCAAGTTATTATATTTAATTAAATCTGCTTTAGGAATTTGTTCTATGGTTTTATTATTAATAATATAAACATGATTAGTTGCAGAATTATAATATGCATAAAAAATAGTATTAAGATCACATTGTAAATTAGTTTTGTCTTTGTTAAAATTATTTAATCCTCTTAACCAAGATAAAAAGATATTCTTAGATTTAGTTGATATCATTGGATAACCATTTGAATGAAGCAAATCAATTAATAACGGATCCCAAAAAATATCATCTGTCATATCAAAATTGTATGGTATCTTCAAACCATGTTTAAACTTTATTATAGAATCAATAAATGGTTTTGTAATATATTTATAATTAAGTTCATACATTTTATTCCACATATTCATTGTCTTGATTATATTTGGCTCAAAATCACCAAATTGAGCTTTCAAAATTGGCATCATCTTATCTCTAATAACTCCCCTACATGACCATGCTGGTGTTGAATTTTTGAAATATGGCGTCTGATAGTTTTTTGCATATGAAAAAATCTGATCCTTTATTAAATCCAATAGAGGCCTATGAATTTGTACATCTAATTGTTCATCAATTTTCTTCATAACACCTAAATCAGGACCAATTTTACCTTTGATAATATTTGTAAAAACATTTTCAGTAATATCGCCCATATGATGACCCATACATATTCCTATTAAGTTATGCTTCTCTGATACATATTTATATAGACCAAATCTAACTTTTTTTGACTCGATCTCGTAAACAGATCTATCAATGTATTCCATCTCTCTACTCATATAGTCAATAGTTCTCCAATAAAACTTGATACCCAAAATCTGACAATAATCAATTAGAAATTGTCTTTCTAATATTGCTTCTGGTCTATTAGAATGTTCAATATGAACGGCAACAATCTGACCAATCAATTTAGGAAAGGAATATTTAATTTGTACTAGACAACTTAATAGAACCATTGAATCAACTCCACCAGACAAACTAATACCAATATTTATGGGATTAGATTGGTTAAAATTTAAAATCCATTCATACAATGTTTTATAAATAATATCTTTGGATAAACCAGATAAATCTTCATGTTCAATTTCATCTTTTAATTTATTTTGATATATATCTGTATCAAGTATATCAATATAATCTGAAAGATGAATAAGCTGAATCACTCTCTCTGTTATCTTATTATAATCAAAACTATCTGTTAAATCTGTACAACTAATTGAATCTGTTAGATCTGTATATGATCTTATTGTATGAGTATAAAATTTAATTAATGACGAGGGTATATCCTTTTTTGATTCAACATATTCGGATAGATATAATTTAATCCTATCTCTTACTCTAGAGAGGAGCTGAGTCGTCTTCTGATGTCTAAGTACTAGCAATATAAAATATCTCATATTTAAATTTAATTTGAGATCAATATCGGAATCTAGCATAGATAATGCTAGATTTAAGGTCCAGAAATCATTCTTTGTGCGCTGTAATAAATCATTACGATATACATTTCTTGTAAATTGATCTCCTATTATGAGTAAGGCTAATTTATCAAGATCTGTATTTTCCAGACTAAGATAATTGGTTTTTTCTTGACTAAGACTAAGACTAAGATAATCGACTAAATCTATGTATGTTGATCTAATATACTCATCTGGCGTTGCATCGAACCAAAATTCAAACATTGAAATCTTGTCAAAATTTGAATTTGGGAACCAAAAGTTAATTATTTCGGTTGTTGGAATAATTTTAGTAGTTTGGATAGTATTCATTATTCAAATGTCTTAATTATTTAAACATTATAAATAATTTGGTATCGATAAAAAATTTCAAAAATTTAATATATAAATTAATTACTAGTCATCATATGGAACTACTATGCCCGAAAAGCTATTATCTGTTAAGAAAAGTCCGGACAAATTTATAGAAGAAATAAAAATTAATTTTGGATAATTATCAATTAAATTGGTAGTTATTTGAGCTGACTAAAATAAGAGTTTATCTACCATTAGGTTATTAACTATTACATATCTTTGAGATGGATTTGTCATCTGGTCCAAGGATACAAATCAGCCAAAGTAACAATAGACCGTGTCTGCGGGGTCTGGCAATCGACCTCGAACATCCATACAGTACCATCCAGCGAACAATAAAGCGCATAGGACATTTGATGGTGACACGCGAAGATCTCGTACGATCCAGGCTTCATAGTATGAAAGGCATCGCTCTTATCCATCTCGTCTTGAATCGAAAGACTGCGTCCGATCTCACCCTTTACGACAAGTGGTAGCTCACTTGCGTATTGCTCACACCTTGCAATGAATGGATCCATCTCTTCCTTAACATGCCCAGTAACAACAGGCTCGGTAACAACAGGCCCGGTAACAACAAGCCCGGTAACAACAGGCCCAGTAGCAACCTCAATTGCAGAATCAGACGACATATCTTTAGCTTATTATCTTGTCTAATATGATCTTGAAAATTAAAAAAATTTCAATTTTTAAATATGAACTTAATAATCTATAATTCTTTATAGACTAATTGTGTTAAGAAAAGTCTGGTTTGGTAAAGATGATAACTTTGCATATTAAATAGATGATTCAATAACAATAAATTTCTTCCATCATATAATCCAATAATGGTTGGAAAATTGATTTAGTATCAGATTTTGTGTATTTCCAATTATCATTTACTATTTTAGGACAATTATTACAGGTGATTGTATCATGTTTTGATAATATTTTTCCAACTTCATATATTATTTTATTAGTTGGATTTAAGAAGCGTTTATCTTTGTTTCTATAATAAAATTGTTTACTTCGTTTAAAAGGACACCATCTTAATTCTATCATTTCAACTTTCAAGTATATTCGCGATAATAATAATAAATCAGATGATTTTGCTTGAAATGTATCTTGACACCATTCTTCTATTTGTTTTTTCATTAATTTTTTACGTCTATCAATTAAAATATAATCCAAATATTTATCAAATTCTCTAAGTTTTTCAAAATCGATTTTTTTCAATAAATCATGATTGTTTATAATATTTAATTTAGCAGTTTCAATAATACCATTGCAAATAGAACACCAATCGCATGATATTTTTATATTATTATATTTATCATCAATTTCTAAAAAACATACATTTTTATCTAAATTATCCAATGCAGGTATAAAAGGAATAAATAAATAATCCATAATTGCACTTAGATTTGACATAATTGGTATTATTTTAAATCCTTCTGAATTAGATTTTTTATCCAATCCCGAACCTTTTATTAAATATATAAAAATAGTTTGAATTGATATGATAAAAAAAATAATATATATTTTAATATTCTTGTATATACGTTCCATATATTTACATAAATATTAAAAATTTTCTTAATATTTGTCAGGATATTTTTAACAGATCTATTTATCATAATAATCAACAACTGCAAATAACGATGGTTTTGAATTTTTTTCTCTGATAATATTAATATCATCAATTAATAAATCAAAAAAAATATTATTAATTGATGATGTTTTATTACACTTAAAAATAATCAATTAAAAATGATTATTGATAAAGGTTCTAAAATTAATTATATTGATTTAATTAATTTAGTTTAGTTGGGCTTTAGATTTTTTTGTTTTATTACCCATTCTAAACCATCCTATACAACAACTATTAATTTTATCATCAACTAAAACTGTATCTGATTTGACTTCAGAATCAACAGATTTTACTTCAGAATCAACAGATTTGACTTCAGAATCAACAGATTTGACTTCAGAATCAACAGATTTGACTTCAGAATCATAATTATTATGAAGAGCCACAATTCCTGGTTTAATATAATTAATAGATATAAGATCATTATTCTTATTAAGTGATTCTATTAATTCATTTATTTCTTTAACATCTATATTATAAGTAGTATCAGTTTTGGGTTTTTTATTGGTAGGTATGAAATGTTGATCACTAATTGATTCGGTAATTAGTTCGGTAATTGATTCGGTAATTGGTGTACTAATTGATTCGGTAATTAAGTCAGTAATTGGCTTAATTTGTTGTTGGAAATTTTTTTGGACCTTACCTGGAATTAATTTATCAAAAATGGGTTCAACGATATTTTCAACCACAGATCCAACCACAGATCCAACCACAGATTCAACCACAGGTTCAACTGCAGATTCAACCATAGATTTGACTTGAAAATCAATAGTTATATTTTTTAATTTTGGATTAGATGCAATAATTATATCATAATCTGAATTTAACATAGATAACATTTTTTCATTAAAATTTACATTTTCAAGACACTGATTATTAATAAATGAAAATGAATTACAATGTATCATATTTGGTAGTTTTCTTAGGTTTGTATCTCTAAGTTCTAATATTTCACAATCTAAATAGTTGGTGGTTTCTATAAAATTACGATCAGCTTCATTTAAATATCCATTAATGTAGATTTTGTGTGCAAAAACAAAGCGTTTACATAAATCATTATTACCAACTATAGAAGATGTTTCATAGGTTTTTGTAAATTTATTGGTTTTATCATGAATGACAAATTTAATAGGATATATTGTTTTTTTGCGATTTTCTTTTGGTTCTTTCATTTTTTATCGAGATTATATATATTTCAATCAAAAATAATTAATTAAACTGGTATAATTGTTTACCATTTGAAAAATGGGATTTTATAATAATTGAATTGAATAAATGAATGATCTAAAAATTAAAACTTTAATAAAAATGTCGGAAAGTTATTTTGAGGACCATTAAATAACTTTTGAGCAACATAGGGTTTAGCTATATTACTCAACCATGTATCTTCTGGATAAGCATTCAGAAGGAGCCATTGATCTGCTCTCTCATGTATAGGTCTAGAAACGCCCTTTGATGCATAACAAGCACGTCTAGCAGTACTGAAAGAGACAAATAATTCCTTTGTGTAGGATGGTGACTTTTTAATCTTTGCCAAATAATTAGCAAAGGCTTGTTGTCCCTTGAGACCACCAATACCGCAAAAATTCATATATACGATTTGTGTTTCTGATGGTTCATAGTTAAAAATATTATCTTCCTTTGATTCGACATTTTTAGGAAAGAAGTATTTATGCCATTCAACTACAGTTGAATTAATATCAACTACTGTGATTGAAAGATGATTTGCTCTCAGACCAAGTTTTTTAATTAAAGTCAATAGAAAACGACCATGACCGTCCATTAAAATCAAAGTTTTGATTTTAGGATTGGCAAGAATACGTTGAGCAAGTTGTTCAGCTCTATCTTCTTGATCGGATATTTTAGATTTTGATTTACCAATAAAAAGTAAATCTTTGTGTTTATCCAATATCTGACCCCATTTATATGGAGTCAAAGATCGGAGAAAATTAGATGTTTGAATATTGTATTTAAGTTCATTTACTTGTTCTTTAGTTGGTTGAAGTGGATTTTTATTATTCTTGAATCCTGACAAAATTTTACTAATTATAGTAGAATGTACCTTCAAAGGTACTTTGGCCGGAGTAGTAGCCGGAGTAGCAGCCGGAGTAGTAGCCGGAGAAGCAGATGTAGCAGCAGATTTAGCAGTAGCACCAGAAAGGGTATTCACAACAGACATTTATTATACTATTTATAAGATATTGAATATTATAGACACAAAGTTTTTTCAATTTTTTACCAATACTATTGACTTAAGGAATTAGATAACTTAAATCATAAATAAAATTTAAACTAGATTAATTTGTGGTAAATTTATATTATCATCATCTGTCGCAATTGATAGACAATTATCAGAATCAACTACTAATTCAGAAATCTTTTTGCTTAGGTTTTGATTATTTACTCCATCCATGAATAAAATTTTAGATCCAACTAAAACCATTGTAATCTGACAATTAAATTTTTCTGACCAAAACTTTATAAATTCCGATAATATAATTGATTTGTCTGATTCATATGTAACCGTTTTACCATCTGCTTCAGGTACAGGACCCCATACGGTATATTTCATTCCATTCGTTTCTGATACTGATACAGGCATTGGTTCTGATTGAATAATCATATTATCGGCAAGATTAATAAATGATGAATTATATGATTCACATTTTCTCATAGGATCTTGTAAATATTTAAGCATCTCAATCAGAATAAGACTTGCTACAATAGATGTGGTTGTCGCCAAGGCTGGAATAATACGTCCTGCAATCCCCTTGGTTTCAAAAAATGTAGCTTCCTTGATTGAATAATTTAATGCTCTTGCATTTGAGGTTGATTGTACAAATAAAATATGATAATTCGAATCATCATCTTTCTCAAACTCCTGAACCTGAATCCTTAAATTATCACTTAGATTGGTAATTTTATCCAACAATTGTTGATCTTGATGAGGATAAGTTTCAATCTCTTTGAATTGATCAGGATCATCGGTATATGTGGTAGTATTTGTAGGAACAAATTCATTAGAATTCGCCATATGTTGAATCATTTCAATAATTTCAATATCAGAAATATTTGGATTAATTTTTGGATTAATTTTTAGATTATAGGTATTAATGAGTAATTTAGTAGTTGCTACCAAATAATTAAGATCAGTTTGAGAATCCAAACTAAACTGTCTAATAGTTGGACACTTCTTACCATTTGACCAAAATGGTCTACAATCATTTTCTCCTACAACTGAATCAGCTGGATGTGCCTTAAGTAATCGTTGAATGCGATTAACAAAACGATCTGACCATAATTGATAAGCCCATCTGATATAATCTTGTAGATTTTGAACACTATGAAGTTTTTCAATTAGTCTATATAAGTTATTTTTGATAAGATTGGTTTCAATTTGTTCCAAAGATTCCAAATAAGAAAAATCCTTACAATTAAAGGCATTCATATATTGTTTTAGCATTTGAGGTTGTGCTCTAAATTGTCCATCAAAATCATCCATTGCCCAATGAATAGTATGCTGAATTAATGATGGGAAATTCTTTAAGGTACACGCTGGAAATGACTGTTCCTGTGTCTGATCTTGTGAATCTCCGTATGATTCGGTAATATGAGGAATAACTGGTTGAGTATTTCCTTTGGTACCTAAAGTACCAGATTCAAACAATGGCTTACATAATCTAACCGCTTGTGAATCCACATATAATCTAGCTGCAACATTATCCAAAGCATTTAATAATACATCTGCATGAGAAAAGTGTTCATTCGCAAAATCTTGGTTATCTGGCGATAACTTCTCAGTATAGGGAATGATATTTGTTCGAGGATTAAACAACTTAATTCTCTCTGCTGCAGTTTCTGACTTAGATTTTCCTACATTTTCTGATCTAAATAAGAATTGTCTCGAAAGATTTGACACTTCAATATGATCAGGATCAGTAACCTTAATATAAGATCCTGACTCAGAATTTGTTGCAACATCTAGAGCAGCAAGATTTTTCAAAAGTTCACAACCAATTGCACCTGAACCTACCATAAAACATTTCAAATTAGAAAGTTTAGATTGGAGTTCAGCATTTGGTCTAAATGCGATATCAGCTGTATATTCAAATTCATAAGATTGATTAAATGGAATATATTTACACATAATTGCTTTCATTACTTCAGATGATAAAATTGCTCCAAAATAGTTCTGAATCAATGGATTGAGTTTATCTAAGCTAATAAATGTGTTTGGATCCAAATTTTGATCAAACACCTTATGAGTTAATTTAAGTGATTCTTTTTGTCTACAAACATATCCATTAATATAGGATTTAAATTTATCTTCCAAGAGATTCGAACATAGTTCAAATGTATGAGAATTAATAACATTTGTAACTGATAGTTCAAATGGTTCATCTAAATGATCTAACTTAATCATCAGTTTATTACCTTGAGATAAATTATGAACAGTCGATGTTTTCAATACATAAGTTAGTTCGGTACTTAGATCATTAGTTAGTTCATTAGCTGATTCTGGTCCTGATCTCGGCTTAGGTTGTACCTCAGTTAGAACAATCAATTCATAATTCTCACCATCTGTATCCGTGATTAGATGAGATTTAAAATCATTGAAGAAATTAAATAATACTTTAGAATCAGAATGTTGTGTGGCCCAGAAGCTAATAATCTTATTAGTTGTATTAGCTGGATTTGCCATAAATTGTTGATCAACTGGATTAGGATTAATAAAAACCATAATATGATCACTTAAAGAGTTGATATTTTGTGACTCGATTGTAGATAGATTTAGATATGGATTAAGTTTGGTGATTTCGGCTACGACAGACTTAATTGTTGAATCATGAATTTTTCCAGGTTGGAATATATCAGTAGTTGATTGAGTAGTTGATTGAGTAGTTGATTGAGTAGCTGATTCCAAATCCAAACAGAGTTTAATATTATTTACACCAGAAAGTGCAAGATTCTTTGCAATTTCATAAGTTAAATCAGATAATGGACCTTTGATTAAAACAGTTCCATTTTGCAGTTTTTTGGTACCATCAATACCAAATACACGATGTTGTCTATCGTAAAGATTAGTTTGTTCAGTAGGTTCGGTCTGAGATGTCATCTTTGTATAAATATTATTAAAAGCAATATATATATATTATTTTTAATAGATTAAAATATCAAATTTTTTGAACTATATATATATAAGTTAATAAAGAAATGATCATACACCAAGATTTATAAAGATCTATTTTACCGTGACAAGCAAATGAGCATTCATTTTCAGATTAAATCTATTGATTTTAAACACATCTTAGTAAAAATTAATTTTTACTAATATGTACTATGCCATCGCCAATGCGACAAGTCGGCGAATCTCCGACACCAGCTCCCGACGAGACCCGAACTCTCGAATATCGCCATACCCGAGCGAATCAAGAAAAACCAACTTCAGGTCTTCGCCCAACAGACCGAGTTGAATTGAGCCCATCGTATCGGGAGGAGTTGACAAGCTGATCCCGGCGAATCCCGCCTTCCCATGTGGGATCTTCACCTGGAAAGAGAAAGCAAATGTGTTCACACATTGGGGCAACTCGATCTGATTGGCAATATCACTCAGCCCTAGTGGAAGGTATCTCAGTAGCCTCTCTGCTACCAGATGAGAAGCTGCGATCTGTTCTAACATCTTCTTCGGTTTCGGATTAAATTAATTAAATGAGACCAAGATTGTTTTTTATTTCAATTTTTTTGTTTAGATGTTTGCAATTTTTAACCAACATTAAAAAAAAAGTATTTAATAATTATATATTAATAAAAATGTCTGCTAAAAAAGGTAAAAAAACCATAACTGCATATAGTCTTTATCGTCAGATAGAAAACTGTAATATTCAGGACATAATTAATTTTCATCTAACACCACCACAAGAACCGCTTGCGTCTGATCCAGTGCCTAAACTAGTACAAAGTGTTGTACCTAATGAATCTAATAATTTTAGACAACTACTGATTAATCAAACTGCTAAAAAACTTGCTGACATTTTAATGAATCAAATTTGTAACTCAGATCAAGATGTGGGTACTATATCATATACACAAAAACATGTACAAATTCCTGATACAGGATTTGAACCAACATCTCTTAAACAATTATTACTTAAGGATTTAATTGCTAAAACTACATTTAGTTCAAATAACACTTTTAGTTTTTAATTATAAATAAAATTGAATAAAATTGAATAAAATTCAATTTTATTTAAAACATTATTTGATATTAGTTTAATAATAAATATGACAAATCAACAAAATAATTTTAATAATAAAGCACTTACCATCACTTTTGGAGAATGTGCTGAAAATCACAAGGGGATGCAAATGATTGGAAATATTGCAAATAATGGTTTTAGTATTAATGATCTTAATAGAGCCAAACAATATTTTGATGATTTAGGTGTACAAACTGAATTGATCGATCTTAAACAAAAACTTATTGATTCTAATTTAGAAAATAACCAAGAGTTTGATCCAAACTTAGTAGAACCTGCATCTGTATTAATAATTCACAATGGTATCTGTGCAATTTTATCTGATTTTGATGCAAATACTAATCATTTATATGAGGAATTAATTAATTTGGATTATGATACTAAGGCATTTATGTACGGAAGAGTAGTAAATAAATCAGCTAGATACAATTTATGTTTTTCAGATCATAATCAAGAACCCTCTTATGAAGAGAAGAAAGGTCGTATAGTTTCATATAATGATTTAGATTATCTACCAATAATCAGACATACAATTCCTGAGATAATTGGCGATGGTGGATATAATTTGCAAGCAGAGGCTAATTATTATTATGATACTAGAACAACAGGAATAGGGTTTCATGGCGATTCAGAAAGAAAAAAAGTGATTGCTCTCAGATTAGGTAATACCATTCCCTTGTATTATCAATGGTTCTATAAATCTGAACCAGTTGGACCGAAAATTATATTAAATAATATTAAACATGGTTCTATGTATATTATGTCAGAAAAAGCAACAGGTTTTGATTGGAAAAAGAAAAATATTTATACATTAAGACATGCAGCGGGATCTGATAAATATGCAAAAATTTAAACTAAACTAAACTAAACTAAACTAAACTAAACTAAACTAAACTAAACTAAAATATGATTAAAAATTTTCACTTATCTAGGCCAGGCCGCACATCCTGACGAACCATCCGTGGTTAAATTCATCAAGTGCTATACCCAAGCCAACTTGATACCAGTGTTCTGCGGTAGCGGAATCCGGAAAAGGACCGTTCTTATACAGCTTGTATAGTGCAGCCGCAGCACGGAAATCATTCTTCGATGCGGCTAGAGAGTACCACTTGATTGCGGTTTCCAGATTAGTTGGACTATTGTCTTCACTGTTGTCTGGTAGATCAGCGTAAATAGTGGCGAGCTTGTAGATTGAATGCTCATCGCCAAGAGTTGCTGCTCTCTCTAACCAATCAAGAGAGGTGATGAGCGCCGCCGCCGCAGTTTCTGGCTCTGATGCCTTCTTTTTATCGTAGATCGAAAAATACATCAATCCAAGTTTGAACATCGCAGTTATACTGCTCCGATCAGCTGCCATTCTGTATCTCTCAATCGCCAGATGGAGGTAGTCGCCTCTCTCAGCTCCTTCTACTTCTACTTCTTCCGCTAAGAACTGATATAGAAGGCCCAGTTCCTCACAAACAGTGCCAAAACTGGAGGATTCCTCAGGCACTTCCTCAAAGTAGGAGATCGCCTTTTGTAAGGCAAACATCTTAGGAAAGAAGCAATCGGTAGCTAGGTACTGTTCCTTGTAAAGGTATCCTAGTTCCAAGGATCCTTGAACATCGCCGCTCGATATGGCTTGGTCAAACCAATGAATCGCCTTCATCAGATGAAGACCAGCTTGTTGGTACCATTGAATTGACGATGGCCAATTTCTAGTTGTACATTTAGACGATTCTTGTGACTCATCAAGTGCTTTTTTGTACAAGTACCAATATAGTTCTCCAAGACGAACAAAGGCTTGTCCACATGTGAGACCAATTTTGGTAGCAATTGATGGTAGACCAGAACTTGCAAATTCAAAGGAGGAAATTGCATTATTTGCATAATTCTGTCCAGCTGTAATTAATGCAAAGATTGTATTCCTCTTATATGCACGCTCTAAATCGTATAAATTTTCCTGTTTCATTTCACTTTTGAGTTCGTCTGCTTCATTAAATTTCTCTTTGGCTGATTTTAAGTAAAACTCACCTTGAGAATAGTAACTAGTATATGGATCCATGCGAATCTTTTATAGGAAATTAATGATAGGCAAAAAAAGTAAAAATTATTTCAATTTTTTAGCAATACTATTGACTTAAGGAATTAAATATACTAATTTATTAACTATAACAGTTCAAAAAATTCAAGACATTTCAAGACATTTATTAAGTAAATTTATTTACTTAATAAATGTTGAAAGTCTTGAAT
>Ga0214921_10009127_pt1 | contig 12630 bp, 15 predicted proteins | sample LL1505_MetaG_FD_177992 | JGI IMG/M metagenome (GOLD analysis project Ga0214921, IMG submission 177992) | Freshwater microbial communities from Lake Lanier, Atlanta, Georgia, United States - LL-1505 | ecosystem: Environmental > Aquatic > Freshwater > Lake | place: USA: Georgia | collected... | reverse complement strand
CTACAGGATTGCTCGAGCCATTAGTTCTATTTCCCAATTGAGTCCGTAAGCCTTTCGGCCACCTAACACTTATCGGATGTCGGTAGGATCATCCATCGCGTGTTAGCCCTTACACCTACACTCCCAGAATTTCTTCTGGTTTCTCGGGTCGCAAGCTTTGATAGCGTTGCCCGACGTTAAGAACTAATCTAACTCACCATTTTAAGGAGTATGGCAAACCTTTTCGCTTTACAGCGAGATGTCGTACTATAATATATCAATCAATATATTTTGTCAAATAAAATTTATTTAATCATATTAACTATAATATCTTATATGTATTTATTCATTTCAAGTGTAATACTATACATGCCAATTCCCCAGCCAAAAGATAACGAAAAACAAAACGATTACATGGGTCGTTGCATGCATAAGGTCAATAAAGATAATCCAAAAATGGAAAATAAACAACAAGTTGCAATTTGTCTTAACACTTATAATAATCCTAAAAAGAAAAGCAAGGCAGAAGTTGAAATTGATTTTTCAGAACAAATTAAAAACATGAATAAAGAAGAAGTAAAAATAGAAGAACCAACTCACACAGCTGTAACTGCACCAGTTGAAGAAACTAAAGCAGAAGAAGTAAAAAGTCAAATTAAAGCAGAAACTGATGGTAAGGGCGAATTAATTCAAACAACTCTTCTTCAAATGCAACACCAATATAAAATTTTACATTGGCAAACAACTTCATTTTCACAACATAAATCATTTGATGAAATAGTAAGCAGTCTAGTAGAAAATACTGATGAATTCATTGAAACTTATATGGGTAAATACGGCAGAGTAATTGCTACAAATACATTTAATATTACTCTAGCTAATTACAAAGATATAGATTTTATGGCTCTTACAGACAAATATATTGAATTTTTAATTGGGTTATCCAATATACTTGACACTTCAAAAGATTCAGATTTATTAAATATTAGAGATGAAATTCTTGGTTCTTTAAATCAATTAAAATATCTATTAACCCTAGTTTGATTAAAATTAATTGACATTTTTATAATAATAGATTACCATTATCTATGGTAGTTCAAAAAAAGATATTATGGATATCTGATTATAATTTATCTCACTCTGCTGGAGGAGCTCAAAGAAGTAACGATATAATTATCCAAAAGGGTAGAGAATTAGGATTTTCTATATTAGAAGCAAATTATAATTTCAATTTTAATATTGAAGATTTTAGCCAATATGATATGTTAGTTTCATCTAATTTAGAAGCAATATATAAATTGTATCCTAATATTATAGACAAAATAGCTTCTCACAAGTACCATGTTAGACTTGAACACGATTCGAATAGATACCTAGAACAACAAGATCGGGAAAAACTTTTTAGGTCTTGCAAAAAGACAGTATTTTTAACTAATTTTCATCATCAATTATTTATTAATAATTATGGCGATATTTTTAATAATGTAGAAATTGTAGCAGATCCCATAGATACAGATTTATTCTATAATCAAAACCAAGAAAGAGAAGACAAGATTTTATACGTTGGATTTATGCATGAATTTAAAGGCGCAGTATCATTTTTTGAATTTGCCATGAATAATCCTCAATTACAATTTGTAGTTGCTGGATGGGGAACAATAGTTTTTGATCTTCTAGCAAGAAATATTCCTAATGTAGAATATCTAGGAACAGTCCCCCACGAAGAAATGCCTAAGCTTTATAATAAGTATGAGACACTTTTTTATAGTCCAATTATACCAGAACCATTTTGTAGGTCTGTTGCAGAAGGTACATTATGCGGAATAAAATTAATGTCATCTAGCTTAAATATTATAGGATGTATGCTCGAATTTCGAGAACTAGGTAAAGAAAAATTTACTGAAAATTGTAAAAATGCTCCAGAAATTTTTTGGAATAAAATTTTAAATTAATGAATTTAATTTCGGTTATCTGTTCGGTATATAATTCCTCTAAATGGTTAGATGTTTATCTTAATTGCGTAAATAATCAACTCAAAAAAGAATTTGAAATAGTTTTCATTGACGCAAATTCCACAGATAATTCAGTTTCAATCATTGAAAATTTTAAATTCAGAGAAGGAATACAACATAAAATAATAAAAAATTCAGAAAGAATCAGTATTTATAAAGCATGGAATATGGGGATTAAAGAATGCCTTGGCGAATACATAATCAATTGGAACACTGACGACTTACTTTATCCATCTGCTCTAGTTACTTATTCTGAATATCTTAAGCAGAATCCATTTGTAGATTTATTTTATAGCCCATGCTGTATTGTAAATTCTCAAAGTTATGATTCGGTAGTAGGATTTAGAAATTGGCCAGAGTATTCTCATGAATTACTTTTAAAATTTTGTTATTGCGGTCCATTTCCTTTGGTAAAAAAAACAGCTATACAATCAGTTGGATATTTTAATGATAAGTATAAATCCTCTGGAGATTATGATATGTGGCTTAAACTATCTAAGGAGGGTTTTAAATTTAAAAAAATACCAGATATCATAGGATCATTTTATCAAAGAGAAGACTCCGTCTCTGTCGGAGGACTAGATTTAGCTCAAGCGGAAGACCAAGAAATCCAAAATAATTATAAATGAAAAAGGTAATAAGTTTTAGTTTGTGGGGAGACATTCCAAAGTACACTATAGGAGCAATTAAAAATGCAGATAAAGCTCTAGAAGTTTATCCAGACTGGATATGTAGGTATTACCTTGGCAAGAGTGTGCCGATTGATATTATTAATGAGCTTATTAAAAGAAAAAATACAGAAATATTTATAATGAATGAAAATGGAGATTGGAATGGTATGTTTTGGAGATTTCTTGCTGCAGATGATCCAACAGTAGACGTTATGATTTCTAGAGATACCGATAGTAGAGTTTCATTTAGAGAAAAAATAGCAGTAGAAGATTGGGTTAATTCAAGTAAAGATTTTCATATAATCAGAGATCACCCACATCATTTCATAGAAATACTAGGTGGAATGTGGGGCGCCAAAAATCATATATTAAATGGACTATCTAAAGATATTAATCAATATAAAAAAGGAAATTTTTGGCAAGTAGATCAGAATTTCTTAAAAGAAATAGTTTATCCAAAAATAAAAAACTATGCCCGAGTGCATGATGAATTTTTTGAAAAGCAACCCTTACTACATAAAAGAGAAAATTTTGAGTTCATAGGACAAGTCTTTGATGAAAATGATAATACGCCAATAGAGCATATGGAAATTTTAAAACACGCATTATGAAAATAGATAAAATTTTATTTGTATCTGATTCAAATATTAATTATTTAAGTTTTTGGAATTCAATATCACGATATTACAAAAAAAGATTTAATTTAAATTCAAAATTGTTTTTTATAGGAGAAAAAACAAGTCAAAACGAATATTTTTTATCAGAAGAATATGGTGAAGTTGAGGTAATTAAACCTTTAGAAAATGTACCAATTATAATACAATCTCTTTGGGGCAAATTTTGGTTTACGCAAACTGAGTTAGAAACTACATGGTTAATAGGAGATATAGATCTTTATCTTCTTAATAAAAAATATTTTCAAGATTGTATGTCTAAAATACCAGATGGAAAATATGCACATATTAATGCAAATGGATATAACCGTGGGAATTGGTGGTTAAAATTAAATCCTGGATTGCCTGGGTATCTTCATTGCGCCTCTGGTAAAAAATTTAAAGAATATTTGGAGTTATCAGATTCATTTGAGCAAGATTGCACCTACATATTTAATTCTAAAAAATATGGAATTTTATATAATGGTTCTATTCCAAATGAAGAGTATGCACCTCAAAGAGTAAAAGATAAAAAAGAGTATGGATATATTTGTTGCGAAGAAAATTTAACAACAGAAAGATTAATAAAATACAAAGATGAAATGGTCTCGATTACTTATCCATCAAATAGCATTAGAATTGAAACATCTTACGCGCAAAAAGGATTGGTAACACCAGACGATTATGAATTATATAATTCATTTAACCCAAATTTAAAAGATATGTATATCGATTTACATGCACCAAGGCCATATACAATATTTGGAAAAGATATTGAAAAAATAATATCACAATATGAGTAGTATTTTACAATGGTGCGGAAGATTCGGTAATAATATACAGCAAATTTCAAATGCTATATTTTATTGTCAGGAGAATAAATTAAATTTTATTTCTCCAGAAAGCGAATTGATTAACCCTTTTAATATTAATTTCAATACAATAAATAAAGAATGCCCCCCTGGTTTATACTTTTTTCATGTACCTAGTGAAATTGTAAGTGAAATACCCGACTTTAATATTGATGTAAATAAATTAAAATTAAAAAGAAGAGAAGTATGTAATTTTATTTACAATAACCTAAAAATTAATTTTAATAATATTAAACAATTAGATGAAGATACACTAGTAATACATATACGTAGTGGCGACATATTTAGCAGAAAGAACTATCATTGCCCTGTTATATCTAACTACTTACAAAATCCTTTAAAGTATTATACAGACATCATAGTTAATTATAAAAAAGTCATTATATTAACGGAAGATTATGAAAATCCAGTTATACCAAAACTATCTAAAATTAATAAAATTGATATTAAAGTGCTTTCTATTTTAGAAACAATAGAAATAATGTTATCTGCAAAAAATTTAGTAACTTCTGGTGTATCAAGTTTTCCTATAGCTTGTGCTCTATTATCTAAAAATATAAAAAAAATATATTGTTCAAATCTATACTTAAATGAAATCATTAATTATCATGATTTAATACATACGGATATTAATGTAACAATTACTCAAATTGATCAAGATAAATATATAAAATGGAATGAATGGTTAAATACAAGCGCACAAAGAGAAAGGATGATAACATACGCTTAATAGTCAATTAAAATAATGCAAATAACTTTGTAGTAATATTTTAATTATAAATTTGGATTTTTAAGACTTATACAATATTATCAATATGAATAGAATCATATATCTACTCAAGAATAATAAAAAAGATATAGGAATGTTGGGTCAAAGTCTTAAATTATTAAATCATAATTTTTTACCAAATAATAATTACCCAGTTGTAATTTTGCATGACGAAAACATAAATAACGAAATATTTAATGAAATTAGAAAATACTCTAATGTAGATTTTCAAACATTATTAATTAATTTTAATACAGAAGAATATAAAAATAAGACGATTAATGTTCCTGAATTTATAATGGTACCTGGAATTGATAATGGTTTTGGGATAGGATATAGACACATGTGTAGACTGTATTCATATGGAATCTACGAAATAGAAGAATTAAAAGATACGAATTATTATTTAAGACTAGATTGTGATTCTTATTTTATTGATAAAATTAAATATGATATTTTTAAAATTATGGAAAATAATAATTATATTTATGGATATAACTCTATCTTAATTGATAACCCAATCGTATGCAAAGATTTATGGGAGATAAGCAAAGAATACTCTAAGACAAAGATTGTAAAAAAAATACCGATAGATGAGATTATTCAATACAATATGTATTATACTAATTTTGAAATAGCAAAATTTGACTGGTTCAAAAACTCTGAATATAAAGAATATTTTAAATTTTTAGACAAAGAAAATGGTATATATAAATATAGATGGGGAGATAATGTAATTAAATACTTAGGAATTGAAATGTTTCTAGATGATTGCAAAAAGTGTTATTTTAATATGCCATCATATGTTCATAGAAATATTTTTAATATTCAATGAAACCAGAAATAGTCTTAATTCATACTGGAAATTATTTTCCAAATTACATTAACGACTGCATTGCTCAACTCAAAAAATATGATTTTAATATCATATTAATTATAAGCTCTAAATTAAAATCTAATATATTAGATCAAAGCGTGAAAATAGAAGTCGCAGAAGATTACGAAGATTCTAATTATTTGAGATTTAGTTTAAAAAATCATGATAATTTTCATGCAGATGGATTTTGGACTAGAACATCTTCTAGATTTTTACTATTAAAAAACTATGCAAAACAAAATTATTTAAAATCTTTTTTTCATATTGAAAACGATGTTTTAATCTTTTCAAATTTAATACAAATACAAAAACAACTGAATTTATCAAACTTTGAATGCTCAATTGTTATGGATTGTATTGATAGATGCATACCATCTATTTTGTGGTTTAAAAATTATTCAATTTTAGAAACAATTAGTCAGAATATTTTATTAAATGATAGCTTAAATGATATGCAAAACTTATCAATAATTTTTCATAAATATAGGGATCGTATTTGTAATTTTCCAATATTACCACATATCATAGAATTTACAAATATTGATTATTCTAATATGTATGAATTATTTAATTCAATTTTTGATGGTGCAGCGATTGGTCAATACTTATCAGGAATTCATTCAAATCCAAATCTTAAAGGATTTATTAATGAAAAAACTATTTTTAATGTTGAAAAATATAATTATATATGGGAAAATAATGAACCATATATGGTTTTTGAAAATAAAAAAATTAAAATAAACAATCTTCATATACATTCTAAAAATTTAAAACAATTTATTAAATAAATGAAAATTATTCAAGGAGAAAAATTTATATCACTAGCCGACAATAAAAAAATATTTTATTGTCATACGCATGAAGTTAATAATTTTTTTAAAAATGATTTTAATCAAGATTTTATATTAATATCACATAATAGTGACGCAGTCGTTACCAATAACATAAGAGATAGAAATTCTGTTTCTGCGAATTTACACGCAGATATTAAAAACATACATGATAAATGCATTAGGTGGTTTGCACAAAATGTTGAAGTTGAACACGATAGACTGGAAAGTATACCAATTGGTTTTGAGAATAGTTATTGTCAACCATCAGTTATGAAATTAAATAAAATTGCTAATATAATTAATAAGGACAAACATATTAAAAATTTAGTATATCTTAATTTAAATATAAATAATAATATATCAGAAAGACTTCCAATATATGAAATGCTGAAAAACAAGCCTTATGTAACTACTGAATATGGTAGAAATGGATTAGCATTTGACGAATATTTGGATAATTTATACAATCACAAGTTCATGGTATGCCCAGAGGGTAATGGTATAGATGTTCACCAACCTTGGGAATCTATTTATGTGAATACTATACCCATACAAAAGAAAAATATAAATAACAAAAATTGGAGAGAATTACCTATATGTTGGCTAGATGATTGGTCACAATTACAAAATGAAGATTTTTTAATAAGTGAGTATAATAGGATTACGAATACAAAATTTGACAAATCTAAACTATATTTTGATTTTTGGCAAAATAAGATAATAAATTCAATATGAAAATAATTGTAATTGGTGCTGGCATATTTGGGATATCTGCCGCAATAGAACTTTCTAAAGATCATGATGTCACTTTAGTTGAATCTAATAACGACATAATGATGAACGCATCTAAATGTAATCACAATAGATTACATTATGGATTTCATTATCCTAGAAGCAAAGACACAGCAATACAAAGCTTAAATGGGTATGAATTATTTTATAAAATTTTTAAAAATTCTATAATAAGTAATTTTCCTAATTACTATATGATTGATAAAACTAGTAAAATTAATGCTAATGAATATTTAAATTTTTGTAAAACTTTAAATTTATTTACAAAAGAAGAATATCCTAATATAGATATGGATTTTTCTTCTATTGAATCATCATTTTTAACAAATGAACCAATATTCGATTATAACTCTACAAAAGAAACAATTCTCTTAATGTTAAAAAAATCAAACGTCAAAATTATTTTAAATAAAAAAATTACAGATAAAAAAGAATTAGATGATTATGACGTCGTAGTAAATACTACATATGCAAACATTAATTATATTAACAATATTTTTAATATTCAGAATGTAAAATTAAAAATCCAAACAGTTGTAATACCAATATTCAGTATGAAACAATCTAAAATAGGTTTAACCATAATGGACGGAAATTATTGCAGCATAGTACCCAAAGGTTTTGAAAAAAATAAATTTCTATTATATCATGTCAAGAATTCCGTAGTCGAACAAACAGAAAACTATTTGCATTCTGATAAATTATTTAATATACAAGATATACATATTAAAAATATATATAATGAATCAGAAAAATATTTTACATTTTTAAAAAATTGCAAACATATTGGTTATTGGAGCGCAGTTAGAGCACTTCCAATTAATACTGATGACTCTAGACTTACAGATATATCATATATGGAAATAGATAATAAAAAAATAATAAGCGTTTTATCAGGTAAAATAACTACTTGTTGGTTAATTGCTCAAAATATAAAAAAAATGATATGAAAACTTTATTAATTGGTAATGGATATTGGGGAAATATTGTGAAAAGTAAATTAGAACTTGCGACTACTTTAGTGTGCGTAGCGGATTCTAAAAGTAATATTGATGATATATTAATTAATAATGAAATAGATTATGTTTTTGTATGTTCTTCTATAGAATCTCATTATGAAATAGTTAAAAAATGTATAAATCATAAAAAAAATATTTTTTGTGAAAAGCCGTTTACAGGAAATTTACAAAATTCAATTGAATTGTACGATTTAGCGGCTCTCAATAATGTTAATATATTTGTTGATAATTTATTCTTATATAGAAATGAATTTTTAAACATCAAAACGAAACCATTTAAAAATATACAGTTTATATGGAATAAAAAAGATCCACTTTGTAAGGAGAACTTATTAGATAATTTAATGTATCATGATATCTATCTGCTAATAGAAATGACAAATAACAATTGGAATTTACTAGATTACAATATCAACAATTCATTTCTTAATATAAAAATGATTAATAATAATATAATCGCTAATTTCAATTACAATAGAAATTTTGATAAAAAACAAAAATTAATAATAATTGATGATTTAGTTGTTGATTTATCTTACCCAACCAATGATCCATTATTTGAAATAATAAGAAAGATTATTGACAAGAACATAGATTATACATATAATAAAAATATAACACTAGAAACTCTAAAAATCTTACAGAATATAAAAAATACACAGCCTTGAATCCATATTATACACATCAACAATTTTTAATAAATACTTTAAATTTATTTGACAATTCTAATAAAATAAATATTTTAGAATTTGGAGTAGGAGAGGGCAGCTCTTCTATATTAAATGATTATGCCCAAAAAAATTCTAAAATAAAAATAACATCATTCGAGCATGATTTAAACTGGCTTATTGATATGAAAAATAAATATTCACTATCAAATTATACTTTTAATCATGTAGACTGGGAATCTTTTGATTATAGAGAATTAAAAAAATACGAATATGATATAATTTTTGTAGATCAAGGGTCTTGGGATGCTAGGATAACTACAATTGATGAACTTAAAAATAATTCTAAATATATTATTTTACATGATTATTGTTATTATAATGGTTTTAGAGGGTCCGAAATATCAGAGAGAGATGAAGAATGGGCTTTTTCAGTTAATCAAAATACTTTTTTTTATAATAAATATTTTAATGATTTTGAATTATTGACGGAAACGGAATTATTTCCTCCGACATTAATAATGAAAAATAGAAAATTAAATTAATAACAAGATGAATGATTTAATCTTTTGCATTATTACCTGTAAAAACTTTAAAGCAAAGCAGGAAGTTTTAAAACAAACATGGTTAAAAAATCAAAAATATATATTTTTGAGCGATGAAGAAAAAGAGGATAGTTTAAATATAACAGAAATCCAAGGGCATGCTAGTGGTGAAATTAAACAATTAGACTCATTTAAGCATATTAAGAATAAAAACTTAGATTATAATTGGTATTTTTTTTGCGATGACGATACATTTGTCAATGTAAAAAATGTAAGAGAGCTGCTTTTTCGACTTAGTCCGTTTTTATCATATGGAAATATTCTTTCTTTTGAAAGAGACCCTTTGAATCCTTGTTGGAATAGGTATGGAACAAGTTTAAAATATCTTTCTGGAGGCTCTGGATTCTTTATAAGTAATTCGACTTTAAATATACTAGCAAACAAAGACATGAGTCCGCAAAGTGGGTACGGAGATTTAACTTTAGGTTTATATATGAAAAAATTTATGCTAGATATAGATCATATAGATGGTCTTTATAAAGATAAGCCAGAAGTTTTCAATCATTCATTAGATGAGATAAAAAACGCCTATACATATCATTATATAAAACCAGAAGAAATGATTAAATTATCTAAAATATCATGAAATATGATTATTTAATTGTTGGAGCAGGTTTATTTGGTTCTGTATTTGCCAGACAAATGACAGACGCTGGGAAAAAATGTCTTATTATAGATAAAAGAAGCCATCCTGCTGGAAATTGTTATACAGAAAAAATAGACGGCATAAATATGCATGTATATGGCCCTCATATTTTTCATACAAATAATTTAGAAGTATGGAATTATATAAATAAATATTCAGAATTTAATAACTACATAAACAAGCCAAAAGTTTATTATAAAAACAATATTTATTCTTTTCCAATTAATCTATTTACTCTATATCAATTATATGGATGCAAAACTCCAGATGAAGCAAAAGCTAAATTAGATCAAGTTAAAATAAAAATATCAGACCCAAGTAATTTAGAAGAATGGATTCTTTCTCAAGTTGGTAAAGAAATATATGAAACTTTTATATATGGATATACAAAAAAACAATGGGGTCGAGAACCAAAGGATTTACCATCTTCTATAATTAAAAGACTACCAATCAGATTAAACTTTAATGATAATTATTTTTTTGATAGATATCAAGGAATACCTATCGGAGGATATACTGAATTATTTAAAAAACTTAACGAAGGAATAGAAATTGCCTTGAATAGTAATTATTTAAAGTTAAAACAATACTTAGATAAAATTACAGATAAAGTAGTATACACAGGTGCATTAGATGAATATTTTGATTTTTGTTATGGAGACTTAGAATACAGAAGCTTAAAATTTGAACATGAATTTTTAAAAACTAAAGACTATCAAGGTAATGCAATCTTTAACTATACAGAAGAATCTATACCATTTACAAGAATAACAGAACATAAACATTTTGAATTTTTAGAAACAGAATCCACAATTATAACTAAAGAATATCCAAAAGAATGGAAAAGAGGAGATGAAAAATATTACCCAATAAATGACGAATCTAATAATAATAGATATAAAAAATATAAAGAACTCATAGAAAAAGAAAAGAACATAATAATTGGTGGTAGAATGGCTGACTATAAGTATTATGACATGCATCATGTAATTGCGTTAGCTTTAAATTCCGCAAAAAAAGAATTATTGAAATAATGCATATATACTAACTATAATCAAATAGTGAGTATTAATATAAAAGAAACATATTACGGCAAGAAAATCGATACTGCTAATATTTTAAATATTGAAGATGCTTCTTCTTTAATTAAAAATAAAAAAACCATAGTTATTACTGGCGTTACTGGTCAAGATGGTAGCCATATGGTTGATTTCTTATTAAATAATACAGATTATCTTATATTTGGCGGAGTTAGAAGACTAAGCGTTTATAATCATGAAAATATTAGGCACATTAAATCAGATAGATTTAAGTTGATAAACTTTGATTTAACAGATTCACATGCGATAGCAAGAACAGTGGAAAAACTTCAACCAGATTATTTTATTAATTTTGCTGCTCAAAGTTTTGTTGCTAGTAGTTGGGACTTCGCTCGACAAACTTGGCAAACAAACTCTACTGCAATACTTGATATCTTAGAAGCAATAAGATTATATAAACCATCTTGCAGACTTTATCAAGCTGGATCAAGTGAAGAATTCGGAAATGTTCAATATATTCCACAAGATGAAAATCACCCATTAAAACCAAGAAGTCCTTATGGAGCTAGTAAAGCTGCATCTAGACAATTAGTTAAAGTATATAGAGACTCTTATAATATTTATGCAATCCAAGGATGGTTATTTAATCACGAAGGAATAAGAAGAGGAGAAGAATTTGTAACTAGAAAAATCACCAAAAATGTTGCAAGAATTCATAATGCAATTCAAAACAATAAAAATTTTGAACCATTAGAATTAGGAAATATCGAAGCAAAGAGAGATTGGAGCGATGCAGAAGATTTTGTAGAAGGAGTTTGGATGATGTTAAATCAAGATAAGTATAATTTAAATTATGATGGAAATCCAAAAGAATATGTATTCTCATCAAACGAAACTCACACGATTAAAGAATTTGTAGAAAAAGCTTTTTATATCGCTGGAATTCATGGCAAATGGATTGGAGAAAATGAACATATTATATATACCACAGAAAACAACAAAACACTTGTTCAAATCAATTCGAAATTTTATAGGCCAGCGGAAGTAGAATTACTTTTAGGCGACTCAACCAAGGCCAGAAAAGAATTAAATTGGAAACCTAAAATTTCATTTGACAATTTGGTAAAAAAGATGGTAATATGGGATATTGAAAATTACAAATCATAAGCTTTGCCAATTTATAGTTAAAAAATA
>Ga0214921_10009126_pt1 | contig 12631 bp, 9 predicted proteins | sample LL1505_MetaG_FD_177992 | JGI IMG/M metagenome (GOLD analysis project Ga0214921, IMG submission 177992) | Freshwater microbial communities from Lake Lanier, Atlanta, Georgia, United States - LL-1505 | ecosystem: Environmental > Aquatic > Freshwater > Lake | place: USA: Georgia | collected 2015-05-28 | reverse complement strand
ACAAATCGATGGTCACCGAGAAATGGAAGTTGATGTAGCGCTGGATGGTCGGCAAATCAATCACGCCGGCGGCGCGCAGCTTGGCCACGTCGTCGGTTTTGAGCTGGTTCATCATCTCCACGGTGCGTTGGATGGTGCGGCTCACGCCCGACTCGCCCACGAACATGTGGTGCGCTTCTTCGGTCAGCATGAACTTGGTGGTGCGCGCCAGCGGGTCGAAAGCGGATTCGGCCAAAGCGCACAGCTGGAACTTGCCATCACGGTCGGTGAAGTAAGTGAACATGAAGAAGCTCAACCAGTCGGGTGTCTTCTCGTTGAAGGCCTGCAAGATACGCGGGTTGTCTTCGTTGCCACTGTTGCGCTGGAGCAAAGCATCGGCTTCTTCGCGGCCGTCTTTGCCAAAGTATTTGTGCAACAAATACACCATGGCCCACAGGTGGCGACCTTCTTCCACGTTGATCTGAAACAGGTTGCGCAGGTCGTACATGCTGGGCGCTGTCAGACCCAGGTGGCGCTGCTGCTCGACAGACGCTGGCTCGGTATCACCTTGCGTGACAATGATGCGGCGCAGATTAGCGCGGTGCTCGCCAGGCACGTCTTGCCAGGCTTTCTCGCCAATGTTGTCGCCAAAATGGATCTTGCGGTCTTGCTCACCAGGGTTCAAAAACACGCCCCAACGGTAGTCGCGCATCTTGACGTGGCCAAACTGGGCCCAACCTTGCGGGTCCACGCTCACGGCGGTGCGCAGGTAAACGTCCATGTCGGTCGAGCCTTCAGGGCCCATGTCGTCCCACCAGTTGATGAAGTTGGGCTGCCACTGTTCCAGCGCGCGTTGCAGCGTGCGGTCTTCCGACAGATTGACGTTGTTGGGAATTTTTTCGCTGTAGTTGATACCGGACATGCTGTTCTCCTGGTGTTAATTAATCGGTTAGGAACAGAGCTAAAGATCTGTCCCCAATGTCTTCAAACGCGGTTCATATCGAACTGGACTTTTTCGCCCTTGCCGTAAACCTTCAAAGCGCCTTTTTCGCCCACCGCGTTGGGGCGCTGGAAGATCCAGTTTTGCCAAGCGGTCAAGCGGCCAAAAATACGCGTGGCCATGTTTTCTTTTTGCGCAAAGCGCAAGTTGGCTTCCAGGCCGGTCAAGGCGTCGGGCGACATGGCGGCGCGCTGCTCCAAAGCCGTGCGAATTTCGTCAGCCCAGTCGATGTCATCGGGTGCCACTGTGACCAAACCCAGCGCCAAGGCCGCATCGGCATCCAGCACTTTGCCAATCGCGCCCCGGGCCGCTTCCATGGCGGGCACTTCTTCGTAAAAGCGGCGTTGCAAACGGGTCTGGTCGTTGACCATGGGGTAAAAGCCGAAGTTCATTTCGCTCAGCTGCAGCTTGGGGGCCTTGGCTTCGTCGTCGGGCAAAGCCAGCATGTAGGCGCGGTCGGCGCAAAACGCCAATTCGGCCAGGGTGCCGGCAAAGCAGCTACCTTCTTCAATCAAGGCAAACAGGCTGCGCGAGGACACGTCCAGTCGGGCCAACGTACGGCGCAGGTGGCCAATGGTTTCGCGCACCAGCCAGTGGTCTTTGTGCGCCAGCAAGCTGGCATCGCAGGCCAGCACCGCTGCGGCATCCCCTGAGGTTTTGAGCACCCAGGTGCCGATGTCCAGCTCGTTGGTGCGCATGTGCAAAATCGCATCGTCGAGTTCGCGAACCATCTGCAAAGGCCACCAGTTCACACCAGCGGCTTCGATGCCGGTGATGTCAGCAGGCTGGGCCTGAGTTGGGGCTTTGACGATGAACACCGCTTGTCGCTTGGCGCGGTCGATCTCCACCGACACTTGGGTGTAGCCCAGGCTGTCAGCGCTGAGGGTGCGGTTCAGCGGGGTCAAGCTCACACCTTGCGCACCAACAGGGCGAATGCTGCCTGCGGCCAGTTGTGTGGCGCGCTGTTTCACCACGTCTTTGAACACGGCGGGCTTGGCCACCGCATCCACCAGCCGCCAGTCCACGGCTTTTTGGCCGCGCACGCCTTCTACGCTGGTGCAGAAAATATCAGCCAGGTCGTGGCGCACATGGCGCTTGTCGGTCACGCGGGTCAGGCCGCCGGTGCCGGGCAACACGCCCAGCAAAGGCACCTCGGGCAAAGACACCGCGCTCGAGCGGTCGTCCACCAGCACGATGTCGTCACAGGCCAAGGCCAGCTCGTAGCCGCCGCCCGCACATGCGCCGTTCAAAGCGGCAATGAATTTCAGGCCATCGTGCTTGCTGGAGTCTTCGATGCCGTTGCGGGTTTCGTTGGTGAATTTGCAAAAATTCACTTTCCAGCCGTGGGTTGAAACGCCGAGCATGAAAATGTTGGCACCGGAGCAGAACACGCGGTCTTTGGCGCTGGTCACCACCACAGCACGCACTTCGGGGTGCTCAAAGCGGATACGCTGCAATGCGTCGTGCAATTCAATGTCCACACCCAAGTCGTAGCTGTTGAGCTTGAGTTTGTAGCCAGGGCGGATGCCGGCGTCTTCGTTGATGTTGATGGCCAGGGTGGCGATTTCGCCGTCGAACGACAAGCTGATGTGCTTGTAGTGGTCTGGATGGGTTTGGTAGTCAACGGTCAATATGGCGCTCATGGCATCTCAGCAAGTAGTCAACGGGTTGAAATTCAATCTCCACTGCTTTGCAGCGGTAGGCTAATGTGAATTATATTTCACATTACACTGACCGGCAATATGCACTTTAATTCGTTTTATCGGTAATTACCCTAGGACACCAGACCGTTCAAGCCTTGCCGGATCTTCAAGCGGCGGTCACCAATTGCCTGCGGACCGCATCGCGCAAACTCGCAAAAGTCTGATCCACGCTACCAGTGCTGGTGTTGATGGCGATATCGGCTTTGGAATAAAAGGCCGATCGTCCTTCCAAAATACGCTTCAAGTCTTCCATCGCCTCCCGGCTGGCGGCCATGGGACGCAGATCGCCTTGGGCCGCCACACGGGCCATGTGATCCGCCGGGTTGGCCTGCAGCCACACCGTGGTGCAGTGCGACAGCAGCAGGTTGAAATTGGCCGAATCCGAGACCAAGCCGCCGGGAATAGCGATCACCACTTCGGGGTAAATTTGAATCGCTTCTTCCAGAGCGCGACGCTCGTAACGCCGATAGGCATGCGCACCGTACAGGTTATGGATTTCGCTGATCTGACAACCGGCAAACTGCTCAATTTGCCGCGACAACTCAATGAAAGGAAAGCCCAAATCGTCTGCCAAACGCTGGCCCAGCGTGGTTTTGCCTGCGCCGCGCAGGCCAATCAGAGCGACGCGGTTTTGCCGGGTGCGGGCGTCGCTGCCTTCGCCAAACAGCTCGCCCAATTGCAAGCGGGCACGGCGCAAGTCGGCCTCGCTGCGTTGGCCCAGCACCTCGCGAATCAGCAACCACTCGGGCGAGCTGGTGGTGATGTCGCCCAGCAGTTCAGCCAAAGCGCATTGCAACGCCTGCGCCACTTGCAGCAGAACCAAAACAGACACGTTGCCAGTGCCGTATTCCAAATTGGCAAGGTGGCGCTCAGACACATCAGCGGCCAGCGCCACAGCCTTGCGCGTCATGCCTTTGCGTGAGCGCAAGGTGCGCACGCGCTCACCCAAAGCCACCAAAAAGGGGCTGCGCGAGGCCTCCAGCGCCAGGTGGTTGGCAGCCTCGGTCTCGGGGACGGGGGCTGCGCCATAAGGCGCTGCGCTGTCGGTCACTGGAATCTCAGCGCTCACTGAACTCTCCATTTTTGCTTGAAAACTGTGCGAACTTTGCAAAATGTGCGGACGTTGCAAAGGGAAAACACCCATGGCAACAAACACCGATGACATGCACTTTACTGCATACTTGTACGCACGCACAATAATGCATTTATACCGCCAGTTGAGCCGCTCGACCAGCTATTTAATGCATCTCATGAAATGAGACCGACCATGACCCGCACTTCCACAATGGCTCCGCCCGCCCAATTCAACTTTGCCCAGCACCTGCTCCTGGCCAACCGCCAACGCCCAGGCAAGACCGCTGTGATCGACGACCAAGGCAGCGTCAACTACGGCGACTTGGCCCAGCAAGTGAAGCGCTTTGCCACCGGCTTGCGCAGCCTTGGATTGAAGCGGGAAGAGCGCGTGCTCTTGCTGATGCACGACAGCAGCGATTGGATCGTGGCCTTTTTGGGTGCGCTTTACGCCGGGGTGGTGCCGGTGGCCGTCAACACCTTGCTCACCGCCGATGACTATGCCTTTATGCTTTCCAACAGCCGCGCCCAGGCGGCCTTGGTCTCGGGGGCTTTGCTGCCGACCTTGCAAAGCGCTTTGGCGCTGGGCGCGCATGAGGTGCAGCACCTGGTGGTGTCGCGCCCCACCGAAGCCTTGCCCCAAGGCGCTGTGAACATGGCGGATTGGGCATCGCTTGCCCCAAGCCAGCCAGCCCCCACCCTGGCCGATGAGCCGGCTTTTTGGCTTTACTCCTCGGGCTCGACCGGCCAACCCAAAGGCACAGTCCACACCCAAGGCAATTTGTATTGGACCGCCGAGTTGTATGGCAAAGGCGTGCTGGCCTTGCGCGAAAACGATGTGGTGTTTTCCGCTGCCAAGCTGTTTTTTGCTTACGGCTTGGGCAATGCGCTGACCTTTCCCGTGTCGGTCGGTGCCACGGTGGTGTTGATGGCCGAGCGCCCCACCCCCCAGGCGGTGTTCAAGCGACTGGTGTCCCACCAACCGACGGTTTTTTACGGCGCGCCCACCGGCTACGGCGGCATGCTGGCCAGCCCGGACCTGCCCGTCAAATCACAAGTGGCTTTGCGCCTGTGCTCTTCTGCTGGCGAGGCCTTGCCACGTGACATTGGAGAGCGTTGGTCGACTCACTTTGGTTGCGAAGTCATCGATGGCATTGGCTCCACCGAAATGCTGCATGTGTTCCTGTCCAACCGACCCGGTGATGTGCGATACGGCACCACTGGCAAAGCAGTACCCGGGTACCAGTTGGAATTGCGCAACGATGAGGGCGCGATTGTGACGGGTCACAACGAGATTGGTGATCTCTACATTCAAGGCCCCAGCAGCGCACTGATGTATTGGAACAACCGTGAAAAAACACGCGACACCTTTCAAGGTGTCTGGACAAAAAGCGGTGACAAATACAGCCGTGATACCGACGGTTACTACACCTATGCCGGACGCAACGACGACATGCTCAAGGTCAGCGGCATTTACGTTTCACCGTTTGAGGTCGAATCCATGCTGGTGACACATCCTGCCATTTTGGAAGCCGCTGTGATTGGCAAAACAGATGCTGACGGGCTGGTCAAGACCAAAGCCTTCATTGTGCTCAAGTCAGGTCAAAGCCTAAACGAAGAGGAAGTCAAAGCATTTGCCAAAGCGCATTTGGCCCCCTACAAATACCCGCGCTTCATCGAGTTCGTGAGCGAATTACCCAAAACCGCCACCGGCAAGATCCAACGCTTTCGGCTGCGCGACCAAGAAAACGGCGCTTGATCAATACAGATCGCGTACCGGCACCTTGTCGGCTTTGCGCTCCACCGGATTGGCGTGCAAGCGCTCAGCGGCAAAGGGGCGCATGAACTCTTTGGCCTTCTCCGGCCTTGCCGACAAGTAGGCGTCATAGGCACCCTCACTCAAAATCACCGGCATGCGTTTTTCAGAACCCGGGTTTTGGTAACGGTGCATCAGCGCGTGGCTGTTGGCATTCACGGTCAGCAACGTAAAACTGATGATCTCTTCATCGCCAGCGCGCACCCAACGGCACCACACACCGGCTGCCCCCATGGGCTTGCCGTCGATGCGTGAGATGCGCGTGGCCAGGGCCTTGCCGGATCGATGATCGTCTTCAAAGAATGCCATCATGGGCACGATGCAACGCTGCCCGGCCAACCAGGCGTCACGGAAATTATTGGAAGTGGTGATGGTTTCATGGCGTGCATTGACGAGCTTGGTGGAGCGCAATTTCGCATCCGAAGCCGACTTGACCCAAGCAGGCACCAAGCCAAACTGACCCACAAATAAACGGCGTTGAAACGCAGTCGCTGAAGTTTCAGCAGCTACTTGCGGGCTTTCCACATGGCGAATAAAAAAACTGAGTTTGCGAGGCCAGATGTCTTTTGGACCCATGTTGATGGGTGCCTCCACGTCAAAGCCGTCAGGGTAAGCGGCACTTTGCTGCAGGGTTTCAAAATGGGTGCTCATGCGAGCAGGTTAACCCATCACGTGTCCTTGCTGATCTTGATGCTGGGAAATTTACTGGAAAAGTCTTTGGCTTTGGAGGCAATCTTGACCGCAACCTGACGGGCCATGGCCTTGTAAATCAAAGCCACTTCGCCATCCGGGTCAGAGACCACCGTAGGTTTACCGCTGTCTGCTTGCAAACGGATCTGCATGTTCAGGGGCAAGGCGCCCAAATAATCCATCCCGTAACTGGCTGCCATTTTTTTGCCGCCATCGGCGCCAAAGATGTGCTCTACATGGCCGCAGTTCGTGCACACGTGCACCGCCATGTTTTCCACCAGACCCAGAATCGGCACGCCCACCTTCTCGAACATTTTGATGCCCTTCTTGGCATCCAAAAGGGCAATATCTTGCGGCGTGGTCACGATCACCGCCCCCGTCATCGGAACGCGCTGACTCAAAGTCAGTTGAATATCACCCGTGCCCGGCGGCATATCGACAATCAAATAGTCAAGCGCTTTCCAGTTGGTTTGACGCAGCAATTGTTCAAGTGCCTGCGTGGCCATGGGGCCGCGCCAGATCATGGCCTCGTCCTGGTTGACCAAAAAACCAATCGACATGACCTGCACGCCGTAATTTTCCATCGGCTCCATGGTCTGGCCGTCTTCGCTCTCTGGACGACCCTCAATGCCCATCATCATGGGCTGGCTGGGGCCATAAATGTCGGCATCCAGCAAACCCACTTGAGCCCCTTCTGCGGCCAGCGCCAGCGCCAAATTGACGGCGGTGGTGCTTTTGCCCACCCCCCCCTTGCCCGAGGCCACCGCCACAATGTTTTTGACCTGCGGCAACAAGGCCACGCCTCGCTGGGCGGAGTGGGCGACGATGTTCACCGTCACATTGGCCGACACATTGTCCACGCCCGTAACCCCCTTGGCCGCGGCGATCAAGGCCGTGCGCAACGCTGGGATTTGGCTTTTGGCGGGATAACCCAGTTCCACGTCAAAAGAGACATGACCGCCGTCCACCACCACGTTTTTCAGGGCTTTGGTGGACACAAAATCCTTGCCTGTGTTCGGATCGACGACGGTTTGAAGTGCTTGAAGCAGCTGTTCTGGGGTGGCCATGAGGTTCTTTCAACTATTGGGGCGCAGTTTAACGACAACTGGGAGCAACAAACCCTAAAATCACAGATTCCCCTACAAGTTGTCACTCCATGTCTGCCCCAACCGTGCCTCGCCAATTGTTTGTTACCACCGCCCTGCCGTATGCCAACGGCAATTTCCACATCGGGCACATCATGGAATACATCCAGGCCGACATCTGGGTGCGTTACCAAAGAATGCAGGGCAGCCAAGTCAACTTTGTGGGCGCCGACGACACACACGGCGCCCCGATCATGATTGCTGCCGAAAAGGCGGGCAAGACACCACAGCAGTTCGTGGCCGACATCGCCGCGGGCCGCAAGCCTTATCTGGACGGCTTTCACATTGCCTTTGACAACTGGCACAGCACCGATGCCCCCGAAAATCACGAACTGGCTCGCCAGATTTACCGCGATCTGCGCGACATTCCCGAGGCGCAAGGCGGCTCGCTGATCGAGCGGCGCAGCATTGAGCAGTTCTTCGACCCCGAAAAGAACATGTTCTTGCCCGACCGCTTCATCCAAGGCGAATGCCCGAAGTGCCATGCCAAGGACCAGTACGGCGACAACTGCGAGGTGTGTGGTGCGGTCTATGCACCCACCGACCTGATCAACCCCTTCTCCGCTCTGTCAGGCGCAAAGCCCGAGCTCAAAACCTCCGAGCACTTTTTCTTCAAATTGTCCGACCCGCGCTGCGTGGCGTTTTTAACCCAATGGACCCAGGACGGCAAGCTGCAGCCAGAGGTGGCCAACAAGGTCAAAGAGTGGTTCAGCGTGCGCACCAACCCCGACGGCACAACCAGCGAAGGTCTTGGCGACTGGGACATCAGCCGTGACGCGCCCTACTTCGGCATTGAAATTCCGGATGCGCCGGACAAATACTTTTATGTATGGCTCGATGCGCCTGTGGGTTACCTGGCGTCGCTCAAAAACCTGCTAGACAAGCGTGGCGAAGACTACACCGCTTACATGGCCAAGCCGGATCTGGAGCAGATCCATTTCATCGGCAAGGACATCGTCACCTTCCATACCCTGTTCTGGCCCGCCATGCTGCATTTTTCCGGCCGCAAGACGCCTGATAAGATCAATGTGCACGGCTTTTTGACGGTGAACAACGGCGAAAAAATGAGCAAGAGCCGTGGCACGGGTCTGGACCCGCTCAAATATTTAAGCCTGGGCATGAACCCTGAGTGGCTGCGCTACTACCTGGCGGCCAAGCTGTCCGCGCGCAACGAGGACATCGACTTCAATGCTGAGGACTTCATGGCGCGGGTGAACAGCGACATGATTGGCAAGTTCGTCAACATCGCCTCGCGCTCGGCCGGTTTCATTGCCAAACGATTTGGCGGCCAGTTGGGCACAGTCAGCGCAGACGGTCAAGCCTTGCTGTCCGTGCTGCAAGCCGCTACGCCCGGTATCGCCGACTGTTACGAAGTGCGCGAATACGGCAAAGCCCTGCGCGAAATCATGCTGCTGGCCGACAAAGTCAACGCCTTTGTAGACCAAAACAAACCTTGGGAATTGTCTAAGCAAGAAGGCATGGATGCGCGACTGCACGATGTGTGCACCGCTTGCATTGAGGCCTTTCGCCTGCTGAGTCTGCAACTCAAGCCAGTACTGCCCGGTTTAGCGGCGCAGGTGGAGGCCTTTTTGAATGTCTCGCCTTTCACCTTCGCGCAAGCGCAAAGCTTGCTCGGCGCGGGCCACACCATCCAGACCTACCAGCACCTGATGCAGCGCGTGGACGTGAAACAGCTCGACGCCTTGTTTGAAGCGCCCGAGCCGGTGGTCCCCGCACTGATCCCCGGCGGCGAGCCGATCGCCGAGACCATTACCATCGACGACTTTGCCAAGATCGATTTGCGCATCGCGTTGATCGTCAACTGCGAGCCAGTCGAAGGCTCGGTCAAGCTGCTGCGCCTCACATTGGACGTGGGCGAAGGCAAAACCCGCAATGTCTTTTCAGGCATCGCCAGCATGTACAAGCCCGAAGACCTGATCGGCCAACTCACCGTGATGGTGGCCAACCTGGCGCCTCGCAAAATGAAGTTTGGCGTCTCCGAAGGCATGGTGCTGGCCGCCAGCCATGCAGATGAAAAAGCCGAGCCCGGCATTTATGTGCTGCACCCCTGGCCGGGCGCCATGCCTGGCATGCGGATCCATTGAGCTTCAAAGTCAACGCAGGTCGCACAATGTCATGAACAATCGAACTGCATGACCATGTCACTTCATTTTCGCCCCCGTTTGCTTGACACCCTGATCGGCTACAACCGACAGCTCTTTATTCAGGACTTGGGCGCGGGCCTCACTGTAGCGATCGTGGCTTTGCCCTTGGCCATGGCCTTTGCGATTGCCTCCGGCCTCAAGCCCGAAGCGGGCTTGTTCACGGCCATCATTGCCGGCTTTTTGGTTTCGGCACTGGGGGGTTCGCGCGTGCAAATTGGCGGGCCCGCAGGCGCCTTCATTGTCATCGTGTATGGCATTTTGGAGCGCTTTGGCCTGGCCAACTTGATCATTGCCACGGCCATGTCGGGCGTGCTTTTGTTTGTCATGGGTCTGGTGCGTTTGGGCTCGCTGATTCGATTCATCCCGGTCGCGGTGGTGATTGGCTTTACCAACGGTATCGCCGCGCTGATCTTTTTATCCCAAATCAAGGATTTTTTGGGGCTCGAAGTGCAAGATATGCCTGCCGATTTTGTCGGCATGGTCAACGCGCTTTGGCGGGCCGCACCGGGTACCAGCTTGCCTGCGCTTTGGGTAGGCTTGGCCTCCTTGTCGCTCATCGTCGGTTGGCAGCGCTTGGGCGGGCTGCTGAGCAAACGCCGCATCGGCCAATGGATACAACCAGTCCCCGGCTCCATCGTGGCTTTTGTGCTGGCCACCTTGGCTGTGCAAGCTTTGGATTTGCCCGTGGCCACCATTGGCAGCAAGTTTGGCGGTATTCCGGCGGCTTTACCGCATTTTCAGTGGCCTGAATTCAGTTGGGCCTCGGCCCAACATTTGGTGATGCCCACGCTCACTCTGGCCTTATTGGGCGCCATTGAATCGCTGCTGTGCGCCCGCATTGCCGATGGCCTGATTGGCGACCGACACGATCCCAATCAAGAACTTATGGCCCAAGGCGTGGCCAACTTCATCACGCCATTTTTTGGCGGCATGCCTGCTACGGGCACGATTGCCCGCACGGTAACCAACGTCAAAAGCGGTGCCAACAGCCCGGTTGCCGGCATGGTGCATGCATTGGTCTTACTGGCTGTGGTGCTCATTGCCGCGCCCCTGGCCAACTTTGTGCCCCTGCCTGCTTTGTCGGCCATCCTGCTGTTTGTAGCTTGGAACATGGGCGAATGGCGGGCTTTTGTGGATTTGCGGCAATTCCGAATGCCCTACCGCGTCACCTTGCTGGCTGTGTTTGTGCTGACCGTGGTGGTGGACCTGACTGTGGCCGTCGAGGTCGGTCTGTTTGCCGCCGGACTGACATTCATCTACAGAATTTCCAACCTGACCCGCATCGAGCCTGTCACAGCGCATGATGACCCTGCTCTGGCGGGGAATACAGCGGTCATTCAAGCTTGGCGTTTGTATGGCGCCTTATTTTTTGGTGCTGTGCAATTGCTCGAAAGGATCGAAGACGCATTACCCCCCCAAACACAACTCAAGGCGGTGGTACTGGATTTGAAAAATGTGATCTACGTGGATTCTTCCGGTGCCGAAGCCTTGCATGACTTTGCCTTACTCTGTGCCAAGAAAAACGTCCGCCTGGTGATCTGCGGCCTGGTTCATCAACCGCTCGACATCGCGCAGCGCAGTGGCCTGATGGCGCTGCTGTCAAACCGACTGGCGCTGGACGTAGCGCAAGGTTTGATCTTGGCTCAAACTTTGATCGAAAGTGCAAACCCCGCCCCCATCAGCGGCGACCGCTAAAATGGTCGGCTACGCGGTCGACCGCCTTCATTGAATCGAATTTTTCCATGGCCCTCAAACATTTCTTTCGCCGCCCCGACTACCGCTCCGACACCACCGAGTTCATCGACCAGTTGAAAGCCGATAAACCCGCGCTGGAGGCCCAACAACGCCAAGGACGTGATTTGCTGTGGGACAAACAAGTCGATCGCACGGCGCAACAAGAATTCAAAACGGGTCGTGTGGCACAAAAGCCCTACGTTTACCAGACATTGGCATAAAGCCATTTTCAACGCGCATGAGCAACGCACCTGAATTGCAAACCTCGCAAGCCTTGGCCTTGGTCGATGCTGCAGGCATGCCCGTGGTGGTAGACCATGTGGCCGTAGCGCGCTTATACGGCGAGCCCTTGTTCTCGATGCCGGCCGACTTGTACATTCCTCCGGATGCGCTGGAGGTCTTTCTGGAGGCCTTCGAAGGCCCGCTGGATTTATTGCTGTACCTGATCCGAAAGCAAAATTTCAATATTCTGGACATCCCGATGGCGGCAGTGACACGCCAGTACCTGACCTATGTGGACGAGATCCGCAAGCACAACCTCGAGTTGGCGGCTGAATACCTGTTGATGGCGGCCATGCTAATCGAAATCAAATCACGCATGTTGCTGCCGCCCAAAAAAGTGGCTGAAGGTCAGGAGCCTGAAGACCCCCGTGCCGAGTTGGTGCGACGTTTGCTGGAATACGAGCAAATGAAACTGGCCTCCATGCGGCTGAACGAAATGCCGCATTTTGGCCGCGACTTCATCAAAGCTCAGGTCTATATAGAGCAAAGCCTGCAGCCGCGCTTTCCGGACGTGCATTTGGTGGAATTGCAAGACGCGTGGCGAGACATCTTGAAACGCGCCACCTTGATTCAGCACCACAAAATCAGCCGCGAAGAGCTCAGCGTACGCGAGCACATGAGCATCGTGCTCAGGCACCTGCAGGGCCGCAAATTTGTCGAGTTTGAGCATTTGTTTGACCCGACCCAAGGCACGCCAGTGCTGGTGGTGACCTTCATTGCGCTGCTGGAACTGGCCAAAGAAACCCTGATCGAAATCACCCAAGCCGAAGCCTTTGCGCCGATATACGTGCGCTTGGCTTACACGCCCAGCTAAGTTCTCTGCGCTCTCGCTTTTGAGGTGAGCCGTGCCTCGCCGATTTTCCCCTCTATCACCCCATCACTCCTTGCTAAGCCTATGCGCATCGTTCACTCCATTGCCGAGCTGCGCCAACACCTGGCCAGCGCCCAACGCCCCGCTTTTGTACCCACCATGGGCAACCTGCATGCTGGCCACATTGCGCTGATCCACCAAGCCAAGCCGCAGGGCGACTGCACCGTGGCCAGTA
>Ga0214921_10009125_pt1 | contig 12631 bp, 8 predicted proteins | sample LL1505_MetaG_FD_177992 | JGI IMG/M metagenome (GOLD analysis project Ga0214921, IMG submission 177992) | Freshwater microbial communities from Lake Lanier, Atlanta, Georgia, United States - LL-1505 | ecosystem: Environmental > Aquatic > Freshwater > Lake | place: USA: Georgia | collected 2015-05-28 | reverse complement strand
AAGACGCGCATCATTGATTTCACCCTCTCCAATGCGCTGAATTCGGGCATTCGCCGCCTGGCGGTGGCGACCCAATACAAGGCGCATAGCCTGATCCGCCACCTGCAGCGCGGCTGGACCTTTCTGCGCCCCGAACGCAACGAAAGCTTCGATATCCTGCCCGCCTCGCAGCGCGTCTCCGAGGCCAATTGGTATCTCGGCACGGCCGATGCGGTGTATCAGAATATCGACATCATCGCCGATTACCGGCCGCGCTATATCGTGCTGCTGGCCGGCGACCACATCTACAAAATGGACTACGAGCGCATGCTGCAACAGCATGTGAATGAACATGCCGATGTGACGGTCTGCTCCATCGCCGTGCCGCGCATGGAGGCCACGGGCTTTGGCGTGATGGCGGTGGATGGCAGCAACCGCATCATCGATTTCGTCGAAAAACCGGCCGATCCGCCAGGCATTCCGGGCATGCCGGATATGGCGCTGGCCTCGATGGGCATCTACGTCTTCAGCACCGAATTCCTCTTCGATATCCTGCGGCGCGACGCGGCTGACCCGCATTCCAGCCATGATTTCGGCAAGGACATTATCCCCTATATCGTCAAGCATGGCCGGGCGGTGGCGCATCGCTTCGAGAGTTCCTGCGTGCGCGCCAGCACCGAGATGCTGCCCTATTGGCGCGATGTCGGCACGGTGGATGCCTATTGGGAGGCCAATATCGGCCTCACTGAGATTGTCCCCGCCCTCGACCTTTACGACAATTCCTGGCCGATCTGGACCCATGCCGAGATCACGCCGCCGGCGAAATTCGTCCATGACCTGAACGATAGGCGCGGCGAGGCAATCTCCTCGCTGGTCTCGGGCGGCTGCATCGTATCGGGCGCCAGCGTGCAGCAATCGCTGCTCTTCACCGGCTGCCATGTGCATTCCTATGCGCGGCTGCAGGGCGCGGTGGTGCTGCCGCAGGTCGATATCGGCCGCGCGGCCCGCCTCACCCGGGTGGTGGTGGATCGCGGTGTGCGCATCCCAGCGGGCCTCGTGGTGGGCGAGGACCCGGTGGCGGATGCAAGCCGCTTCCGCCGCACCGATGCGGGTATCACGCTCATCACCCAATCCATGCTGGACCGGCTGGCGTGACGCTGCGGGTTCTGGCCGTCGCTTCGGAATGCGTGCCGCTGGTTAAGACCGGCGGGCTGGCCGATGTGGTGGGCGCGCTGCCGGGCGCGCTGGCCGCGCATGATATTGCCATCACAACCATGCTGCCGGGCTATCCTGCGGTGCTGGCGGCGCTGGGTGACACGCGTCCGGCGCGCATTCTGCCCGACCTCTTCGGCGGGCCGGCGCGGCTGCTGCGCGGCAAAATTGCTGGGCTCGACATGATCGCGGTGGATGCGCCGCATCTCTTCGGCCGCAGCGGAAGCCCCTATCTCATGCCCGATGGAAGGGAATGGCCGGATAATGCCCCACGCTTCGCCGCCCTCGCCTCAGCCGCGGCCAATGTGGCGCAGGATGGGCTGGGCCAGACGCGCTTTGATGTGGTGCATGCGCATGATTGGCAGGCGGGGCTGACACCTGCCTATCTGCGCTTCGCGGCCCGGCGGGTGCCCAGCCTCTTCACCATCCACAATCTGGCTTTTCAGGGGCAGTTTCCGGCCGCGTTCTTCGGCCGGCTGGGCCTGCCGCCGGAGGCGTTTTCCACCGCCGGCCTCGAATATTTTGGCAGCGTGGGCTACCTCAAGGCGGGGCTGTGGTTTGCCGATGCGATCAGCACCGTCTCACCCAGCTATGCCGCCGAAATTCGCACGCCGATGGCCGGCATGGGGCTCGATGGGCTGCTGCGCGGCCGCGCCGCCGCGCTGCATGGCGTGCTGAACGGCATTGATACCACGGAGTGGGACCCGGCGACCGACCGCCACCTCCCCGCCCGCTTCGATGCCCAGAACCTGCCGGCCCGCGCCACCAACAAGGCCGCCTTGCAGCAGGCCTTTGGGCTGGCGCAGGACCCTTCTGCGCCGCTCTACGTTTATGTCGGCCGGCTGGCCTGGCAGAAGGGGGTGGATCTGCTGCTTGAGGCGATCCCGGCACTCTTCGCCACTGGCGGCCAGCTGGCCATTCTGGGCAGCGGCGATGCCGCGCTGGTGGAGCGCTGCGAGGGTGCGGCGGCGGCCAATCCCGGCCGCATTGGCACCCGCATCGCCTTTGATGAGGCGCTGGCAAGGCTGGCCTATGGCGGGGCGGATGCCATGCTGGTGCCCAGCCGCTTCGAGCCCTGCGGCCTCGCCCAGCTTTGCGCGCTGCGCTTTGGCGCGCTGCCCATTGTCACCCGCGTGGGTGGGCTGGCCGATACGGTGGTGGATGCCAATGAGGCGGCGCTGGGCCAGGGCTGGGGCAATGGGTTTGTTTGCTCGCCCGATAGCCCGGAATTGCTGGGCGCGGCCATGCTGCGCGCGGCGGGGCTGTATCGGCAGAAAGACATCTGGGCCCGGCTGCAGCACAATGCCATGGCGCAGGATGTCTCCTGGGCGGCATCGGGTGCGCATTATGCGGCGATTTATCGCGGGCTGGCCGGTGGCTGAACTGGGCGTGCATCTCGCGCCCGGGGGTGCCTTTGCGGCCATCCCCGCGCCGGGGGCCGAGGCGTTGGAGATTTGCGTCTTCGAGGCCGGGCGGGAAAGCCGGCACCAGCTCGGTAAGCGGGTCGGCGATGTCTTCCAGGGCACGGTGCCCTTGGCGGCCGGCGCGCATTATGGGCTGCGGGCGCATGGGGCGGGTTTTTTCCCGGAAAAACTGCTGCTCGACCCCTGGGCCCGGCGGCTGGACCGGCCCTTCACCCTGCATGCCGCAATGTTCGCGGGTGGCGGCGACAGCGCCGCCGCCATGCCCAAAGCGGTGCTGGAGGCCCCCCTTCCCCCCCTGGCGCCCTTCAGCCCGCCAGGGCCGGTCATTCTCTACGAATTGCATGTTCGCGGCTTCACCATGCGCCATCCGGATGTGCCCGAAGCCCTGCGCGGCACGTTTTCCGGCCTCGCGCATCCGGCCGCCATTGCCCATTTGCGGGCGCTGGGTGTCACCCATGTTGAGCTGCTGCCCTGCGCCGCCTGGGTGGATGAGCGGCATTTGCCGCCGCTCGGGCTCAGAAATTACTGGGGCTATAACCCGGTGGGGTTTTTGGCGCCCGAGCCGCGCCTGGCCCCGGGCGGCATGGCGGAGGTTCGGGCTTGCGTCGCGGCGCTGCGCGAGGCTGGCATCGGCGTCATTCTCGATATTGTGCTGAACCATTCGGGCGAGGGTGATGCGCAGGGGCCCATCCTGTCACTGCGCGGGCTGGGAGAGGCGCATTGGTACGCCATGCGCCACGGCGCCCTGGAAAACCATGCCGGCACCGGCAATGCGCTGGCGCTGGACCAGCCCTGGCCGCTGCGCCTGGCCATGGATGCGCTGCGCCACTGGGCAGAGCAGACCGGGATTGCCGGCTTTAGGCTCGACCTGGCGACCACGCTGGGCCGCAGCACCCAGGGCTTCACCGCCGATGCGCCGCTGCTGCTGGCCATGCGGCAAGACCCGGTGCTGCGCCGCCTGCTGATCATCGCCGAGCCCTGGGATATCGGCCCGGATGGCTACCAGCTCGGCCGCTTCCCCGCCGGCTGGCCGGAATGGAATGACCGCTTTCGTGACGATACCAGGCGCTTCTGGCGCGGCGATGCCGGGCGCCTGGGCGATGTCACCACCCGCTTCGCCGGCAGCGCCGATCTCTTCACCGGCCGCCCGGCCAGCGACAGCCTGAATTTCATCACCGCACATGACGGTTTCACCCTGGCCGATCTTGTCAGCCATGAGCGCCGGCACAACCACGCCAATGGCGAGGAGAACCGCGACGGGGCCACAGCGGATATCGCCTGGAACAATGGGGTGGAGGGGCCGAGCGAGCACCCCGACATTCTCGCCGCGCGGGCCCAGGATGCCCGCGCCCTGCTGCTCTTGCTGCTAACCGCCCGCGGCACCCCCATGCTGGCCATGGGCGATGAATTGGGCCGCAGCCAGGGCGGCAACAACAATGCTTATTGTCAGGACAATGCGCTCTCCTGGCTGGATTGGCCGGGCGATGCCGGGCTGGCTGAGTTCACCGCCCGGCTGGTGCGGGCGCGGAAGGCGCATCCCGCGCTGCATGCCGCCCGCCACCTCTCGGGCGCGCCCAAGCCACCGGGCGGCCTGCCCGATGTGGCCTGGGCAGCGCCCGATGGTGGGGCGCCGGATTGGCAGGGCCAGGCCCTGGTGGCGCTGCTGAGCGAGGGCGAGGACCGCGTGGCCGTCGCCTTCAATGCCGGCCACACGACCTTGCCGCTGCAACTGCCCGAGCCACGCCCCGGCCATGCCTGGCGGCTTCTGGCCAATAGCGCGGCGCCGGAGGCGCAAGGCTCGCCCCCCGCCAGCCTGCCCGGCCGCGCCGCTTTGCTGCTGGCCGAAACCCGCACCCGGGCCGCCATTGGCCTCGATGACGCCACGCTGCTGCGTCTGGCCAGCCAGGCCGGCATCGCCACCGACTGGCATGACGTGACCGGCCGCCACACCCAAGTGCCGGCCGAGACGCTGCGCGCCGTGCTGACGGCGCTGGACATCCCCCATAACAGCACCGACGCCGCGCGCGATTCGCTCCGCGCCCTGGCCATGCCGCCTGCCCTGCCGATGTATGCGGACCTCACCGAGGGGCAGCCGGGGATGCTGCTGCTCGGGCCCGAACTCGCCCCTGGCCCGGCGGGGCTGGAGGTGGTGCTGGAGGATGGCAGCCGCCATGCCATTGCCGCCGCAGGCGAGGCGTTCTGGCACGCGCTGCCCGATGGCCGCCAGGTTCAGGCTCGGCGGCAGCCCATGCCGGCGCTGCCCGCCGGGCATCATTGGCTGCAAGCCGGTGGGCATGCCGCGCCGCTGATCGTGGCACCGGCGGGGGCCTTCATGGCGCTGGAGCGGCCGCGCTTCGGCCTCACGGCGCAAAGCTATGCGCTGCGCCACGCCGAGGACCAGGGCATTGGCGATTACACCGCCCTGGCCATGCTGGCGGCCGAGGCGGGGGCGCAGGGCGCACGGCTGCTCGGCCTCAGCCCACCGCATGCGCTGATGCCGCAGGACCGCGACCGGGCCAGCCCCTATCAACCCTCCGACCGGCGGTTTCTTGAGCCGGTGCTGATCGACCTCAACGCCCTCCCCGCCCGCCCCGGCACCAGGGCGGCGCTGGCGGCGGAGGAGGCGCTGTTCCAGGCCCTGCGCGGCGGGGCTTTGGTGGATTACCCGCAGGTCTGGGCCGCCAAGCGCCGGGTGCTGGCGGCGGCTTTTGCCGAATTTCCGGCCGATGACCCGGACTTTGCCGCCTTTATTGCCGCTGGCGGCGCGGCGCTGGAAGGCTTTGCCAGCTTCACCGCCCTGGCCGAGCAGCATGACGGCACGCCCTGGCCGCCAGGGCTGGGCCATGTGGGCGATCACGCCGTGGCGGGTTTTCAGGCGGCATCCCGCCCGGCCATTCGCTTCCAGCAATTCCTGCAATTCCTGGCCGATGCGCAATTGGCCCGGGCGGGGAAGGCCGGGGCTGGGCTGTATCGCGACCTTGCCGTGGGCAGCGCGCCCGATGGCGCCGAGCCCTGGTGCGCGCCCGAGGCCTTTCTGCGCTGCTTCTCTCTGGGCGCACCGCCCGACCCGCTGGGGCCGCAGGGCCAGGTCTGGGGCCTGCCAGTGCCGCGCCCGGCAGCCTTACCCGCCCATTTTCGCGGCCTGCTGACCGCGAATATGCGCCACGCCCAGGCGCTGCGCATTGACCATGTGATGGGGCTGCAAAGGCTGTTCCTGGTGCCCGATGGCGCGCCCGGTGCCGCCGGCTGCTATCTGCAATACCCCCGCCCGGCGCTGCTGGCCGAGCTGACCCTGGCCAGCCAGCGCCAGCAATGCATGGTGGTGGGCGAGGATCTGGGCACCGTGCCCGAGGGCCTGGGTGAGACGCTGGAAGCGGCGAATATTCTCTCCTACCGCGTGCTGTGGTTCGAGCGTGAGGCGGATGGCGCACTGCGCCCGCCAGCGCAGTGGACGCGCCAATCCGCCGCCTGCGTCTCCACCCATGATCTGCCAACCCTGGCCGGCTGGTGGGAGGGGGCGGATATCGCCGAACGCCTGGGCCTGGGCCTGGCCGAACCGCAGGCCTGGGCGGCGCGCGAAGCCGAGCGGCAGGCGCTGCTCGAAGCCCTGGGCCAGCCTGACGGCATCACCAGCGGCGATGCGTTTTCCGACCGGCTGGCGGCGCTGATCCATGCCCATGTCGCCGCCGGGGCTTCGCTGCTGATGCTGGTCCAGGCCGAGGATCTCGCCGGCGAGACGATGGCGGTGAACTTGCCGGGGACAGATCGCGAGCGGCCGAATTGGCGCCGGCGCCTGGGCACAGCTTTGCCAGGGCTCTGCGAGACCCCGCGCGCCAAAACGATATTGGCAGAAATGCGGGGCCGGCTCTCAGCCTGGTGAGACGCCGAGCACCGCATCCAATTCGCGGTAATCCGGCACCTTTGCCTCCAGCACCCGGCCGGCGCGCAGCACAATGCGGTCGCTTTGCGGCCGCGACAGAAATTCCGTCATACCGCGGGCCGAGAAGAGGATGAGGTCGGCCGCAGCCCCAGCCGCAATGCGGCCATAGCCCTTCAGCCCCAAGGCTTCGGCCGGAATGGCGCTGACGGCATCCGGCCAGGCGCCCAGCGGGTGGTCGAGATGCAGAATCCGGGTGGCCTCGCGATAGACCTCCACCATGTCGAGATCGCCATAGGCATAGAAAGGGTCGCGGGTATTGTCAGAGGCGAGCGAGACGCGCAGGCCCGCCGCGCGCATCTCATGCACCAGCGTCACGCCACGCCAGCGGGGCGTGCGGCCGGGCGCGCGGTCCTGCAGATACATGTTGCACATGGGCAGGACGATGATGTCGATGCCGGCCTCGGCCAGGGCGGCGATGGTCTCTTGGGCGAATTCATCGGGCTGCAGCGAGAGCGAGCAGCAATGGCCGCATTGGATGCGGCCCTTGAATTTTCGCCGGGTGGCGGTCAGCGCGATTTCGCGTAAGGCGCGCGCACCGGTCTCGCCGCTCTCATCCACATGCAGGTCGAGATCGAGGCCGCGGGCCTCGGCGAGGCCGAAGAAATGGTCAAGCATGGGCTGGAATTCCGGCGGCAACTCGGCATGGATGCCGCCGGTCAGCCGGGTGACCATGCCCAGCACGCCGCCATGCTGTTGCACGAGGTCCGCCAGTTCATCGCCCTCTGGCCCCTGGAAACGATCAAGCGGGGCGATGGAGGACATTTGCAGCGCGATGCGGCCTTCCCAGCGCGCGCGAAGCTCGGAAAACACCGGCCAAGTGGTGCGGGCCAGCGGCAGATAGCTGTCGATATGGCTGCGAATGGCCACCGTGCCATAGGCATAGGCGGCGCGCAGGGCGAAATCGGCGCGGGCGGCAATATCCTCCGCCGTCCAGGCCGCACCGCGATCGGCCATCACCGCCGCGATGGCGCCGGCGAAATCACCAGTGGCGTTCTTCATCCGCGGCCAGATATGGCCCTTGTCGAGATGGGTATGGCCATCAACCAGCCCGGGCCAGACCTGGCCACCATCAAGCGAGATGCCATCCGTGGCCGTGCCCAGCGGTGCCAGGGCAGCGATGCGGCCATCCTCGATGCGGATATCCACCCGGGCCAGCGCGCCATCCTGGATGATGCGGGCATCGGCCAGCCAAAAGGGGCCGCTGCCGGCCTGGGCGATGGATGAACGAATATTTTGCATCAGCGACGGTCTCCTGCGCCGGCACTCTCATGCCAGCGCCGCAGCAAAAGATGGGAGAGCAGCGACAGCGCCAGAAAGATGACGATGCCAGTGCCCGAGACCAGCACCAGCGCCGCGAACATCAGCGGGATCTGCAACTGGTAGCCAGCCTCCAAGATACGATAGGCAAGGCCCGAGGCCCGGCCGCCCGAGCCCGCGACAAATTCGGCAACAATGGCGCCGATCAGCGACAACCCGCCGGAAATCCGCAAGCCGGCCAGGAAATAGGGCATGGCGGTGGGCAGCCTCAGCCGCCACAGCACCTGCCAGGGCGAGGCGCCATAGAGCCGGAGCAAATCCACCAAATTCCGGTCCGTCGAATTCAGCCCCACCGTGGTGTTGGACAGGATGGGGAAAAAAGCTACGATCCAGGCGCAAATCAGCAGCGCCACCTGAATATTATCCACCCAGATGATGATCAGCGGCGCGATGGCGACAATGGGCGTGACCTGCAGAATCACCGCATAGGGGAAGAGCGAAAGCTCAATAATCCGCGACTGGGCAAAGAGCACCGAGAGTGCGAGGCCGAGCGAGGCCGCAACAGCCAGCGCCATGAAGGTGATTTGCAGCGTGATGCCGAGCGAGACGGAGAGCGAGCCCCAATTCCGCACCAGCGTCTCAGCAACCAGGATGGGCCCAGGCAGAATATAGCGTGGCACCTCGTAATACCGCACCGCCCATTCCCAGGCGCCCAGGGTGAGCAGGCCGATCAGGCTGGGGGCGAGGATGCGCAGCCACATGGTGTAGGACAGGCCGAGGAAGCCGGGTTCCTGGTATTCGGGCAGGAGTTCGTTGTCGCTCATGCCGCCATGGCGTCCGAGAGCGCATGGCTCACCTCGCGGCAATGCGCCGCATAAATGGGTGAGGTGCGGAATTCTGCCGCGGCGCGATCCTCGGCCGGCACGCGCCGTTCGGCGGCGATGCGGCCAGGCCTGGGCGCCATCACCACAATGCGCTCGGCCAGGAACACGCTCTCAAACACCGAATGGGTGACGAAGACCACGGTGAAGCGCTCATCCTGCCAGAGTTTCAGTAGATCATTGTTGAGGCGGAAGCGGGTGATCTCATCGAGCGCGGCGAAGGGCTCGTCCATCAGCAGCAGGCGCGGTTTGGTCACCAGCGCGCGGGCGATGGAGACGCGCATGCGCATGCCGCCCGAAAGCTGCCGCGGATAGGCATTCTCAAAGCCGGCCAACTCCACCCGGGCCAGCATGTGCCGCGCCCGCTGCTCGGCTTCAGGCCGCGCCACGCCGGCCAATTCCAGCGGCAGCGTCACATTGCGCAGCGCCGTGCTCCAGGGCATCAGCGTGGGCTCCTGGAAGACGAAGCCAATATCGCGGCGCGCGGCCGAATCAGCCCATTCCAGGCTGCCGGCACTGGGCGCATCGAGCCCCGCGATCATCCGCAACAGGGTGGATTTGCCGCAGCCCGAGGGCCCAAGCAGGGCGAGGAAATCGCCCCGCTCGATGGTCAGGCCCACATCCTGCACCGCCAGCGTGCCGGTGGCGTAGCGCTTGGCCACGCCTCGAAGGGTCAGCAACGGGTTCAGGTCAAACCCACCCGCTTGTTGATGAAGCGCAAATCATAGGCCTTCTTGAAATCCAGATTGGCCGGGTTGAGGCCGACATCGCGGGTGCTGTTATAAAAACTCTGCCAACGCGCATCGGTCATGGCGCCGATGCCCAGTTGCAGCGCATCGCCGCTCAGCACAATGCCCTGCTCATTCATCACCCGCACGGCATAATCGATGCGGGGCTGATCCATTTCGGGATTGTCGCGGATGATCATGGCATTGGCTGCACCGACATTCTCGCCACGCATATATTGCGACCAGCCTTCCATGGTGGCGTTGACGAAACGCTGCACCACATCGGGGCGGTCATTCACCATGCGCTGGGAGACATCGATGGTGGTCTGATAATTCTCATAACCGGCATCGGCGATGAGGAAGGCCTTTGGCCGCGCCCCGGCGGCGATGGCCGAGAAGGGCTCGCTGGAGAGAAAACCCTGCTGGATCGCCATGCGGTCGGCCAGCCAGGGCTGGATGTTGAAGGTGTAGGGCCGCACCTGCTCATCGGTGAAACCGAAACGCGCGCGCAGGAAGGGCCAATAGGTCACCCGGCCGCCGGCGCCGACCAGAATGGGCCGGCCGCGCATATCCTCAAAGCTGTTAATGCCATTGCCCTCATGCGTCATCAGGATCGCCGGATCCTTTTGCATGATCGCGCCGATGGTCAGGAAGGGAATATCCTCCCGCACATAGCTCAGCGCCTGAAAGCCGCTGGACATGATGAAATCCACCCGGCCGGCGAGAAGCAGTTGCGCCGGGTTCTGCAGCGGCCCACCGGCGCGCAGATCCACCTCCAGCCCATGGCGGCGATAAATGCCGGCGGCGACAGCCTGATAATAGCCGCCATGCTCGGCCTGGGCGCGCCAATTGGTCTGAAACGAGACCCGGTCGAGCGATTGCGCGAGGCCGACCCGGGCGCCGGGCACGGCCGCCAGGGCCAGGGCGGTGCCACCGCCCAGCAGGGCGCGGCGCTCAATGCGGTAACGTGTCCTCATGGGGTGTCTCTCCGAGGGGCGTGGGGTGCTATCCAGCGCGATTGCGGGGAAATGTCCACTCGGCTTGGTTGCGCAAGATGCCATCGGCCGCCGATTCCACGGGATGGCTGCGAATTGAGCGGGCGAATGGCTGCGATTGGGGCAGGTTTGCCGCATGCGCGGATGGCCAAACCAAGCCACGCGCCTCACGCCTGGCTTCGATTCGCCTGAATGGATGGGCCTGGATAGGATCACAACATCCACCCCCGGCGGACAATTGCCCTCCGCCGCCCGCCGTTTCAATCTGCCGCCATGACCCTTCCTGCCACCATGCCCGCCATCACCTACCCCGCCCCCGGCGCCGGTTTCGAGGATGTGGCCCTGCCCGCCCCCGCCATGCCCGAGGGGCATGACATGGTGATCGCGGTGCAGGCCATCGCCATCAACCCGCTCGACCTCAAGCAGCATGCTGGCCCGCCCCGGGTTCTGGGCGTGGATGCGGCGGGCGAGGTGGTGGCAATGGGGCCGGCGGTGCAGGGTTTTGCGCTGGGTGATCATGTCTGCTGCGCCGCCCCACCCAATCGGCCGGGCAGCTATGCCGGCTTTGTCACCGTCGATGCGCGGCTGGTGGGGCGGGTTCCGCCGGGCATGGGCTTCGCCGCCGCCGCCGCCCTGCCCTGCGCCGGGTTGACCGCCTGGGAAGCGCTGTTCGAACGCCTGCGGATCGATGACGGCAGCAGCCTTTTGGTGCTGGGCGGCGCGGGCGGCGTGGGCAGCATGGCGGTACAATTGGCGCGGCTGCAAACCCAGGCCGTGGTCACCGCCACCGCCTCACGCCCCGAAAGCCAGGAATGGCTGCGCCGGCTGGGGGCGCAGCACCTGCTGGACCACGCGGCGCCCTTGGCGCCCCAGGCGCGGGAGCAAAATCTGCGCTTCAGCCATATCCTCGCCACCCAAAGCACCGAGGCGCAATGGGAGGCGCTTTGCGCCATGCTCGCCCCGCGCGGGACGATCTGCGCCATCGACATGCCGGGCATGCTCGACATGACGAAGCTGCGGCCCAAGGGCGGTGGCTTTGTCTTCGAGGCGCTTTTCGCCAAGGCGCTCGCCCGGGCGCCCGATATGGCCAGCCAGGGCCAGGCGCTAAGCGCCATCGCCGCCCATCCCGGCCTGCTGCCCGTCATCAGCCTGCATGGCGGGCGGATTTGCGCGGCCAATATCGCGGCATGCCATGCCGCGCTGGCTTCGGGGCGGATGCTCGGCAAGGCGGTGCTCGAAGGCTGGTGAGCCCCCCGTCTGGGCCTGCGGGCCGGAGCGCGCTACCCAGGGGCGCAATCGCAGGAGCTATCCATGATCATCCTTGTCACCGGCGCCACCGCCGGCTTCGGCCTCGCCATCGCCCGGCGCTTCGCCAGCCAGGGCGGGCGGATCATTGCCGCCGGCCGCCGGGCGGAGCGGCTGGAGGCGCTGCAGGCCGAATTGGGCGAGGCGGTGCTGCCCCTCGCCCTCGATGTACGTGACCGTGCGGCGGTGGAGGCGGCCATCTCCGGCCTGCCCGCCGAATGGTCGGCTATCGACCTGCTGGTGAACAATGCCGGCCTGGCGCTCGGCCTGAACCCGGCCCAAAGCGCCGATCTGGCCGATTGGGACCAGATGGTGGACACCAATATCAAAGGGCTGATGTATATGACCCGCGCAGTGCTGCCGGGCATGGTGGAGCGCGGCCGCGGCCACATCATCAATCTGGGCAGCACGGCGGGGGAATTCCCCTATCCCGGCGGCAATGTCTATGGCGCCTCCAAAGCCTTCGTGCGGCAATTCAGCCTGAATTTGCGCGCCGATCTCTGGGGCACCCCGGTGCGGGTGACCGATATCGAGCCTGGGCTGGTCGGCGGCACCGAATTCTCCAATATCCGCTTCAAGGGCGATGATGAGAAGGTGGCGGCGATTTACGAGGGCGCCAATGCGCTCACCCCCGATGACATTGCCGAGGCGGTGCATTGGGCCGCCACCCTGCCGGCACGGGTGAATATCAATGTGCTGCAGATGATGCCGGTGACCCAGGCCTTCGGGCCGCTCAGGGTCCATAAGGGCTAGCAGGCTGCTCAAAGACGCTGATTGCGAAGGAAAAGAGCGAAAGGGCTTTGCCCCATAGGCGCTAAATTACGCTTGCCATGTCTCGAATCGGTATGATTCGAAGTGGGGATGCAAATCCTGACGTCACCGCACGACGACCATTTTACTGAGCTTTTGA